>Ga0307507_10012617_pt1 | contig 10410 bp, 8 predicted proteins | sample 7_EM_MG_FD_207223 | JGI IMG/M metagenome (GOLD analysis project Ga0307507, IMG submission 207223) | Populus trichocarpa ectomycorrhiza microbial communities from riparian zone in the Pacific Northwest, United States - 7_EM | ecosystem: Host-associated > Plants > Roots > Unclassified | place... | reverse complement strand
GCCACGACCACGCTGCCCCCGGTGAACTTCCGCACTCTGGCGATGCTGCGCGCCATCGGCTCCGGCCGGGCCCAGGTGTCCTGCAGCCGCGAGCCCGACCTGTTCATCGACGGGCTGTCCTGCGGCGACCAGTTCGCCGCGCACACCCTGGCCCACCACGGCCTGGTCCGCCCCGCGCGTCCCGGCCTGCCCGGTGAACTGGTGCCAGCCCTGCTGACCGACGCCGGCGCCGCGCTGATCACCTCAGCCCGGCCGCTGGCCGCCTGAGCACCATCCGCTGTTTGACAACTCCAGAACGAATGGCGAGCCCTCGGCCGGGGCTACCGTGTGAACCATGAGCAACACCGAAACGGCGCCCACCGAGCTGAAGTGCGGCGGCCGTTCAGAGCCCGCCGATGGACGTCCCGCGGTGGAGATCCTCGCTCCACGCGACGTCCCGCTCGGCGGCCCGCGGGCGATGCATGTGCGGCGGACCTTGCCCCAGCGAGCGCGCTCGCTGATCGGCGCATGGTGCTTCGCCGACCACTACGGTCCGACGGAGGTCGCCGGCGCCGGCGGCATGGACGTCGCCCCGCACCCGCACACCGGGCTGCAGACGGTGAGCTGGCTGTTCGAAGGCGAGATCGACCATCGCGACAGCATGGGCACGCACGCGCTGGTGCGGCCCGGCGAGCTGAACCTGATGACCGGCGGGCACGGTATCTGCCACTCCGAGGTCTCGACTCCGGCGGCCACGAAGCTGCACGGCGTCCAGCTCTGGGTCGCACTGCCCGAGGCGCACCGGCACACCGCGCGGGACTTCCACCACTACGTCCCGCCGGCGGCCGAGGTGGGCGGTGCGACGCTGCGGGTGTTCCTCGGCTCCCTGGCCGGGCGGACGTCGCCGATCCCGACGTTCAGCCCGCTGCTCGGCGCCGAGCTCGTCCTCTCCCCCGACACGCGCATGACGCTCGGCGTGGACCCGGCCTTCGAGCACGGCATCCTGGTCGACACCGGCGACGTCGCCGTCGCCGGTACCCGGGTCGGCCAGGCCGAGCTCGGCTACCTCCGCCCGGGCACGTCCTCCCTGGAGCTGGTCACCCCGTCGAACGCGCCCGCTCGGCTGTTGCTCCTGGGCGGTACCCCGTTCGACGAGGAGATCCTGATGTGGTGGAACTTCGTCGGCCGGACCCACGAGGAGATCGTGGAGTACCGCGGGGCGTGGCAGGCCGAATCCGACCAGTTCGGCCAGGTCGAAGGCTATGCCGGAACCCCGTCCCGGCTCCCGGCGCCGGAGCTCCCCGCGGTCCGCATCAAGCCCCGCGCCAACCCGCCCCGCTGAGCCCGGCACGGGATCGTGATGCCCCTCCAATCACGCGAGATGCCCCCCCAATCACGCGAGTTACGCCTCTGATCACGCGAGTTACGTCCCCCGGCCGACCGCCCAGGTACGCGAGTCGACCGTCTGGGTACGCGTGATCGCCGTCGCGGATCACGCGTAGCGGATCGCGACCGCCTTCGTCTCCAGGTAGGCGTCGAGCACCTCGCGGCCGTGCTCCCGCCCGATGCCCGACTGCTTGAACCCGCCGAACGGCAACGACGGGTCGAGCAGGTTGTGCGCGTTCACCCAGACCGTGCCCGCGTCGAGCTGCTTCACCACCGTCAGCGCCTTGCCGAGGTCCTGGGTCCAGACCGACGCCGAAAGACCGTATTGAGTGTCGTTCGCCAGGCGGACCGCCTCGTCCGTGTCGTCGAACGGCAGCACGGTCACGACCGGACCGAACACCTCGTCGCGGACGATCTCCGCGTCCGGCGCCACGTTGTGCAGGATCGTCGGGGCCACGTAATAGCCGCGGTCCGGCACGCTCCGCTGCCCGGCGACGAGCTCGGCGCCGCCGTAGACCGCGCGGTCGACGAACCCGCGGACGCGGTCGCGGTGCGGGGCCGAGACCAGCGGGTTGATCTGGGCGTCCGGGTCGCGGCCGGAGCCCATCGCCAGGCTGTCGGCGATCCCGGCGAGGGTGGCCAGGGTGTCGTCGTAGATCGACCGGTGGACCAGCAGGCGGGATGCCGCCGTGCACACCTGGCCCTGGTTGAGGAACATCCCGACCCCGGCGGCGAAGGCCTCGCTGCCCGGTTCGACGTCGGCCAGCAGGATCATCGGCGACTTCCCGCCCAGCTCCAGCGTGCAGCGGGCGAGCCGGTCGACGGCGGCGTGCCCGACCCGCTTGCCGACCTCCGTCGAGCCGGTGAAGGCGAGCTTGTCGACGCCGGGATGCGCGGCCAGCGCGGCTCCGGTGCCACCCGCGCCGGTCACCACGTTGATCACCCCGGGCGGAAAGCCGACGTCAGCGGCAAGGCGGGCGAGCCGGAGCGTGCCCAGCGGCGTCTCCTCCGCCGGCTTCAGCACGATCGTGCAGCCGCACGCCAGCGCGGGCGCGAGCTTCCATACCGCGATGAGCAGGGGGAAGTTCCACGGCGTGATCGCACCGACGACACCCACCGGCTGCTTCAGGGTCATGGTGAGCCACTGCGAGCCGGGCGGAACCGGGATCGATCCGTCCACTGTGGACCCTTCGATCTTGGTGGCCCAGCCCGCGTGATAGCGCAGCCACTGCACGCAGGCACCGACGCCGAGATCCCGCGCGAGGCCGAGCGACTTGCCGCTCTCCACGCTCTCGATCTCGGCGAGCAGCTCGGCATCCCGATCGACGGCGTCGGCGAGGTCGAGCAGCAGCTTCTCGCGCTGCGCCGGCGCCATCCGGCCCCACGGGCCCTCCAGCGCGGCCCGCGCGGCGGTGACCGCGGCATCCACGATGTCGACGCCACAGACCGGGACCGAGGCCACGACCTCACCGGTGGCCGGATCGTCGACTGGCAGAGCGCCGCCTCCCGGGGCGAGGAAGTCGCCGGCGACGAACGGGCCGTGCGGTCCGGCGAAGAACTCCTGTGCTGCCCGGGAGTATTCGGTCGTTGCCGGGGAGAACGTCATCGTCTGCTCCGAAAGGCCGAAGGGGATTGGGGAGCTAAACCTGTTTGCCGAGCTTGAAACCCGCGTCACCGGCGGCGCCGAAGCCGTCGGCACCGACGATCACCCCGGTGCGTTCGCCCTCACGCACCCGCGGCGCGGCGAGCGGGACCGGTGCGCCGTCGAGGTCGAGCACGGTCGACGCCTCGGTGTACCAGGACGGAACCACGGCGTGGCCCCAGAAATCGCGGCGGCGGTTGTCGTCGACGCTCCAGCGCACGGTCGGGTTGTCCGGGTCGCCGGTGTAGTAGTCGCTGGTGTAGATCTCGATCCGGTGCCCGTCCGGATCCCGCAGGTAGAGATAGAAGGCGTTCGAAACGCCGTGGCGGCCCGGCCCGCGCTCGATGCTGGACTCGGCGCGCAGCGCGCCCAGCTTGTCGCACAGGTGCAGGATCTGGTGGCGTTCCGCGGTGGCGAACGCGATGTGGTGCAGCCGCGGGCCCTCGCCACTGGTCAGCGCGATGTCGTGGACGGTCTGCTTGCGGTGCAGCCAGGCCGCGTACAGCGTTTCGTGCTCGTCCTCGATGGTCTCCGAGACGCCGAAGCCGAGCCCGGTGTAGTAGGCGTGCGCGGCCTCGAGATCCGGGACCATGACGTTGAAGTGGTCGAGCCGGGTGATCGCGTTGCCCGGCTGGAGGTCGTAGCGTTGGGTGAAGCGCTCGGTGTGCTCGGCGTCGTAGTAGAACTCGATCGGGAACCCGAGCGGGTCCTGCACCCGCACCGCTTCACCGATCCCGCGGGTGGTTCCTGCCGGCACGCGCCGAGCGTCCTCGAAGTACCGTGCCGCGGTGTCCACTTCGGACTGCCCGCGAACCCGGTATGCCAAGCGTCCCAAGGCGGCCACCGGGCCGCGGCGCAGCACCAGGCTGTGGTGCAGGTACTCCTCGAACGCCCGCAGGTACAGCGCGTCCGGCTCCTCGGCGGTGACGATCAGGCCGAGGACGTCCACGTAGAACCAGCGCGCCGCCTCGAGGTCGGTGACGACGAGCTCGGCGTAGCCCGCGCGCAGGACGTCCGGCGGGTTCATGACCCGGCCCCGAAACGCGGCGTGTGCACCTCTCCGAGTGCGACGTGGACGATGTACTCGGTGGTGTAGAAGTCGAGGCTGCGTTGCCCGCCCTCGTGCCCGACGCCGCTCTGCTTCACCCCGCCGAACGGCGTCCGCAGGTCGCGGACATTGTGTGAGTTGAGCCAGACCATCCCTGCCTCCAGCGAACCGGCGACCCGATGGCCGCGCACGAGATCGGAAGTCCATACGTAGCCCGCGAGCCCGTAGCGGGTGTCGTTGGCCAGCGCGATCGCCTCGGACTCGGTGTCGAACGGCGTCAACGCGACCACCGGGCCGAAGATCTCCTCCTGGAAGATCCGCGCGTCCGGCTTCACGTCGGCGAACACTGTGGGCGCCAGGTAGTTGCCCTCGGGCAGGTGCGCCGGGCGTTCCCCGCCCGCGAGCAACCGGCCTTCGCGTTTCCCGGATTCGACATAGCCGAGCACGCGGGCGTAATGCTCGGGATGGACGAGCGCGCCGACCTCGGTGGCCGGGTCGGCGGGCGGGCCGACGACGATCCGCCGGGCGCGTTCGGCGTACCGCGCGCAGAACTCCTCGTAGATCGAGCGCTCGACGAGGATGCGCGAGCCCGCCGTGCACCGTTCGCCGTTGAGCGAGAACACGCCGAACAAGGTCGAGTCGAGCGCGGCTTCGAGGTCGCAGTCGGCGAACACCAGCACCGGCGACTTCCCGCCGAGCTCCATCGACAGGCCCTTGAGGTGCTCGGCCGCGCTGCGCATGATGATCTTGCCGGTGGTCGTCTCGCCGGTGAAGGACAGGCGCGGCACGTCGGGGTGCTCGACCAGTGCGGCACCCGCCTCCTCGCCGAGGCCGTGCACCAGGTTGAACACCCCCGGCGGCAGCCCGGCCTCGGCGAAGATCTCGGGCCACAGGCTCGCCGAGAGCGGCGTGAACTCGGCGGGCTTGAGCACCACCGGGCAGCCCGAGGCCAGCGCGGGCGCGAGCTTCCAGCTCTCCAGCATGAACGGGGTGTTCCACGGCGTGATCAGCCCGGCTACGCCGACCGGGCGGCGATGGACGTAGTTCAGCTGGGTGCCGGGGACCGAGTACGCCGAGTCGCCGTGGGTGACGACGAGATCGGCGAAGAACCGGAAGTTCTCCGCGGCCCGCTTCGCCTGGCCGCGGGCCTGGGTGATGGGCAGGCCGGTGTCGAACGACTCCAGCTCGGCCAATCGGGCTTCCCGCGCCTCGATCGCGTCCGCGACGGCGAACAGGATCCGGGCCCGGGCTCGCCCGGCCAGCGACGGCCACGGCCCTTCGGTGAACGCGCGCCGCGCGGCTCGCACCGCCGCCGCGACGTCCTCCCGCTGTCCGGCGGCGATGGTCGCGTACGGCTGGTTCGACACCGGGTCGAGGACGTCGAGCGTCGCGCCGGCGACACTGTCGACAGCGGCGCCGTCGATGTAGTGCGGCAGATGAGTAGGCAGGTCAAGGGGTTTCACGGCGTGTCACCATCCACAGGGGATAGAAGATCGGCACCGGCGTCGCGTAGCTGAGCGGCGCGCGCCTGGCCTGGTTCGGTCAGCGGGATCAGCGGCGGGCGGACGAATCCCGAGCCGAGCAGCCCGCGCTGCTCCAGCACCCATTTGACCGCGGCCGGGTTCGTCTCGGTGAACACCAGGTCCACCAAGGGATGCAGGCGATAGTGCAGGTCGCGCGCGGTCGCGTGGTCGCCTGCCTCCCACGCCTCGTACATCCGCGCCACCGCGGCCGGGGCCAGGTTCGCCACGGCGCTGACGAAGCCGGCTCCACCGAGCGCCATCAGCGGCAGGCAGAGCAGCTCGATCCCGGACCACACCAGCAGCTCCGGCCCGCACGCGTGCAGCACGCGGGAGAAATGCTCGAAGTCCTTGGTGGTCTCCTTGATCCCGACCACGTTGTCGAAGTCGCGGAAGAGCCGCGCGACCGTCTCGGGCGCGATGTCGACCGCGGTCCGCGACGGCACGTTGTAGATCACCAGCGGCAGGTCCGGGAACTCCCCGGCGACGGTGGCGTACCAGGAATACAGCGCTTCCTGCGTCGGGCGGGCGTAGTACGGCGTGATGATCAGCGCCGCGTCCGCACCGGCTTCGGCGGCCACCGCGGTGAGTTCGAGGGTTTCGTCGAGCTTGGCCGAGCCGGTGCCGGGCAGGAACGGCACCCGGTCGTCGATCTCGGCCGCGGCCGTGCGGATCGCGGCGGCGCGCTCGGCGAGGGTCTGCGCGCTCGGCTCGCCGGTCGACCCGCCGAGCGAGATGCCGTGCGAGCCGCTGGCCAGCTGCCAGCGGATCAGGCGCCGCAACCCATCGGGGTCGGGCTCGCCGGCGGCGGTGAACGGAGTGACGACCGGGGCGATCGACCCCCGGATCCGGGCCGGGTCACTGCGGAACTTCACGTCCTGGCTCCTCTCGGGACAGGTAGGCATCCAGCGTGGCGAGCCGGTGGCGGCGGGCGAACTGCTCGACCTCGGCGGCGTCCGCGCCCGACTCGATGAGCGCGAGCAGCCGGTCGTGCTCGTCGACCGAGCGCGGCGCGCGCCCGGGGACGGTCGAGAACGTCGTCTCGCGGATCGCGGCGAGCCGGGTCCAGCATCGGTGTACGAGCTCGACCAGGTTCGGGTTGGGGCAGGCGCTGAACAGCACTTCGTGGAACTCGGCGTTCAGCGCGGTGAAGGCCAGCGGGTCGAATTCGGCGAGGCTGCGCCGCATCCGCTCGTTGAGTTCGCGGGCGCGGGCGATCGCGTCCGACGTGAGCAGTGGCGCGGCGAGCCCGGTGGCGGCACCCTCCACGATCGCCACCGTCTCCATGGCCTGCTCGTAGGCGGCGCGGTCGATGGCGACCACCCGGGCGCCGACGTTGCGCTCGAAGTGGATCAGTTCCTCGGCCTCCAGCCGCCGCAGCGCCTCCCGCACCGGCACCGCGGAGACGTCCAGCTCGCGGGCGATCTGGTCGAGCACCAGCCGGTAGCCCGGCCCGTAGCTGCCGTCGACGATCCGGCCCTTGATGGCCTCGTAGGCCCGCTGGGACTTGGTGATCGGCGATTTCACCGGTCCTCCCATGCGTCGTACACCGCCTTCCAGCGCTCACCCATCGGGTACAGGTCGGTCACCGCCGCGCCGTCGCGGACGTGCGCGGTGATGAAGCGTTCGCGGCGCTCCTGCTCGACCGCGTCCGCGGCGACGGATGCGGCGATGTCGGGCGGAATCACCAGCACGCCGTCGTCGTCGCCGACCACGACGTCGCCGGGGCGGACCAGCGCGCCACCGCAGCCGATGGCGACGTCCAGATCCCAGGGCACGTGACGGCGGCCGAGCACCGCCGGATGCGTGCCCGCGGCGAAGACCGGCATGTCCAAAGCGGCCACTGCGGCGGCGTCGCGGACGGCGCCGTCGGTGATGACGGCCGCCGCGCCGCGCACCTGGGCGCGCAGCGCGAGGATGTCGCCGATCGTGCCCGCGGTGCTGTCGCCGCGGGCGTCCATCACCAGCACCTCGTGCGGCCCGATCGCCTCGACCGCGCGTTTCTGGGCGGTGAAACCGGTGGTGTGCTCGGCGGCGAGGTCCTCGCGCACCGGCAGATACCGCAGGGTCCGGGCGAGCCCGGCGAACTTGCTGCCCGCGCGCACCGGACGTACACCGTTCACGTGCACGTTTTCCAGGCCACGGCGCCGCAGCTGGGACGACAGCGTGGCGACCGCGACCGAGCGCAGCAGTTCCAGGGTCTCGGGGCCGACCTGGACCACGGCCGGGTCGGTGCCGAAGGCGAGCGCGCGGCGGGCGGCGTCGACCTCCGGCTGGACGCCGTAGGAGCTCAGCGCCGGGCCGTCGACGATCTCGGTGCGCAGCCGTCCGGTGCTGGCCGGACGCGCCGGGTCGACGCTGTCGACCTCGACTTCGACCACGTCGCCGGGCACGGCCACCGAGGCGCCGGCCGGGGTGCCGGTGAGGATGATGTCGCCCGGTTCCAGGGTGCAGGTCCGGGACAGGTCGGCCACCAGGTAGCCGAAGCCGAACATCAGGTCCGAGGTCAGCCCGGTCTGGCGCAGCGCGCCGTTCACCCAGGTCCGCACGCGCAGCTGACCCGGCGACAGCGTGGCCGCTTCCAGCAGCTCGGGACCCACCGGCGTGTAGCCGTCACCGCTCTTCGCCCGCAGGTTCGAGCCCGCGTCGGCGTGGCGGAAGTCGTAGAGGCCGAGGTCGTTGGCCGCGGTCACCCAGCCGACGTGGTCCCAGCCCTGCTCCGGCGGGACGCGGTGCGCCCGGGTGCCGATGACCAGCGCGATCTCGCCCTCGAAGCCGAGCAGCTCGGTGCCGCCGGGCCGCTCGACCTTTCCGGGCGCGGCCAGCGAGGAGGTGGCCTTGAGGAAGTACGACGGCACCTCGGGCCGGCGACCCCGCTCGGCGGCGCGCGACCGATAGTTCAGGTGCACCGCCACGATCTTCCCGGTCGCAAGGCCGCTACCAGCGAGTGTGCCAATCATGTACGAAACCATATATGATCCGGTGAGCCGATGGAAGATGGAGGCCGAACCGATGTCCCAGCCGTTCCCCACCGCAGCCGACCTGATCGTCGACGGGCTGCGAGCCCACGGAGTCGACACCGTGTTCGGGCTTCCGGGTGTCCAGACCTATGACCTGTTCGACAGCCTGGCCCGTACCGGCGGGGCGGTCCGGGTGATCGGCGCCCGGCACGAGCAGACCGTGGCCTACATGGCGTTCGGCTACGCGCAGGCCACCGGCCGCACCGGCGTGTACACCGTCGTACCGGGGCCCGGCGTGCTCAACGCGTCGGCCGCGATGCTGTCCGCCTACGGCGCCAGCGCGCCGGTGCTGTGCCTGACCAGCGAGATCCCGCGCGCCTACCTCGGGCGCGGGCTCGGTCACCTGCACGAGATGCCCGACCAATTGGCCACCCTGCGCACGATGACCAAGTGGTCGGCGCTGGTCGAGCATCCGGCGGAGGTCCCCGAAGCGCTGGCCACGGCGCTGCGGGAGGCGGCGGGCGGACGCCCGCGCCCGACGTCGCTGGCGGTCCCCTGGGACGTCCTGGGCCTGCGCGCGCCGGCGTCCACCCCGGACCCGCGGCCGCTCCCCCGCCCGGCCGTGGACCCGTCGGTGATCGAGTCGGCGGCGGAACTGCTCGCCGGCGCGAAGAACCCGATGATCATGGTGGGCAGCGGCGCCAGAAACGCGGCCGCCGAGGTCCGCGCGCTCGCCGAGATCCTGCAGGCCCCGGTGGTGCCGTTCCGTGGCGGTCGCGGCGTCGTCGGCGACGACCACCCGCTCGGCTTCACCTGCGCGGCCGGGTTCGAACGGTGGGCGGAGACCGACGTCGTCATCGGCATCGGCTCACGGATGGAGCTGTCGTGGTTCCGCTGGCCGGAGAAGCCCGCGGGCCTTCGCACGATTCTGCTGGACATCGACCCGCGACAGGCCACGCGGCTCGAAGCGGACGTCTTCGTCCACGGCGACGCGGCCGACACCACGGCCGCACTGACAGCCGCCGTCGGTCCACAAAGGACGGATCGGACCGCCGAGTTCAGCGCACTGAAGGCCGAAGTGGCCACACGGTTCGCCGATGTCGGGCCGGAACTCGAGTATCTGCGCGCGATCCGCGACGTGCTCCCGCGCGACGGGTTCTTCGTCGAAGAGATCTGCCAGGTCGGCTTCGCGTCCTACTTCGGCTTCGACGTCTACGAACCACGCACCTTCGTCACCTGCGGTCACCAGGGCACACTCGGCTTCGGTTACCCGACAGCGCTCGGCGTCCAGGCCGCGTTCCCCGGGCGTCCGGTGGTTTCGGTGGCCGGCGACGGCGGGTTCATGTTCGCCGCGCAGGAGATCTCCACGGCGGTCCAATACGGGCTGAACGTTGTCGCGGTGGTGTTCGACAACGGCCACTACGGCAACGTGCACCTCGACCAGGAGCGCCTGTTCGAGGGCCGCTCACTGGGCGGGCGCCTGGAGAACCCGGACTTCGCCCGCCTGGCCGAGACTTTCGGTGCCCTGGGCCTGACCACCCGGACCCCGGACGAGCTCCGGGTGGCCCTGGACAAGGCGTTCAGCTCCGGACGCCCGGCGGTGATCCACGTCCCGTGCGAGCTCGGCAAGGGCGCCTCGCCCTGGAAGTACCTGATGCCCAAGTCCGACCGCTCGTGAGCGTTCCGGGCGGTTCTAGCCGCCCGGAACGCTCACGAGTGGCCCGAGCGGTTGGCCGTGAATGGCACATTGAGGGCCTTAAAGACCCTCAATGTGCCATTCACGGCCTTTGCTCACCGCCTCGTTCGCCTCAGCAGCACCCGGTGTCCCAGCTGTCACAAGTCACGGACTTGGGGCGATCTCGGGTGCGGGGGTCG
>Ga0307507_10012616_pt1 | contig 10411 bp, 12 predicted proteins | sample 7_EM_MG_FD_207223 | JGI IMG/M metagenome (GOLD analysis project Ga0307507, IMG submission 207223) | Populus trichocarpa ectomycorrhiza microbial communities from riparian zone in the Pacific Northwest, United States - 7_EM | ecosystem: Host-associated > Plants > Roots > Unclassified | place... | reverse complement strand
GTAATACAGAGAGGGAGTGGTGTGGTGTAATACAGAGGGGGAGTGAGGGAGGGGGAGGGTGTGGTGTAATACAGAGGGGGAGGGAAGGAGGGGGTGAGGGGGTGAGAGGGGAGGGAGTGGTGTGGTGTGGTGTGATGGAGGGGGGAGACACTGGTGGGTACTCATATGGTGTCCTAAAATCAATGATGGATGATGAATGCTGTTCATCCTTTGGTTTCATTTTCGTACCTGGGCGGTCATTGTTGTCTGTGGGTGTGTCATTTCCATACACAGGCAGTCATTTTCGAATGTGGGTGGTTGTCACGTGGTGGTGGTGGTGGCAGTCTGCCATGGCCAGTCTTAGTATTTGGTTGCCACATCACTGTCAGCAACGTGGCACCTGGCTTCCCTGTCAGCAAAGAAAGTGGGGGGAGGGGTGTGTTTACACACCTGGGGTGGGTTGATGTGCCATGTCATTGTCATTGTGTCACGTCCATCTGGCTGGCACTCGCTCACCTGGTGATGTGGCATTGCTGTGTGGTGCTTGTTGTGTTGGAGCACAGTGTGGTGGGGTGGTTGACAAGGGTTCGTCATTTGGGGTTGTCAGTCCTGGTGGTCATTGCAGCTAGTGATGTGGCATTGCCATGTTGCCATTGGTTGCGCTGTTGGTCGTTCCTGTTGTGGATAGCTGTGGGCAATGAATGTGGGTGGTGGCTGATGTTGGTGGCAGTGACGATGAGGTGATGTGGTGGCGAGGTGGCAATGGGTGGGCATTGTGGATGATGGTGGTGGTGGTTGAGGAGGAAAAGGGGTTGATGTTTGTTGATGCCCAAATCGAGCATCAGTGTTTGCTGACACTTGATTTGGGTGTCACTAGGGGACAACAGAATCTATTGAGGTCAGTTAACTGTCTTTTAATGGTTGCATGGTGCAGCTGTAAGATTGTTTGCTCATTCACACATGTGACATGTTGTGGAGTTGAGTGTTCAATTCTCCACACTGACACTATTTTTGACAATTGGTGTTTTCCATATGGAATTTCAGTGGAATTCCATGGAATCCAAGGTGGATATGCCCAAATTCCATATGGATTAACCCAGGCAAGGTAAAGACCTTGAAAAAAGTGTCATTGGGTCAAGCTTCCCAGGGAAAAGTTGGGAAAGGAGGGAGCAAATCCACAGGGCCTCCTTTGCTGCATGAGTAATGGCAACATATTTGCTTTCTGTGGTGGAGAGTGAAATGATTTCCTGCTGTTTAGCACTCCATGAAACCACTCCCCCATGAAGCATGAAGATGTACCCTGAAATGGCATGCCTATCCTTGGCCATGCTCCCATCTGCATCTGCATACCCAACCAGTTTATCCTTCACCACTCCATACAACAACCACAGATCAGCCGTGCCCTTCAAATAGCAAAAAACTTGCTTGACAGTGTCCCAATGTGTGAGACCAGGGTTCTTTGAGAACTGAGAAACTGTTTGAACTGTGAACAAAATGTCAGGGTGAGTGCTGAGAGAGGCATACATAAGTGAGCCAACTGCTTCCAAATATGGGATGTTGTGCATCTTGGCGATTTCAAGGGTGGTGGCTGGAGCTTGGGAGGTGGAGAGCTGGGTGCTGGTCTCCATGGGTGTCGATACTGGCTTCAGGTCCTGAAAGTTGTATTGTGTGATGATGGACTCAATGTAGGAGTGTTGGGACAAGTGGATGGTGCAGCAGTCATGGTCATGTTTAATTTTGATGCTGAGGAGCCAGTGGAGCTCTCCAGGGTCAGTGATCTCCACATGTTCAGAGATTTGATGCTTGAAGGTGATGATTAGCAAGAGTGTAGACATGGCAATGGTGCAGTCATTGACATGAATGATGACAATTATGGTAGCATGACCATTGTGACCACCATGATGATAGAATACAGCCTGGTCCATGTTGCTTCTCATGAACTCCAAACACTTCACAAGGATCTCCACAAGCTTTTGATACCAATGACAACCCAACTGCTTCAAGCCATACAAGGTCTTCAACAAATGGCAGACCTTTCCAGAGGAGTTGGCCATGGGGTAGCCAGGGGGCTGCTTCATGTAGATGTTCTTGTCCTCAGTAAGTTCGCCATTCAAGTAAGTGCTTTTGATATTGATCTGATGAAGTTTGAAATCTAGCTTGGTGGCCATGGCAAGTACAGTCCAAATCAACGCGAGCTTTGCAACCAGTGCAAAGGTGTCAAAATAATTGACACCTGGAACTTGCAAGAACCCTTGGGCAACCAAACGTGCCTTGAAATGTACAACCTGGCCAGCGGCATTTTTCTTCACCCGAAAAACCCATTTTGACCCAACAAGGTTAGCACCAGCAGGAAGGTCCATGAGCTCCCATGTACCAGAATCTGACAATGTCTTCAGCTCCTCAAAAATCACTTTTTCCCAAAACAACCAGTCTGGACCTCATTTTGCTTCAGCAAGGCTGTGGGGTTCCAAACCCTCAGCCTCACTCATCTCAGCCACCATGGCATACTCAATGAGGTCAACGGCCATCAATGCATCAGGGGTTTGCTCCCCCTCAGGTTCCTCAACAATGGCAGTAGGGACTTGAACACCAGGTGTGATAAGGGGGTCGGATGGGCAAGAGGAGTTCACAGCACACCCAGAGAGTATTTCAAGCACACGTTGGCTGGGCTTGCAAGTACACCTTGCACAAGGTTTATTTTTCCCAGGTTCACTTTCAGCAGGGACTAATGGTTTGTCAATAGGCAGGGTAGTCTGGGAAATGGTGGATGCAGTTTGGGGAATAGTGGATGAACTGGTAAGTCCGTCAGTTGTCATTTCAACAAACTGCCAATCCTCCCCCTCAAGATGATCAACTGACATGCTAATAGGGTCAAAATAGACATTGTGTTCAACTGTCACTGTCTTGGTGTCTTGCCAATAAATCTGTGCACCCTTGCTTTCATCGTCAACACCAACCCAACAGCCCTCACAAACATGGCTGCCCAGCTTACTTTCCTTTTCAACATGGATCCAACACTTCTCGCCCCACTCTCACATGCTGCTTAAATCTGGCTTCATGCCAAGAGCTGCCTCATAGGGCATCTTGCCCTCAATGGCCTTCATCAATGTGTGATTCATCAACCAAATGATGTGGTGTGCTGCCTCTCCCCACAAATATTTGGGAAGGCCACTAGCATGCAAGAGTAGTGTTTAAAAGTCTGGTTAAGTCCAGTTTTTTGACCCCAAAGTGGGCAACTGTGGACTGTAACCAGTCCAAACCATTGCCCATCTTACAAGGACTGCAACCGAACTGAGTAGGACAGTCCTATGTGGTTCAGTTGCCCCAAAAGACCAGTTGAGACCAGTTTCAACCACTATTTCTATAGTAAATACTTTGTATTGTAAAACTAATTACCAACTAAAGACATTACCCTGCAAGCAGTTGCTCACAGGGTGGAAGGGGAAGACAAACAAAGAAAAAATGAACTACCTGAAGCCCAAATGATGCATGTTGTCATTTGGGCCCTTCACATTCATTCATTTGGTTCCAAGTGAGGCCATGTGGATGTCACTGGAGGGGTGGCACAGCCAGCATGGTTGTTTCTGTTGGTCTTGCTGACAGGGAGGAGGTGCATACATTGAGGGTGTGCATGGATGTCTGGTATGATGGAAAGGTGACCATTGGGTACATTCTTGTTGTCGTCCGTCAGTGTCAGGTGGTGTTGTTGATGCATTGTGTTGTTGGCCGTGACTGGGAGGGTGAGTGGTGTGAGTGAAACAAAGAATGAAAATCATCATTCGTCGTTTGTTGCCATGTCACTGACAGTGACATGGCACCTGGATTCATTTTCAGCAAGAAAATGGGGAGATGGGGTTGTGCTACTCACCTGAGCTGGCACAACCATAACATAAATGACGATGTTGTGTGTTGTCACATCAGATGATGCTGCAGAGGCCTCAGTGGGCTCCTTCACTCGCTGACATGGCGTTGGCATGTCGTTCTTGTCGTGCCAGGCATGGAGTTGTGGTTGTGGGTCATTGACAGTGATTGTGGGTGGTGGCGGCCAGTGGTGATGGTGGCCAGGTGTCATGGATGGTGTATGTGGTGGAGGAAGGGGGTTGTGGGTCTGTTGTCAAGGTTGTTTGTTGTTGTTGGACATGTTTGTTGTGGTGGGAGCCAACTGGTAAGTGGTTCCACTTTTCTTTTTTCAAGCACAAACACAACCACATGGTTCATGTGCAGCCCCAGGGTATATAAACAACCCACCAAATGACTACATTCTTCCCCCAGGCTTGTATGCCCCCACATAAATACAGTATAGATAGTTACAATTAGTAGTTGTATTGTATCATTTTATTAGTCTACATGCACATCTTCATATATATGCTGTACATTATATATACTGTGAAAAGATCGGTTGCAACCGGTTCGAACTGGTTTTCTTTGGTTTTTTGAATTTTCGTCAAACCTTTGGACTGGCAACCAAAAAGTTTCAGAATCAGGGCAACTGCAACCGGTGGTCCAGTCTTTTGCAGTTGGGTTCAGTTCAGTTTTGGTTGTATTTTCGGTCTAGTCAACTGGACCTGCAAACACTATGCAAGAGGGCTCGAATGTGTTTGACGATGGTGCAGTTACGTCGCTCTGCAACACTGTGCTGAGGGGTGTGGTGAACAGTGAGTTTCTGTGCTGTGCCCTTTGACTTCAAATAAGCTGTAAATTCCTTCCCCAGGTATTCTCCCCCTTGATCAGAGTGAAGAACACAAATCAGCACTTTGAGCTGGTTGCCACACCAAGCCTCGAATTGCTGGTAGGCCACAAAAGCCTCATCCTTGGTGCAGAGAAGGTATAAATGAGCCATGCGAGTGTAGTCATCGATGAACGTAATGTAGTAACACCATCCACCTTTCGTCTGAACAGGTGCAGGTCCCCAGAGGTTGGAGTGGACCTCTTCACCAAATTTCTTGGAGCGCTCACCCTCATGAGCCTTTGGAACTGCCTTTCTCATAGCCTTAGCATAGACACATGACTCACAGAAAAATTCTGCTTCAGCTGTAGAAATGAGATGAACTCCTGTTACAAAACCCTCACTAACGAGTTTCTTTGCAATGCCTGGGGATATGTGGTGCATCCGACGATGGAGCTGTTCCAAGGTAATAGCTTCTTCTGCAGCATTTGCAGACTCCCCCTCATGAACCACCTTATACAGGCCTCGGCTCGACTTGGGAATGGAACCCAGTTCTTCCCCATCAGGACCTTGAATGACGCACTTGCCACCTCCAAAAGTGGCTGAAAAACCATTGTCATCAAGTCATCCAATAGACACGAGCGTGTATCCAACTTCAGGGGCATAGAGAACTTCCATGAGGTGCAGCTGCAAGATATTGGCTCCATTCAGTAAGTCAATAACCATCTCGCCTTTTCCTACAGCCTGAAAATCCTGCTTGTTTGCAGCTTGGAAGGACTTTGGTGAAATCTCAATAAAATTTTTGAGATTGTTTCGGTATGGGGAAATATGAGAGGTGCAACCTGAATCATAAACCTCAGTACATGAGGTGTTGTCAGCATTGCTACTGGCACTAACAAATGCCACAATGTGTTCAGGGGTGCCAGGGTCCTCCAGTGCAGATGGTGCATCAATGGCTGGTGCAGAATCCTCGAATAAATTGTCAGGGTTCCAATCACTCCCCACAGAACTCTCTTAGTCCATCTCCCCTTCATCAGCTGCTTCTGAAAACCAGTCATTGTCAAAAATACCACCACTCCTAGGCTCATCGTCAGAATCTGAGTCCGACACAGCCTCCAGATCAGGCACATTATCATCAGAGTCATACTCGTCAACAGCCACAGCAGCGAAAGCTCCCTCGCCCTCAGAGTCTGAGTTGACACTGACAGCAGCATTAGTGGAGCCACCCTTAAGTGAGTCCTTTGAATCCTTCCCATCCTTTGGCTTCTGAAACTTGGGACATTTGTCCTTGAAGTGTCCCTTGTCCCCACAGTTCCAGCATGTGCCACGAGGGAATTTATGGTTCCTACCACCAGCCTTCCCACCCCTCAATGAAGACGCAGACATAGCCTCATTGCAATCATCCTCTTTGGGAGATTTCCCAGTAGAGCAATGTGAGCACTGGGCTTTCTGCCTCTCATACTCCTTGGAGATCAGGGAGATGAGTGCATCAGGATCAATAGTTTTCGTTGGGGCATAGAGCTTAGCGGCGGCAAGCTGGTTCAAGGCAAAGTTGGACAGGGACATAGGAAGGGAAGATATGATGGTGGAAAGGTAATCCTTAGTGTCAATATTGATGCTGACTGTTGCTAACTCCTCTCGCTTCACATGTAAGGAGTCCAGGAACTCACAGACATTGCCCTTCTCAGGGCACTTCATGTCCAGGAAGCATGCACAAAGTTCTGTCTGTGCAAACACACCCTTCTGGGTAAATTATGTAGTGATAGTGTCCCAGTGTTCTTTTACTAATGACTTGTTTTGACTATGCATCAAAGCAGAGTCTGGCAGTTTCTGTGTGAGCAGAGACCTGGGCGAATGCTCATCTTTGTCCCACTTTTTGATAGTGGCAAGTTCTTTGGCAGTAGGAGTAGACTCGATGGCAGCTGTAGGGCGTGGGGTAGTACCAGAAAAATGACCCCAGAAGCCTTTCGCCTGAATGGCGTCTTTGAAACAGATAGAAAATATGGCCCAATTGAGGCCATTGGCATCGAGCTTAGGAACAGACAAAGGAAGGGTGTCATTGAGGGAAGCGGTGGTGATGGACATAGTAGTGGTATGTGAGGGATACACAGTAAATAGGCAGGGTGCATGGGGCCCAATAACCTGTAAGATTAGCTAAACGAAGATAGAGTATACTACAGGTGAATCAGTAAAGTAAAGAGAAGATAAGTAAGGGATAATCACCTCAGTGTTTGCATGGGGTAGCCAAATGACTGAGGTGCTAGTATGTAGAGTAGACTATTTATATATGGAGTAAATAAAGGCATGCATTACATTTGGACACGTGCAAGGTACATGAATATGAAATAACAGGACATGCGAGCAAGGGGGAATAAATGTAAGTAAAAGTATTTCTCCAAAGATATGGAGAAGGAGGATGATGTCTGAGGACTCGTCACCTTGTAATTCTAACAATAACAAAAGGTAGTGATGGAGGGACAAGGTATCATGGTGATGTAAATACAAGGGGTGAAGGGTCTGTCTTGGGTTGGCTACATTGGGGAAGGGTGTTCCCAGGGTTGACTATGTTGGGGCAGGGTGTTCCCAGGTAGGGCATAGTTGGGAGAGTGGTTGGGATGGTTTGTGACAGATGCCTCAATGGCTCCCTGTTCTTGTTCTCCCTGGCATTGCAAATCTGCAAAAGCTCATCTCTCTCCCTGGAATTGCAAACTCTGAAAAAGCTCATCTCCCTCCATTTGCAGTCTCTATTCTACCTAACCAAATTTTTTGAGGTGCCATGATATTGACATCAAAAATTTCAACTCAAATCTGCTGAGTTGGATTTCTCAGCCAATAAAGTGTTGGTATTTTTTTTCTTGGGCCTAATTCAGTGTTGCAAACTAAGGGGTTATTAGCCCCAATTTTTTTTCTTAAGCCTTAGGTCTTAATTATAGCCCTTAATTAAGACTTGATATTAAGGCCTTACTGTACTAATTCAATCAATTTGTCACACCATGTGACCTGTGACCGATGCAATGAAATTTTGGTTTTGTCACATCACTGGGGAAGGTGTGACTGCTAGAAGTTTTTGTCAAGCTGCAGGTGAGTTGGCCTGTTTTTCCATAATTTTTTTTTACAGAACTAAAAGCTGTTATAAATGATGGGAGACAAAAAAATAGACATTAAATTTTAAAAGGCACAATTTTGCATTTTCCAGACCTGTCTGAGAATTTCATTGTCAGCTCCTGTGACCTGTGACCTTGCCAGATTTCATCAATTTTGGACCTCTTGTGATGTGTGACTGACAAATTGATTGAATTAGTACAGTATTAAGACATCAACCCAAAATGGTCAGTTTTGTCTACCTTTCATAATCATTGTCCAATCCTTCCAATTCCTTATTATCTGGCATCCTTTCTTCATCAACCTCCTCATCTGCCAACAACTCTATCAGCTGTGCTTCCTGTGTGTATGCCTGCCACTCCCAAGCCCTCCTCAATTGCTCATCTATAGATAACTTTAGTCCTATTTTTACCATGCCCCCAAAACCATGTCAGAAAATGTTTATGTAATTTTTGGACTTTGAAACCATGTTGTGTCAATATTCCCTCATCCCAACCTCATCCTTTGATGTGTTTATAGTCCCAGAACTCCTCCTAGCCTTGCAAATCATGGTCGGGTTGTCGCTTGATTTCTTCAGGGAAGAAACAAGATCAAGACATCTGACATCATTGATCTTATCTACTCTCACAAGCACAGTGCACCATCTTCAAGATCAACTCAATCCCATGAGCATCATGCACCTTTCTTGCCATCTGTCAGTTCTTCTGAAATCTTCCACACACATGCTTCACTATTCACCTGGGCAATAAATCTTGTTGCCAATCACGTTCATCAAGGCATCTATGACCTTACTAGTAAGGATGACAATGTTCACCTTTGGGCATCAACAAATGGCTGATGCTCAGATCATGTTAACCTTATAACCTGGGAAGCTCTCGGAAAATTCAGTATTGCTGGACTCTGCAAGAAATACAAGACTTGTGCACCTGTTTCTTGGTATCTCACTGAATCAATGACCACCTCCATCAAGAACAGCATTGTGATTCTAAAGAAGTGATGCCCAGATCCAATCGCAAGTATTTAGCTAATCTGTTCATTGTTGTTAAGTGCTTATCCATTTTCTTAGGTTCAAGTCAGCACCATCAGCTTATTTATTCTAGCACAAAACCACTACACAAAAAACAAGCTCCAGTTGGACTGCATGCAATCCATTTGTCCAATTTGATATGAGTTTCTTGATGATGGTATTGATCATATTGAGGCCTTCAGGGTCCTGCCAGCAGGGTTGTCAAACCATCACTGAGTCATCATAACATATTTCAAGAAGTAAAATATTGAATTGAGGTCTATTAGAGTAGAAATGTATGAAATATCACATTGAGAGCAAAATGGCAAAGAGGCAGTATTGATGTGACATGGTTTCAAAGTCCGAAGATTACATAAACATTTTCTAATGTGGTTTTGGGGGCATGGTAAATAACAGACTTCATATATTGTGAACCAAGGTATGACTTCACATATATTGAAGTCTGTCTAGGAGAGACTAAGATAACTTAGGCTTTCCATCATTGTGAACTCAACAACTTGATTCTTGGGGCATTCCTTTTTAATGCAACCACAACAATGAAGCTCTAGTGCTTGGAAGTCCAGTCCCAAGACTGAAAAAAGACTGCAACTGGACCAGACCAAGACTGCAAAAGACCAGACCAGCAGTCTCAGTCTTTCAGCTTAGAGATTACAAGACTGCAAAAAGACTGGTTATGGTGGACCAGTCTTGTTGGTTTTCATGAAAATGGTACATGTACCTGAGTACTTTTGTATACACATCAATTCTCATCATAATTTAATGTTCTTGCACTTGTTTAAAAGCTAAGAAGCATGGCAATAAATTTAGCAACTCACAATCACAAAATTTATCACATATGTAGTTGAAAAACCAGTCTTGAACCAGTTGTAACCAGTTTGGACCTGGACTAGTCCAAAGACTGAAAAAGACCACAGTCTTGGTCTTTTCCAGTCCTGGTCTGGTCTTTTGAGGTTTTAGGAAATGTGTGGACCAGTCTTGGTCTTGGTCTTTTTGTTTTGGGCCAAAAGACCAGACTGGACCAGACTTTCAAGCACTAATGAGCTCATACATGGGATTTTTTTTGCCCTTCACTGGTCAAGAAGTGTCTCCAGATGGGGTCTTTGGTAAGGACCTGGGGGCATTGTTGACATGTCAGAGGGTAATGAGCAGTGAAGAGGACACTAAATTTTATTCATGGTCCAACTCCCTTTTTGAAATTTGGTGCCTGGATGATGCTCCTCTTGTCAGGTTACTTTTTTTTGTTATACTACTCATATAATCTATATTAAGGCTTAACAAGGGGGTACTGGGAATTCAGGCCATGACACAAGGTAGGGGGGGGGGTTCATGGGGCCTTAAAAAATAATTTCCAGGAGGTCATATTTTGTGCATTTTGGTGTACCCCAAGACAGGATTGAGTCACCTTGAGTAAATTGAATGACTGCTGGCATTTTGACACTGTCTAAACATAATTCTGGAGCCAATCCTGCTTCCTATTTGAGTTTACAGTATTACTGGTCAATTTGCAGCCAAAATTGGCTGAAATGGTTAAGAGTTCGGACTGAGAGATATTTTCTTGCCACCTGACACATGAAACTTGTAAATTCAGATGATTTTAATACACTTGAATGAACCACAGATATTGCAAATATGTTATC
>Ga0307507_10012615_pt1 | contig 10412 bp, 15 predicted proteins | sample 7_EM_MG_FD_207223 | JGI IMG/M metagenome (GOLD analysis project Ga0307507, IMG submission 207223) | Populus trichocarpa ectomycorrhiza microbial communities from riparian zone in the Pacific Northwest, United States - 7_EM | ecosystem: Host-associated > Plants > Roots > Unclassified | place... | reverse complement strand
AGCACACTTACTAGCTCCTCCCTTATAACAGTGCAAGCAGCAAAGAGCGGAAGATGTCTCAATATACCATCCATAATAGCACCAACTTCTCCGATAATAACAACTCTTTTAATGTACAGAATAACTATAGTGTTGCCGATGATCGGTCTCAACTCCTAGCCTGGCTATCACCTCTAGAACCCAAGCTGCGGCATCAGGTCATCCGGGAGCGCCGAGTCGGCAATGTAGGGGAATGGCTCATGCAAACTAAAGAATTTAGAAGTTGGCCTGACTGCCGTGGTGGAGGTGAAGGTGATAAGGCGGTCTTGTTTCGCTATGGAGCTCCGGGGGTCGGCAAGACATTTACCAGGTAACGATAATTATTCTTGGGAGAGATAAGAAAGAGTATCAGCACTAACGAGTTGCGATGTTAGTTCGCTGGTAGTGGATAGGTTGTGCGATCAGGCTGGGAAGCAAAACACCCCTGTTACGTACTTTTACTTTGACTTCGTGGCGCGAAAGGAGCAGTCTGTGACCAGTATGCTGGGCTCCTTGCTGAGGCAGATCATTGGCGGACTGGAAAGGATTCCAGAGGAAATATCGGGGGTCTTTCAAGAGCAGAGGATGGCCATTGGTGGACGAGGTCTGCTGCTTCCTGACATCGTGAGGATGCTGCAGACCGTCACATCCTCACTGCGCACATTTGTATGCATAAACGCCCTGGACGAATGTGGGGCGGTGCATCGAGTCAAGCTCCTTGATTCGCTGAAACAAATCCTCGAGGAGTCCTAGCGCACACGAATATTCATCATTGGAAGGCCTCATATTCGAGCCGTGGTTGAAAGACGTCTTGCCGGAGGAGTAATATGTGCGCCCATAGGCCCCAGCAAAGATGATATCATCGGATACCTTCGTGTTAGACTGGAGGAGGACGAAACGCCAGAGGCCATGGATGAGAGTTTAGAGGCAGACATTCTGTTGAAGATTCTCGAGAAAATGTCGGAAATGTACGTATGGTGATGGTACTCGGAGCCTCGCCCCACACTATCCGCTAATGGATATACATCTAGGTTTCTACTGGTTTCCTTGAGTGTCGATGCAATCTTACATGAATCGACAATCTATGGGAGACAGGAAAAGCTTAGCAGGATGACAGAGGGATCAGAGTTGGGAGATGTTTATGGAGTGACGATCGAAGGAATAAAGGCACAAGCTGGAGATAAATCAAGACTCGGGATGGCAGCGTTGATGTGGGTCAGTCATGCGGAGCGACTGTTACGGGCGGATAAGCTCTGCCACGGCCTTGGAGTCAAGCTGGGCTCCTCGGATTTCAATGCTAGCAACGCCCCTTCGATATTGACATTGATTCGCTGCTGTCAAGGGCTTATTACTGTAGATAAGGAGGCATCAACTATGCGATTGATCCACTTTACTCTTCAGGAGTATCTTTCTGCTCATCAGGATATATTTAGTAGACCTCACTCGGCAATGGCGGAAATCTGTTTGACTTTTCTGAATTCACAATAGGTTAAAGCCCTTTCGGCCGATCCTTCTCTTGATACGCAGAACACACCCTTTCTACAATATTGTTCGGTATACTGGGGGGCCCATGCGAAAAGGGAGTTCTCGGACTGCGTGAGATCACCTGCGATGGAGCTACCATAAGAGAATTATGGCTGGGTACCAACCAAATTACTTTTAAAGCAAGCAACGGGGATGTATTTTCCACGGTTTGAAAATTTCGCTCTGTTTAGTGAACTCCACCGCGCATCGTTCTTCGGAATTGTGGAAGTTGTAGCTACTTTGATAGAGATGGAATGTTATAATATCAACGAAGGAGATTTTTTGGGTCACACACTAGTTGCGTGGGCTGCTGATAATGGATATGAAGAAGTGCTAAGGATTCTACTTAGACGAGAAGAAGTCAACTCGGACAAGCCAGATACGCGCGGCAAAACACCATTCGTGTATGCCGCTAAGTGTGGATATTCGAGGATAGTGAAACTACCACTCGAACAGGAAGAGGTCATTCTCGACAAGCTGGACAATTACGGTCGAACACCGCTCTTGCATCCCGCTTGAGGTGGATATCAGGGAGTGGTGGAAATACTGCTCAGGCAGGAAGAGGTCAGCCCGGAGAGGCAAGATTATAGTGGTCAAACACTGCTCTCGTTTGCTGCTCTGTACGGACATGAGGTAGTGGGGGCAAACCTTTTTAATACTAGCGACTCTCAGACTTTCCCTCCCGAATACCATTAAGGTTTCAACCTTTATCTCTCACCCCAATACAGTAATAAATGATAACACTAGCCAAATTCTCCAGAATTACTTGGCAAAAAAATTGAAAAATTAATGAAAAATTACAGAAAGCAAACTGGAAACACTGCTAAAATCACTGATTTTTTTTTTAATTTTTTTACAAGCAATTATTCATATAGCCTGTCTTGCTTAAAATGTGTTAGCAAATCTCCACCTTAGGAAATTCACAGGGGCTTTGTCTGCCAAGAACACCTCTGAAAATCGAATTTTGCACAAATTGTGCTTTTCTGTGCCTAATATTTCTCCAAGAATTAAAAAAAAATTATCAATAAATTCGCCTAATTCCAGTTTATTTTCTAGTATTTTTATTTTCTTTATTTCCTTTTTTATAATCAACGTTCTATTTTTTAGAAGGCAAGTGTTATTTTCTTGGCAAAATGAGAAACATGACCCTTGGCTGGCATAAAAAAACATTGATGGTATTTTGTAGGGAGGGCCCGGGATTCGCTGGTATTCTGTAGGTTTTCTCACCATTTAAGGCTGATGAGACCGCTTCGTGGAAGTAACTGCCGCCCCCTCCCCTCGGGGCATGCTACTCATAGTGCCCTTGGATATCACCCTCTGTCGATTGTGGAAATCCCACGAGTGCGAATGCACATACATGTCTTCTCTCCTGTGCGATTTAGTTTTGTGGGCTAGGATTTATGAGTTTCTGTTTACAAAAGTTCGGTAGAGTTTGGTTCATGGGGGGGTTCTTCTGTTGTGGGAGGGTAGAGTTTATAGATTGCAGATTTCATCCTGTCATTTAATTCTTCTCTCTCTGTAAATTCTTACCTGTGTACTATCTGCGTGTGCTGTACTATTTTATCTGGGCTCACCTGCTTCACTTCTCAGTTTGCAAGCAGGGTTTCGCTGGGGTTTTAGCCTTGAGCTAATCTAAATTACAGCAATAAGTTCCAAGGAGGTGAGAATTACCACTTGATTTTTGGTGAAAGTAGATAGGCGGAGAGTGGGTGTTTCTCTGCATCCAACAAGCTCTGGCAAAGAGCGCATTGCTCACATACATCGTGTGTATATCCAGCTAGATGAAGGAACAAAAAGGATATTGTGAGAGAAAGGAAAAAATATTTCACCCGGGCTCGAACCAGGAACCACCATGTGTTAAACTAGTGTGATAACCAACTACACCACGAAACCAGAGTGATATGAGTCTTTCCCTCACACCTCAACAGACTGCCAATGATTAAACCCCATTTAACAGCAGTCACGATATTGAGCTGCTAGATAGCCGTCTATATGTAAACAAGCCATATTTAAACCCCATAGTAGGACATTGCTGAGGCTGATGGTTAGTTTTGTTTTTAGGAATTCGGGTAGATAAATTTTCCCGATTTTTCTCGGATAACTTTAGGTGTTTGGTGGAATTAAGATCCACAGAATGTCATGAAATCTGAAACTATAAGCGGCCTAGAACTTGCAGAGGTATTTCCCATACATTAGATTTTGTGGCTCTGTAAACACTGGAATTACTGGAGGGATGGAGGTCTTGGAGGTGGGAAATATCGGAGATTTCACTGTACTCGAGTACCGTAAAAACTCGTTAAATTGGGTATCGGGGATCGGGTCCTTAGCACTGGCAATCTGTGACAAAACACTCCCAGAAGGAATGTTCTCCAGACAGGGAGGCTGGGCTTATCAGATCTCATTAGCTGGCATTCGTCATTTGTTAACCTGTTCTGCTAAGTCTGTTATGCTTTACTATCCCACTCAGATCTACGATACCTAATTTAACGAGTTGCCTCTTCTAGTAAGGCTCCCTGTATATTGTACCGGGGGTTGTGGGTAAGTCTGGCAAACGTGGCTCACAGAATCCCTATGTGAATTGCAGCCAAGACTTCGCCGTACTTTTGCTCACACCCTAGTACTGTAATGGTGACTAATCTCAAGACCAAAGATTATGATGATGGTTGCCTCCCTCCCGCCTACGATCTCTCACCTTCCGCTCTCCCATCCCCAATAAAATACCAAACAGCCCATCAAAAATTCCACCGCTTCAATGACTCTAGAGATCTTTCAGAAACTTCTTGCCCAGGACGAGTATCTCATGATTGACATCTCACAGCAGATGTTCAGTAAATCAGAAAGTCTAATTCGAGACAGAGCGTATGTATCCAAGGAGTTTCTTATGACTAGTTATTAATAGCTATGACTAGGTATACCTATCACCTTCATATCTGTTTATTGACTGTCAAAATTGCCACGCAAATGCATGCTACGGTGGCGAATTGGGCGAGACAGCTGACAATGACTGGAATGGAGTCTGGGGCGTTTGGGGACAAGTTAGATCTCATTGCAGAAGGGCGAATGAAAAGGTTCCAAGGCATGTATCAAAACATGTGAGTACTGTTTTTACTCTACAAGCTACCAATGCAGGAAGCCCTCTGTCCTGTCCTAAGCAAAAGATGGATGGACTGGACGTTTGAGATCACTGGTTTTGTCAATGTGATACTAACAAGAATATATGTGAACAGCGTAAAGGTACCGGACGCCGCAATATTCCCGGGGAGGCGGATGTGGCCAAGTATAGCGTTCGAGTTCGATTATGCCGAACCATATGACTATTTAAAGGAGGATGTAAAGCTACTCCTGGAAGGGACGGAGGGGAAAATTTTCGAAGGTGATAATCATCAAACTACAACCGTTAAAGGAAGGGGAGATGGAAATTCAAGCGGGGTTTGTCGAGATTTGGCATTTGGTAGGGGCACACAAAAAAAGAGGGGGGAAGAAAGGTGATTTTTTTAATATTATCACTTGGGTATATTTTGCTAATATGAAGGCATAGAGGTTGTATCCGCCGCCGAAGAGTTATGCGAAACAAGGATTGGAATTGACTCTACACGACCTGCTCCGGGATCAGTTCGACGAAATAGCAACTAACGGCTGGGCTCACGACGATATCGTAGACCTCCCATTGGACCTACTCAGAGACTCCGTCGATAAGGCTGTGGAACGCCACCTCTTTCAAGAAGGATTTTTGCCCGAAAACTAGACCTTCAACCCTTACCCCAAACTGCCCCCCCAAACCTATCTAGCATAGCACGATAGGCGATTGAGTGCATGAATGGTTGAGGCCTAGGTGGTTCGGCTCTTGTGGGTGAAATGGGGTGAGAAAGGTTTAAGAAACCATTGTGCTTAGTTTCCGTTTCGTTTGTATACTAAGTTCACAATTAATTTACATTCTCTGCTCAACTGAATTCTACAACATATGGTGTTATGATATCAACGGAGAAGATTTTTTGGGTTATACACCACTGGTATGGGCTTCTCATAATGGGCATGAGGAAGTGGTGAAGTTGCTGCTCGAATGGGAAGAGGTCAATTCCGACAAACCAGATGGTGGTGGCCGGACACCGCTCTCGTATTCCGCTGGGGGTGGGCATGAGGGGGTGGTGAAATTACTACTCGAACGGGAAGAGGTCAATCCCGACAGGCCGAATGTTCACGGCAGGACACCGCTCTCGCATGCCGCTAACGGTGGATCTGAGGGGGTGGTGAAACTGCTACTCGAACGGAAAGAGGTCAATCCCGATAGAGCAGATAATGACGGCCAAACACCGATCTCGTATTCCGCTTGGGGTGGATCTGAGGGGGTGGTGAAACTACTACTCGAACGGGAAGAGGTCAATCCCGACAGGCCGAATGTTCACGGCAGGACACCGCTCTCGCATGCCGCTAACGGTGGATCTGAGGGGGTGGTGAAACTGCTACTCGAACGGGAAGGTCAATCCCGACGAGCCGGATAAAAGCTACCCATCATTCTTCTCGTATTTGTCTCATGGCGGCCGGACACCGCTCTCGTATGCCGCTTCGTGGATATGAGGGGGTGGTGAAACTACTGCTCGAGCTGGAATAGGTCAATCCCGACAAGCCAGATGATTGGGGCTGGACACCGCTCTCGCATGCCACTCGGGGTAGACATGAGGGGATGGTGAAACTACTGCTCGAGCTGGAAGAGGTCAATCCCGACAAGCCAAATAATGACGGCCAAACACCGATCTCGCTCGCTACTAAGAACGGTAATAATAGAGTGGTAGCCTTGCTACAATCGCGAAAGACGGTAACCCCTAGCACGATTTAAGGCCTCGGAGACACCGCCTCGTGGAAAAAGCTGCCCCTCTCCTTCGGTGCCGTTACTTACTCACGCCGCTTGTCTTTGGGAATCACTCTCTGTAGATCAAAGATATCCCGTGAGATCGGAATGCACATATATGTCATACCTTTCTGCCCTTTTTGCCGCTTTTCTTTCGTGATTGGGTGAGGGTTAATAAGTTTCTATTTGCAAGTTCTATGGACTTTGGCTCATGGGGGGAAAGAGTTTTATTGTTGCAAGAAGTTCTAGTTTATCGCTCGTAGCTTTCATCCTGTAATTTAATTATTCTCTGGCTGCAAATTCTTGCTTATTTGTCTTTTGCTTTTTTTGTACACTTTTTTCCCCCCCCTTCTTCCTTATATCTCTCTTGTGAATGATAGATAGATTGTACATAGGGTGTTGTTTAGATAGAGGACAAGCAGTGTAAGATAGCGCAAGGGCTCTTACGGCGATTGTTAATAGCTACGTGAAGACTGCATCTAAGATAGGAAACTAGGTACTATAAACGATATGGCTTAATAAATAGTATGATAACATACTTGGCAGATACATGACGGCCTATAGATATTAGTATGGCGGGTGGGGAGCCTAACATACAGGCTTTTCATGTCACACATTAATCTCACTCACCTCGCGATCAAACTGATAGCATGAAACATGCTAACGGAAAAACCACCAAGAAGGTATGCTGTGCATGGGTATTCAGAGACAACAAGACTCCCAAGCAGAAGCCGCGTTAGCACTGCCGAATATCCAACACCCCAGCAGCATATCCCGCGAGATCAGCAGCGAACATCTTCGAACACTATGCTAAAAGTCTACATAGCAATAACAGAGCTCTTTCCTGTCGCTCCGGGAATGTATTAAGGAAAGGAAGAGGGTGTCTTTCGATTTTGGTATCGGGGATGCCCTTATGCGAGTTGAGGAAAGAGGAATCAAGGATCGCACTGTACCGTACTGTTATATCTAGAGAATTGGTGGGGTGAGGAAAAGTGTGATGAATGGCTTTTTTCTCCTTCATTTCATATTTCGTTTTTAGTGTATCAGGCGAACCAAGCCTAGAATCAGTGCAGTGCTATGGTAATCTGGACTATGGTGCGGATTAAGTTGCAGGCCTGGTTAGCCCAGGTGTGGTTAAGGTCCTCTTGTTTGTGGTGCTGGGTTCGGCCCCGGAGTGAAGTTGGGTTCTTATGCTTGTTCCCTCCGAGTGAGACTTTATGAACGCAATTAGATGGAGCATGATCAAGCTGGATCGAGGTTGGGCTCTCTGGCCATCCGAAGTGGGAGTATTTAAGAAGCAGCCTTGGCTTCCGGGCCGGCTCGCCTGTTGGCAAAAACTAATTTCGATAGGGTGGAAAGTGCCTAAAGGTGGACCCTCCGGTGAAACAGCAATTCCGGGATTGAGCCAAGAAGTGCCAAGACACAACGGGTAACGTAAAATAATACACTGGCAGCAAGCAGCATAGCTGTTGAAGTAGAGATCATTAGAATAATCTACTTTATGTACTGTAAAATTAGCTTTAATCAGTGTTTTGTGCTCATAGCTTGGTTTTTGTCCATTATCACCATGTCTTAGTCATCCACATCCCACAGTATTTTTTGGCATGATGCTAGGTAGATTCTATCACTTGTTTCACTCTCACCAAAGTTTTCACTTTTTAATCTTGAACTACGGTACTTTTTCCTACAGCTTTTAATTAAAAAACAAAAACCGCTACCTTGTTCTCCAGAGAGGGGGCTTCAGCGTAGCGGTTTTTTTTTTTTACAAAATTCAATGTTGTGGGTGACTAGTTTGGAATCGCATTTGGCCTATTTAGAGGGTCCGGTTTGGCTCCATTTGCACTATACGAGTTTTGATTTTTACGGATTTGCCTTCCTAGATGGGGGTGGATGGATGATTGCCTATTCAGTAGTTTGGTATTCTATAGTGCTATTATAGTATGCTATACAGTGTTTAGCTGTGTCAACGATCATCAGAAAATAAGACCTCTAAGGTACGATAGCGCTATAGAAAATTCCACCATTGCAAACGGAGCTTTCCAATATTTGGCTAGGTCAGATAGTACCTTACTGTGCTGCTTTAAGTTAGCGGGACTGTTGGTCCTGTGGCTTTTCACAAGCCGATAAGGGGTTATTATGGGAGCCCTAGTGACTGAGGGCCAGGAGACCCTTTTTCCGGAGCCGAATCGATCTCGAGAGACATGAAAGGGATATGGGGGTGGGATGGGTGCCCCCGGGTGAGATATTGGATGGTCGTTGGGGGTCTTTTGTAAGGACTATTGCAGTTTCTTGGCTACAAGTAAATAGATGATTATCGTTAGCATTATGAGAGGCGCCCGTGATTTATTTATCTGGGGCGCCCGACTTTTGATGGGAGAAATGGTGACTTTTATTCGTGATTGTAGTGGTTACGTATGTAGTGGGAGAACTTCTATTATATCAAGTGGGAAAGCATTGTATCTGAGTTGAGACCCACGATGTTAGAACTTGCGATGGTGTTTGTGGCTTCTAATGGGGATTGCTTTTGCAGTGTCAGATATTTAGGCTATGAAAGTATATGTTTACTGGTAAACCTACTCGAGTACCGGTAGTTGGGGCTGTTCTACTACCAGCGCTTGGGGCTCTAAATGTAACTTTTTACCTGTGCGTGTCTCCCGCTTTTCTTATACAGTTTTTCTCTTCATTTCCTCTCCCCCTCCCTTATCCTTAACGATAGATAAATTGTATATAGAGTGTTGTTCAGATGGAGGATGGGCGGTGTGAGGTAGCGTAGAGGTTTTCGGGGTGGTTGTTGATAGCTATACGAAGACTGTATCTACGATAGGAAGCTAGCTACCATAAATTGTTTGGCTTAATGAATAGTATGATACTTAGCGGATATATTCTAGTTACCCCCGCTATAGATCTTAGTATGGAGGTAGGGGGAGCCTATCACACAGGCTTTTTATGTCACTCATTAATCTCACTCGCCTCAGGATCAATTTAGTTGTGTGAAAAATACTAGCAAGAAACCGCCAAGAAGATATCTATACTCGAGTACTGTACATAGGTATTCAAAGACCACAGGACTCCGAGGTAGAAGCCACGTTAGAACTGCCGAATGGCCCGCACCCTAACAGTATGCCTCGCGAGGTCGGTTGCAAACATCTTCGAACGGTGTAGTCAAGTCTAGGCCGCAATAACAGAGCTCTTTCCTAATTGCTGTGAGAACATATGAAGGAAAAGAAATAGGGAGCCTTTCAGCTCCCATACTGGGGATGCCCTCATACAAGTTGAGGGAAGAGGGATCTGTTGGAAGTGGTTAGGTTCTGCTCGGCATGCTCGGATTATTGTTTCATTGTTCGGATAAACTCCGGAGATGAGCTTAGGCTTGGGATTAATACATCCTCCGGAAGGAAAAACAGAAGAACCGGAAGGGAAGTGCAAGAGTCGGAGGCACGAAGGGTACGATCCGTGGAAGCCTTTATGATACCCGTCTCTCCCTTATCAGCACGCAAGGAAACACGAAAGGAGACATACCTGGAAGAGTATGGATATGTGATCGATGGAATGATAGGAGGATGTATTCGGTTATGATTTATATCTGCTCCTGCTTTTGCTCTTTAGGTACCGATAGTGAGTTAGTTAGAGAGAGAGATGAGCACGCGAACTTCCCCAATCATCCCAAAGTCTTACACCGTGCATTGTGTGTTTTGTTCTGATCGGGGTCCTGATTCTGTTGCGTTAGTTCTCGCTGTCGCCAGTTAAGAGGGTCAAAGAGTCCACTGTGCCGTATTGTTCTATCCAGTGTTGGCAGTGACCACTGGTCATCCATAAAATCAGGTAGTCACCGGTCACCCACCAATGCCATGACCAGTGGTCAGGACTGATCAGGGCAGGGGTCAGAGTTATGGTGCGTTAGGGTTTGAAGGCAAAGCTTGAGTCGCATCAAATTCTATAGTTTCGTGAACTGAATTTGTTTTCTTGGAAGCAAGATAAAATTGCCATTATTTCCCTTACCCGCTCATAGGCAATACCGGTGTCA
>Ga0307507_10012613_pt1 | contig 10412 bp, 12 predicted proteins | sample 7_EM_MG_FD_207223 | JGI IMG/M metagenome (GOLD analysis project Ga0307507, IMG submission 207223) | Populus trichocarpa ectomycorrhiza microbial communities from riparian zone in the Pacific Northwest, United States - 7_EM | ecosystem: Host-associated > Plants > Roots > Unclassified | place... | reverse complement strand
CAAGCCTTAGGGCTACCACTTGCGATTTTATACACAAAAATTCATAAACAAGTCAATAAAGTTAATTCTATGAAATAAAACATTTGGGTATTTTCTAATACCTTGAGAACCCCGAACTCGAAGCACCGCACACGTACAGTGGGTGAAAGTGTGTTAAGGTTTTAAAGTGTGTGTGTGTGTTGTTTAGGTGTGGTTCACACACCTGTTCAGTTCATGTGTTGCATGCTTCCCCCTTTCCATGTGCACCAGCCTTCTCAACGATCTTACTGCTGCACTATGTGACCATTAAAAGTGAGTGAACTAACCTCACTTAATCCTCCTGTGGCTGGTGATGCCCAAATTGAATGTCGGCAAATGCTGATGTTTGGTTTGGGCATTACCAACAACCCACAACCCTATTCCTCAACCACCACCACCACCATCCACAACACCCACCCACCATCACCACTGACCATGACCACCTACAACTGTCATTGACCCCCACCATGCCCCAACACCACCAGAATGATGCGGAAATGCCATGTCACCAACCACAGCAAGAAAACCGGCATCTTCCACATTGACACAACACAACGATGACAGTGATGATGCAGGATGACCCCAACACAACCCCCCCTCTCCATTTCCCTATTCACCTGGAATCCAGGTGCCATGTTGCTGATAGCAATGTGGCAACCAAACAATGAACAATGACTGATGTCATTGTTCATTGTCATTGGATGGACACCACATGATGATGGACGACTGAACAACAACAATGCAATGGCAACCCAGGATGACAATGGCACACATGACGACACCAACAAAATGACCCCCAGGACAACGATGACCCCACCATGCACCAACAGCAACAATGGCCCACCATTGGTGAGCCAGCACAGTCCTTCACCCACCCCCATTCCCTTACTCACACACACAGTGCAGGTGCCACATAGCTGAAGCCAAGAGGGAAGGAGGAGGCAAGAATGGGTGGTCAATCTAGGATCAACACCCATAAGTGAGAAATGAGCAGTTACAAGATACTCAGCTGGTGTGATACAGGATTGGAAGGTAATGCCCAGAGGCCATAGTCAAACAGTAGTATATAGCTAGATTTGGATATCTTAAATAATAGATTGATCTTTTGTCTTGAACTACCATCTTGTCAGCAGTATTGCTTTCCTCTTGCACTACATAGTGTTTGCAGGTCCAGTCTACAGGATTGGAAATATACATAGGACTGAACTGGACTGAACCACAGTCCGGTCTTTTTCCAGTTGCAGTTCCCCACATTTGGGGTCAGTTCAGTTGCCAGTTGCCATGTTTTTGTAGATATTTAAAAACTGAAAAAGACCGGTCTAGACTGGTTGCACCTGGTCTTTTGTCCCATCACATGTTGGACCTTACTCATGCACATTTTTACTTAATTTTCGGTCCCTGAATCATCAAAAATGGTCAAGAATTGGTTGAGATATGGCCAAAATCATTTTTGTATGCATATTTTGTTGTAAATTTACCTGACCTATAATTATTTTACCTACAGCTATATGACATCATAAAAATAACAACAACACACTTAATCATTTGTACCATGTAATTTTATCTATTTAACATCCCAAATGAATTGCAACTACAAACTGCAAATTACAAACTAAAAACTGCAATTCAAATGTATATCCTTTCCGTTTTCTCCATATCTCAGCCAAATCTTGATGGAATTGCTTAAATTTTTGATCAGTCTACAGAGAATCAAAATCTCTATCTATGTATGCAATGTACATGAGGTAATAACTTTTTAATTTGGTACAATAAATTTTACAACAAAAGACTGGTTTTTTTTGCATTGTGGACTGATTAGGACCAGTCTTTAAGGGACTGGTTGCAGTCCCTCAATATCTGAATTGGTCTAGACCAGTTGCGGTTGCCAGTTGCCTTGTTTTGAAGTAAAAAACCAGACCAGACTGGACTTTAAAACACTAGTGTTCACTCTGAACTTCTCACATAGCTGAAGCCAAGAGGGAAGGAGGAGGCAAGAATGGGTGGTCAATCTAAGATCAACACCCATAAGTGAGAAATAAGCAGTTACAAGATACTCAGCTGGCCCAACATGATTATGCATACTGTAGGAAGTACAGTTATACAAAGCACTACATGTAGTGCAAGAGGAAAGCAATACTGCTGACAATATGGTAGTTCAAGACAAAAAATCAATCTATTATGTAAGATATCCAAATCTAGCTATATACTACTGTTTGACTATGGCCTCTTGGCATTACCTTCCAATCCTGTATCACAGATGTTAGCATCTAATTTGGCCTATGATCCCATCTTGATTACCTGGTGGCCTGCCTCACTTGTACTTTGAGCCACCTCCCAATGTTCCTCCAACACTTCATGAATTTTCTGCCCTATTTCGATCTCCGGTGCTTTTGTACCCTCCAGCTCAATATTTAGGATGCAGTTTAGGAAGATGCCCATCATGATGCCAGCATGCTGTTTAAGCCTCCAAAGCTGGCACTCAGACTTGTTGGTCTCCATGTTGGCTAGGGAGAAACCCCCAATATTGACATTGTTGGGATCAATAGAGTGGACATCAAAAATCTGGGTGGGTTGATTGAGACCTGAGCCACCCCCATCAACAGGGACAAATCCCTTGTCTGTCAGTTGACAAACAGGTGGAAGATGGGGAGTCAAGAGAAAGATGCTCTCCACATCCTGTGGCCTTAACACAACAAGGCTGTACAAGCCATTGTAGGGCAACATCCTCTCAAAGATGTCAATGAGATTTTCTATGGCATGCTTGGCAGTGTCCTTTCGGGAGCTCAACGAGTGCCCGATAATAAGCTAACAACAATATTGAGCATAAAGTTCTCTCAATAAAATTAATTACAACACTTACATCACTCAAATTTCAGGTTTTTCCCTTCAATGCTTCTAACCACACCCTCAGCACTTCTATGGGTGATGACCACACCACTGCATTAGTGGTAAACAGATCCAGATGGCATGTTGGGCAGACTTCCCTTGATAGTGAATGGATAATTGAGCAGAAAAAATACACATATACTCATGGAGTACCCCATTTTCTTTTGAATCATGGGCATAACCTTCTGGAAGGAGGCCATCCATTATTGTGTCCTGAACCTATTGCAAAAAATGATCATATAAGGAACTTGAAGGAGCAGGCAAAATCAATGTATAACTAATGATCTTGGCACCCGTTTTGACTGCTCATAGAGATGGGCTGCATCTGAACCATGACAAGTACACTTCTTGAGGCAGAGTGCACAGTGATTGTGAAAATCTCCACATAACTTCCCTTTTGTGTCAGGATGAAAAGGGGCGGTCACAATTTGCAAGGTGACATTTTCAAGAGCCTCTGGCCATGGAGGGGACACCATCCTAGCTTTCCAGTTGCCTGGCTTATCATCCACCATAGCAGTAGAGTCCTATTAAAAGGGGAGGTGTTTCGGTTGCCCCAGGTTACTTGGCGGTGTTCAATAAGTGAATTCCTTGGATGATCAATCCAGAGAGTTAAGCTTGGAGACTCCATTCGAAGCAGCAGATTGGGGTCATCACCATGTGACGGTTGTCCTTGTAGTCCCATGCCCCGACTTACATTTAATGAAAAGTAGCAGTGCAAAAGACCAAAAGAGCTCAAGATTAACAACTGAAGGTTGGTATTTAATGAGTTCCAGTCTGATACATTGGGTGCTAGTGGAGACTCCAGAGAGAAAAGAACAGACTGCTGGGTGCTCATAGATTGGATGGATTTGAATACCACAGCAGATGAATGAAGTTGTAGGACACCTTTTCAAGCACAGCATGTGAAGACCTCTCTACAAAGAAGTGCAGTTTTGTTGACTAAGAACAATGGCCTCAGATGAACTGCAACCTGTCCAAGGAGGATCATGAAGCAAAAACAATCTTACTTTCTGATACGGTGGCGAGCAGGCCTGGAGTGGGATGTAAAATTCGCAATGAGACATGCTTCTGTTCGTCCAGTATTCCCATCTTGAGAGGTAAAGTTGTGCCAAGTTGCATTGCATTGTCGAATAGGACCTTCATGAACATCAGGCCAAAATCTTGTTGGAGTTCTCTGTTATTGTCGAGGTACAGGTTTTCAAGCAAGTTGCTGATCCCTGGCTCCTGGCCGTCTAACGATGAGAGCATTAACACCGGCTTTAATGGGCGAGAAAGAAACACTTATACCATAGGTAGAGATGAGACTTGTGGGCAAGGTGCATGAAGGGTAGTGGACAGAGACATGGGAGAAGATCTTCCTGATTGTTCTGGGGAACCTTCTGAATGAATTTTGAATGAGTGTCTAGCATACCTGTTGCATTGGTTTTTGAAGATCCGACAGCAGGAGCTGGCTTGGTTCCATCTGTACCAATCTGTAGCTGATTTGTTGGATGAGACTGAGTTTGTGGTAGATACCACAGATTCGGAGGGCTTAGAGGACGTTCTGGAATTGGAAAAGATTCAGCAAGAGCAGCCAGGGAAGAACTTGTTCCTCATCCAGAAGCAGAAGTCCGATGTTCTCTGGATGTATTAGTCAAACTAAGAGAAGAGGATGAAGCTTTGATGGTTTGAAGCCTGCAATGGAGATCTTCAAATGGGGCGCTGGTGTTATTGTAATCTACCCTTGACCCCTGAAGTAGACAAGGGCTCAGCATAGGGACATGGGAAGTAGAAGAATTGTATGTTAACCTTCTAAATGATAGTACTTGAGAAGAGCGTGCAGTTATGTCAGTGTTCCTGGATTTGAGGAAAACTGTTTGTCTGACTAGAGAAAATGTCAAAGCAAAGGGTACAATATCGCTGCTTGGGAGATGTTGCGCAGAGCTGATGAAGGTAGCCACCCCTATCAGCCTGTCAGCAGCGAATTTGACATGTCTCCTGAAGCATATACCCTGTCATATCCATATATTTGGATGATACAAGAAACCCAGTATCGCACTCATAAGTCCATATCCACATCTTCCGAAATAGGCCAAGCTTGCAGAGACTGGTTAGAGCTGCAAGATTGCAATTCACTTGCACAGCGAAGAATGAGTGTAGCATAGAATGTAGTCTTTGTGTGAACAGGTGGTGTGGCACGTGATCCCTCTTCTCCACACCACCTCGTTCAATATGCAGAAGGAGCCCATAGACTCCTTCCTGCTTTTTCATTCCTTTGCAAACCCCAAGAACTACCTTATACTTCAAAATCATTAGTATTCTCACTACCATGTTCCTATGCTGCAAATCAACCAAGACCCCACTAACGTTGCATGTCCATATTTCGCAGGAGCCTCATATGCCGTTATTAGGCAGATCATGTCCAACAACAGGCAGGTCACCAATGAGCAGGCCGTTGAACAGCTCACCACGGCCTGGAACCTAATGCATGCACAGGAGGAGGAAGACTGGCACCAGCAAGTCCAAGCAGATGCAGCCAAGAAGGAAGAACTCACCAGGTTAGCCTGAGAGGAAGAGAACAGGCATCAGGTGGAAGAAGAATGATTGAAAGAAGAGGAGAGATGAGGGCAAAAGAGGAAGCACCCCAAGATAAATGACTTTGATGAGGGCCAAATGGTATCAGACCACATCTTGCCCCGACCCTCCCAGTTCGCTATTAGGAAGTTGAAGTCTTTCAACTTTGTTGAACTGTGGTATTTTACTGATGAAGGGTGCTGTGAAGCGCAGGACTCCAGCAGAGCCCAGTCCGACGATGTGTATGGCCTCACAAAGGTCAACAACCTTGTCGCGCTCAAGCCGGTTGCCTCATTCAAGGCCTCTCAGAACGTAATCTGAGATGCGGATCTCACATGGAGACAGCTAAACGTTGCCAAGAACACCTTGATACAATACATGGAGATCTGTGACTGGCCACAGAAGCACATCCAGTCCATTGCCCATTTTTACTTCAACCTTGAACTCGACCCGATGCATGCTTGCCCCAATGGTGAGAGGGTTCTCATCATATACCAAGCCAAAGTCAGAAGACAGTGGCACAACGATTTAGCCCATGGCCAGGGTTTTAACATCACACAGATAAACCAAAAGCTCCTCAGCGTGGTTGCTGAGGAGGTGTGGGACACAGTCAGGACAGAGGCCATCAGGACGGTCAGTATATCTCAAAATTTTCCTCTAAGATGTGTTCTAAAAAACTTTTCCTCCCTTCCTATTTCCCCCATTGACACCATACCTGAAACGAATGACCACTACCCCACCATACCATGCACCCTGCCACATATATATGCCAAAAAAACCCTGACCATGATGCAGCTTGACGCCATGCCATGCCAATCTATACACCAACTGCCATGCCATGCCACTCACACTGCCAATCATGCCATGCCAACCTGCCAACCTGCCAACCAAACTGCCAAAACGTGCCATCCCCACCCCATCCACCATGTCATGCCACTCGCAATGCCAATCATGCCATGCCAACCTGCCAACCAAACTGCCAAAACACCCCATCCCCACACCATCTGCCATGCCATGCCACTCACGCTTCACCCATCGCAACCATGCCTGCCATACAAATCATTTGCCACATCATGTCTACAATAACCTCTACAAACTGGCTTCATCATTGAAACAGCTGGATGCTATTGTGCTATCTCCAGCTCAGGACTGTGACAGGGGATGCTCAAGGATAACTGGGCTTTCATCACCATCCAAGTGACCTCAAGCCCAATCCCCATCACACTCCCAATCACATTCGCAGTTGCACTCCCCATCACACTCTCAATTGCATACACAGTTGCACTCCCCTCCCTGCCATCACCAACACCGTTACACCTCCCCAAATAACCTCAGGGGACGCTCAAGGATAACCGGGCATTCATCACTATCCAAGTGGCCTCAAGCCCAATCCCCATCACACTCCCAATCACATTCACGGTCACACTCCCCATCACACTCTCGATCGCATTCACGGTCGCACTCCCCTCCCCACCATCGCCAACACCGTTACACCTCCCCAAATAACCTCAGGGGATGCTCGAGGATAACCAGGCATTCATCACTATCCAAGCGGCCTCAAGCCCAATCCCCATCACACTCCCAATCACATTCACGGTTGCACTCCCCATCACACTCGCACTCCCCTCCCTGCCATTGCCAACACTGTTACACCTCCCCAAATAACTGGGGGAGGTGTGGCCACCTAACCTCCAGTGCTAAAGGCAGGGGCAAAGGCTCTGGTCCCTCATTTTTTCAAGCAGGCACAGCAGAAAGTGGCTCCTCCCCTTCAATGTCATGAAGGTCAAGGATTTGGCCCTTTACATACAAGCAGTGCCTGCAGTACACAATACTTTTCCCAGATTAACCATGCCAGCCATGCGCTAACACAGTAAGCACCTGGGTCCCTCCTAAGAATTGGGGTCCGAGACTCACTCGCTGCGTTGAGACTCCAGATGCATTGGGTGTCGCAGCTCGTCTCAGACACTTCCAGAGGACCTTTGCTAGGTCAGAAAGCACTTTGTGCTTTTGCCCACTTGCTTACATCCACTATCAACTCAAACCACTCCTTTGCCAGCTTTCATGTTCTTGGAATACATTAGTTAAAGTGTCTAATAAATATGGACTTTGTTTTGCCATAACGAAACCTTCACTCTGTGGCAAGCACACAGTGATACACAAAGAACCTTGGCTATGACTTTCCTCAACATCTTCAAGGTAGTGTTAGCGCGTTCGAACTCCCAGGCTATAAAGAGATGACGGACCTGATAAAACCTGCACCATTAGGGGCAGAATATACTCTAAGCTCCTCCCACCAGCACAGGCAGCAACATCCACAATGGTCTCAAAGAATGCCTACCGAAGCAGCCTATCTTAATCGTTCAAGTATCATGTGGCTCAACAAAACATCATTAGTTTTCTGTCTGGCCAGAAATATGCAAAGGGATGATATATCATGTAAGACAGCATGCTTCACAATACTCGATGGGTCCATGAGCAGGGTGGAGAGATGATCCTGAACTTGATTTTGTAGCTCTTGCATACTTGCATCATAAGAAATCTGCAACAGGTAAGACAGGTTGTTGACAAAGACCAACAAAGCTCACAACGCACCTCAAAGTGAGCATTGTTGTATTCCTGAACTTTGGCTGGTAGATTGATCGCCCCATGTGCCCTCAGTGCCTGACCTGTCTCAAGGTACCACAGAGCTGTGTCTGCAAGCTGTACAATACACCGTGTGTAGGTACACTGTACAGAGACTTCTGGGTCTTGAACCATGCTTGATGTTGGGAATGATATACTTGGAGAAGATGGCTACATTGGAAGGGGTGATCACAGTCACAATCATGAGCTACATAAAGATTAGCAAGGTGTGGATAGAGCATGTAAGGAAAATAACATACAACTTGCATAAGCGTCCGCAATGTGGCGGAGCAGATGAGGGCTGTGTCATCATTGAGTAGCTCGACAATATAAGGCACCATCCAGTCAAGTTTTGCTTCATCAGTCAGATGGCAAGAAAGTGCCAGAAACACATCCAATGCGCAAACTTTAGAACAGAGTTCCAGATATTGGCAGTTATGAGTGCCAGAATTATCAACACAGGGCCATCTTTCAAACAGTGAGCATGGAGATGTTGGAAAGGAGGGGGTGATGACCTTCAATAGCAGCAAACCGTCCACTAGGTAGAGCACCACAAAGCTTGGAGTCACAGTTCGGTATGTTGAGCTCCACAGGCAATACGTCCTGAAAAGGTTTCGAAGCAATGTTAATGGAGACATAGTCAATCTTCATGTCCATTTTTGGGGATTCCGTTGACTCCATGATGACATACGGCTTGATGCTCTTGTAATCCACCCAGATTCTTTCTAATCAATTATCTGAGTCACCAGGTCAAACCTCCATTGCTGTATCTCCTACACCTGGGTTGGCTGTAAGCCCCATAGATAGTGTTTGAAAGTTAGGTTAGTTAACTGGAAATTAACCGAGACAGGACTGGACTCTAACTGGTAATAACCGCAAAATATCCTAACCAATCCTAACCATAAGCATGGTCCGGTTAGCAGTTAGTTCCAAATTTAGAAATATGACTAACTGACAAAAACCAGTCCTGACCAGTTAGGACCAGTAATTCAGCACTAAAATTATACTAAATTATTTCCCTATTTACGAGCTTTTTAACAAGCCCAAAAGGATAATTTTTGGTACAGAATTAAAAGAGTTATAGCTAATTCAAAGATGTGTGACTTAGCATAACTCTAGTCACTTGTGTGACAATCCAGTTTCACATCCCTCCCACCACCACCCTCAACCTCAAGGCCACTGTGTCCTTGCCCCTCCCCTCATGTTGAGGGATGTGGGCATTCATGACCATGCCTGTTGACCACGCCACATCAACTACACTCCCTGTCAACCACATGCCACACACCACATCAACCACACCACACACCATGTCGACGTCCACCATGCCTTGTCGATTTTGACCAGGACATGTCAATGTCGCCATGTCAACCCCTGCTAGATCAACTGCACCACGTCAACACCTGCCACGTACCCCAAGGTTGAAGGGACACAAGAAGAGGAGGACAAGGAGGAGATGGGACAAGGAGGTGGGACAAGGAGGAGAGTTGACGCAAAGCAGGGGACAGGATGACACGAGCCACCTTGACCCCCAGCAGCCACGTCGGCAGACCCCACGTCAACGACAGCCACATTGATGCCCAGCAGCGTTGACGCAAGTCGCATCAATGGCAGCCACGTCAATGACAGCCAAGTTGACATGAGCCACGTCGATGAGTCATGGTGTCAATGCCCCATCAACCATCCCTCATGGCCTCCTCTGAGGTATCCCCTCCCTTTTCCCCTTTCCGTAGCTCAAAAAATGTAGTAGTCGATACATAATAAATACCCTTTGTTATAAAAATTTAGTACTGAGTCCAGTGGATTGACCAGTTAATACCGGTTAGTAACTGGTTATAACTGTGACTGGTTATGACTGGTTATGTAACCGCAGACCAACTGCACTAACTGACCATAACCGGTTTGTAGTGGTCCGGTCCAGTTATTTTGAGTTTCAGAGAAAATACTAACCAGTCTCGGTCTCGGTTAGAGCCACTGGGGCCTCAATAACTGGACCGGACTGGACTTTCAAGCACTACCCATAGATGAAGAAGGTCTGAGGCTCATCATAGATACCGAAGGGGGAATGCTGGTTGGTTAGAGGTCAGTGGAGATACACTAGGAAATGAGCTCAACAAATCATTGATGGTTGACACATAGTTATGCAAGAAAGAGTAAAAAGCCTCTGGGAAGATGGATCCTCATGAAGTATGCAAGAGAGCATCAAAGGTTGGTCAGGCATTGGGATCAAGGCCAATCGTTGATATGGAGTGTAACCATACACTCCTAAAAATGCGAATTTTAGCATTTTTACCAATAAATCCCTGTAATAGCACTTAATACAAATTACATGATCA
>Ga0307507_10012612_pt1 | contig 10412 bp, 7 predicted proteins | sample 7_EM_MG_FD_207223 | JGI IMG/M metagenome (GOLD analysis project Ga0307507, IMG submission 207223) | Populus trichocarpa ectomycorrhiza microbial communities from riparian zone in the Pacific Northwest, United States - 7_EM | ecosystem: Host-associated > Plants > Roots > Unclassified | place... | reverse complement strand
AGACTTGGACGAGGAAATTACTGCATTTCGTCATGGTCTGGAACCAGCACCTCATCCGGATCGGTCCACGTCACTCAATCACCTCGGCAATGCCCTTCAAACTCGTTTTGAACAGCGGGGCGCTTCATACGACCTTGACGAAGCAATATCCTTGCACCGAGAGGCGCTTCTTCTTCGGCCATCACCTCATCCAGATCACTCCACATCACTCAATAACCTCGCCAATGCCCTTCAAATTCGTTTTGAACAGCGGGGCGCTTCAAACGACCTTGACGAAGCAATTTCCTTGCACCGAGAGGCGCTTCTTCTTCGGCAAGCACCTCGTACAGATCGCTCAATGTCACTCAATAACCTCGCCAATGCCCTTAAAACTCGTTTTGAACAGCGGGGTGCTTCAAACGACCTTGACGAAGCAATTTCCTTGCACCGAGAGGCGCTTCTTCTTCTGCCAGCACCTCATCCAGATCGCTCCACGTCACTCAATAACCTGGGCAATGCCCTTCACATTCGTTTTGAACAGCGGGGCGCTTCAAACGACCTTGACGAAGCAACTTCCTTGCACCGAGAGGCGCTTCTTCTTCGGCCAGCACCTCATCCAGGTCACTCTGTATCACTCAATAACCTCGCCAATGCCCTTCAAACTCGTTTTAAATGGCAGGGCGTTTCAAACGACCTTGATGAAGCAATTTCCTTGCACCGAGAGGCACTTCTTCTTTGGCCAGCACCTCATCCGAATCGCTCCGGATCACTCTATAACCTTGCCGATGCCCTTAGAGCTCGTTTTGAACAGCGGAGCGCTTCAAAGGACCTTGATGAAGCAATTTCCTTGCACCGAGAGGCGCTTCTTCTTCGGCCAGCACCTCATCCAGCTCGCTCTGCATCACTCAATAACCTCGCCGCAGCCCTTCAAGCTCGTTTTGAACAGTGGAGCCCTTCGGAGGACCTTGACGAAGCAATTTCCTTGAACCGAGAGGCGCTTCTTCTTTGGCCAACACCTCATCCAGATCGCTCCGCATCACTCAATAACCTCGCCGCAGCCCTTCAAACTCGTTTTGAACAGCGGGGCGCTTCAAACGACCTTGACGAAGCAATTTCCTTGCACCAAGAGGCGCTTCTTCTTCGGCCAGCACCTCATCCAGATCGCTCCATGTCACTCTATAACCTTGCCGATGCCCTTAAAGCTCGTTTTGAACAGCGGAGCGCTTCAAAGGACCTTGACGAAGCAATTTCCTTGCACCGAGAGGCGCTTCTTCTTCGGCCAGCACCTCATCCAGATCGCTCCGCATCACTCAATAACCTCGCCGCAGCCCTTCAAACTCGTTTTGAACAGCAAGGTGCTTCAAACGACCTTGACGAAGCAATTTCCTTGAACCGAGAGGCGCTTCTTCTTTGGCCAGCACCTCATCCAGATCGCTCCATGTCACTCTATAACCTCGCCACAGCCCTTCAAGCTCGTTTTGAACAGCGGAGCGCTTCGGAGGACCTTGACGAAGCAATTTCCTTGCACCAAGAGGCGCTTCTTCTTCGGCCAGCATCTCATCCAGATCGCTCTGCATCACTCAATAACCTCGCCGTAGCCCTTCAAACTCGTTTTGAACAGCGGAGCGCTTCAAAGGACCTTGACGAAGCAATTTCCTTGCACCGAGAGGCACTTCTTCTTCGGCCAGCATCTCACCCAGATCGCCACGCATCACTCAATAACCTCGCTGATGCCCTTCAAGCTCGTTTTTTCCAGCGGGACGCTTCAAGTGACCTTGACGAAGCAATTTCCTTGCACCGAGAGGCGCTTCTTCTTCGGCCAGCACCTCATCCAGATCGCTCCATGTCACTCAATAACCTCGCGAATGCCCTTCAAACTCGTTTTGAACAGCGGGGCGCTTCAAGTGACCCCGACGAGGCGATTTCCTTGCGCAGAGAGGCCCTTCTTCTTCTACCAGCACATCATCCACATTATTCCTATCTACTCAAAAACCTTGCTATTGCCCTCCGAATTCGGTTTGACCAAGGCCACCTCTTACATGACATCACTGAAGCAATTTCATTGTACGAACGACTTCTTGATTGCCCGGTTGAAAATCTCAATCGCTCTTGGTCTTTAAAGCACTTGCCTGCAGCGTTAAGGGAGCGTCATGCACTAATAGGTGACCATCAGGACAGTCATTAATGTAGCTCGTTACATGCATAATGAACCTATGTGTAGTAACTAATTTGAACGAATGTTAGTATACGCCGCTTTCGGCTTAGTGCCCTGCATTGCAATGTCGACATAAAGTCCACCCATCTAAGAACGTGTCTCCTTGCACGCATCTATTGGTACAGTTCATGACTCCGGCCACCAAACTGCAGATCGTCCCTCCTGCATATCCGAGGACGCGAACACAGGTTCGAACACGATTTCCGTAGAAGCGACACTGTGGTCCAGGACGGCGTACGTGGGCGTATTGGGTGACGTGGAAGCTTTGATCGTTTTGAGGAGGTAGTTGGCTGTCCTCCACGCGTACATGCCGTCGTCCCTTTCCATCCATGATCACCACTCTACCTTTCTCCTGCAACTGGAAAGGATAAATGATCGTAACCTCCCTTGCACCGCCTTTAACATTACAGCACTCTGTGAGCCCGGTAACAAGCGGAACCCAGCGGTAGCTTTAAGAGCTATAGGTGTAAACGGCACGACGCGAACAGTTTCGTAGAGGAGAACGACCAAGCTCTGCGTAGCGCCATCTGGGTTGTGTTGCCCGCGGAAGAGGATAAATTCATTTGGACGACTTCTTATTCGTATTCGGGGGAAGCGCCGCAATTGGCGAATTTGTCGACGTGGATTCTGAACCGGTTAAGCCTGCGTCAATCATTCGTGCGTACAAGTTGGACTAGGGTCGGTGAGGAGGAAGAGGAATGTGGAGGGCATAATGCGTTGTAGACGATGCGTCTGGATCAGTTTCGTATCAATTAGGGTGCGTGATACGTCGTTTTGGAACAAAGGCAGGTGGATGGTGGTGGTGCTTTTTGTCGAGTAAGGCCTGAATCCGTTATTTCCATAGTCTTCGTCAGTTTTTAGAAAGAAAGAAGGTGAGCCTTACCTTCAACCTCTGAATTGCTGTCCCCGATCACGCCCACGAAAAGATGTGTGCCCTTGGCTGGAAGAGCACGCCACCGCAACGTTTGTACAACGCCCACCACTAAGTTCTTCCACTCGCACCTCTGACTCTGTTCGGCCCGTCCGTTATAGACTCGTGGTTGCTGCTCCAGAGCCAGATAGGATAGCCAAGACGCGTCGTGAATGAAATCCGCTGGCGAGGTTATTGTTCCATTGTCTGAGCGAGGGAGTGAGGTCGTGATAGCTGGCAGTTGTGGGCGGAATCGGAACTTGTGGCTTTCGGGTTGTTGGGAGTCATTGAGATAAGACATTGCAGGAGAGAATAGCATTCCAAAGACGGGGCCCATCGACTGTGCGACGTGTTGGACGTGACGTTGGGTCGACGTCAAGACCCTTTCGAGCATGATGATGGTCAAGATCAAATATGACGATCACAGGACGTTGATCACAGCCCTCATGTCTCTTCTCATACTTTTCTCATTTACATAAAACGTTTACCAAAGCGCCATTTTGTAACAAGGCGGAATACAGTACGTCACGGTACTCTTTGTTCTACTAAGCCTACGCCGGTAAATTCGACGACATAAGTATAGGCAGTTAAAATCCTTCCATAGTCCAAGTAACCACATTATTTATAGACACCATCATTGATAAATAAAGCAAGTCCCATCCCAATACCACCATCAAATCCGACACTTCAGCTCCCCACCAATCATCGCAATCGTAGCACCCAAACACCAACCCAATTCAGTCCCTTGAATCTTCTTCCCAATGGCCACCTCTCTCGTATCCTCAAACTCGTACCCGAGCCTTAACAACACATGCATGAATGCCAGATCAAGACACCATTCCGGACGATCTGCGAGTTCAGCCATGAGTTCAGGGTCGGTGCCCCAGTGTTTCCGGAGCCATTCGTCGCGGCCTTCGCAGACTTGGCGGTGGATATGGTTATGGGGGAGGAGGGCAGGAGGAGGGGGAAGAGGCGGTCGTAGAAGTAGAAGAGGAGGAGGAGGACTTTACCGTCGGGGAAGGAAGAGAGGAGGGAGGGTTGGTAGACGCCATTGAAGGAGCATGGTTTGAGTTCACATATTCTGTGAGCATGTGTAACGGTAGGGAGGTTTTGTTTGGAGAAGGAAAAAAAAGAGCAGGAACAGGGAAGAAGGGAGGAAGGGAGGAGGGAGGAGAGAGAAGGGAGGGGTGGGGGGAAGGGAAGAAAAGAGGAAGGATGGAAACGAGTAATAGAGAAAGAAAAGGTAGGGAGAAAAAGGAGGAAAAGAAGGGGGAAAGGAAGGAGGAGAAACGGACGTACGCGTCCTTTGCCAATACAAGCTGCACCACCCGATCACACGCCTCGAAAGACCCTATGTCCTCCCCATCCACGGTCGCCTTCCTCTCCACACCCGTCAGTTCATCCTTGACATTCACGACCCTCCGTGTACCCTTCGCAAGACACGGGTTGCCCACCACCGTCTTCGGCTTCGTACCCTGCAACGTTGACATGAAATCCACCAATCTATGAACGTGCCTCCGCGCACGCATCAAACCCATACCCCAAATACAAGTGTTGATACAATCATACTTATGTTCTCCCTTCTCGAGTTGCATATCCGAGGACGCGAACGCGGCTCGAACACAATTTGCGTAGAAGCGCCGCCGAGGTCGAGGACGGTGTATCAGGCGGCGTGGAAGCTTTGATGGTCCCCAAGAGGTAATTCGCCGTATTCCAGGCATACACGCCCTCACCCTTTCCATCCATAATCACCGCTCCATCTTTCTCTTGTAACTGAAAAGTATAAGACGACCGTATCCTCCCTTCCACCGCCTTCAAAATATCGGCGCTCTGCGACCCCGGTAGCAAACGAAGTCCAGCAGTAGCTTTGACTGCCACCAATGTACACCCATGCATGGCCTTGGGCACGACGCGGACAGCTTCTCCAAGAGGAAGTCCAAGCTCCGCGCGGCGCCCTGTTACCAGCGAAAGAGGATAAGCCGGTTTGTGTCATTTTGAAAACTTCGTATTCATATTCGGGGGAATTGAATTTGTAGATGTGGATTCTGGAGCCGGTTGAGCCTGCGTTGATCATTAGTGCATATTGGAGAGTGCTGGAAGATGAGTGGGGGTAAAGTGTATCGTTCATGAAGGGTCTGGATCAATTTGGTTGTTGGGTTTGTTGGTGGTTCGTTTTGGAAGGGGAAGACACTGCATCCGTTTGGTATCCTTCTTCCGTAGTATTTTCGTCAGTTTCTTGAAGGAAATAGGCTGAGAAACTTACCTTCCACCTCTAAACATGCGTTCCCATTCCCCCGCCCCAAGAACGTATGCGCCCACACAGCCACATCACCCAACGAGGACGCCGACAGCGAACTTCTTCCATGCGAACCTCTTCGTCCCACCAACTCTACTCGGCCTCATTCCGCCTTCTAGTCGGTCGTAGTTGCTGGTCCGGGGAGATAGGATTGCCATGAGGAATCGTGATCCGGACAAGATCCTGAGGTGAGGTTGTTGTTGGTATTATTAACAGCTGTGACGCGAACAAATCCGGTAGTGGTAACTTTGGGTCTCTAGTTGTAGTCGTTTCGTTATCCAGCATACGATGGAGTGGAGCCGCGAGAAGAGCCCGCCTCCTCAGGAATGGGAACGGGAAAAAGGAACGTGGCTTTCGGGTTGTTGGGGATTCACAGAAACTGGGAGTGGATTGCAGGAGATCATACAGGAGCGTTTGAAAGAACAATCAGCTGTACGGATTCATGAGAGGCATGAACAACATGAGAAGAAGATGGAAACTTACTGGAGCGTGAAATCCGCATCCTCGATTTCCCCTGATTACCACTGCGTAGTGCATATCTACATCATGTACATGCGGAGAATCAATATCTAAAGGTGAACCTGGAGGTAGAAAGCAAACGCACCTCCTAAGTTCTCCAGCCCAGAGAAAGCAGCGCATGCCCTCGGATCGCCAGCCTACAAAACGGGAGAGGGCAAACGGAGCAATAGGTCGTCGTAGTTGTCCAGATGGAAGGATCAAGCAAGGATGGCTGTCGGTCCTGTTGACTGTACGACATGATACTTGTGAATTTAGCCGACATTTGGCTGACGCAAGGTGCACGTCCCACGGTGGCTGAGACATCTGGCCAATGTTTCTTTGCAGTTCTACATTTTGCCTAGTACATAACTACCATTCCGTTCCCTCCACAACTACTTAGGCGGATGATTCGTAGATAAGGCGATGTCCGACAGGACCCCGCGGGCCCGCTGTGCGGAGAAGTCGGACCCCTGCACATGTGCACCATGCACCAGATAATTTGGTTGTAGGGCGGGTGGATTTCACCGGGACGACACGCATGTTAGGCAATATTGGTCCGGCCATTCATCATCTAGGACCAATCACATTGAAGAAGCTGAGATATAGAGCGCGAAGTGGCTCATCCCAATCCTTCAGCAACTCTCAACCCAAGTGGAAAGCCAATGATCTCTGACCGCCAAGTCTGATTGCGGAGAGACGACATCAAAAGGGGAGTCTATAGATGGCAGTCCCAGTGGGTAAGGATGAACCGAGATGTTGATTCCAGAAAAGCAAGTCCCAGTACAATTAATAATGGACACAAGTGGAGGAAGGAATGAGTCCAAAGGCTGAATCCAAACGCGAGAGAGAACTCCGAAGCAGAGTCTCTAGACGGCGATCCTATTGAATTGGGGTGTTAAGAACAACGCTGGAAGTTTGGGAAAGGCTAGCTATGGACGGTAATCTCAGCAATGGGTTTCTATTGTCGCTGACGCTTCCTCATCCGAAAGACTAGAGCAATTCGTACGCTGGGTCCTAGTCACTGCCTCGACAAAGGGCAAACAATTGGCAGAAGGCGACGATGGCGAGGAGTGGACGCAGAGGGAAGTTGGGACGTTGCGGGTGATGAGCGGGGGTTCTGAGGCGTGTTGAGGTGGAGGTATAGAAAGATGACGGCAATGGGCTCCTACTGTCGTTGACACGTCTTCATGCGAAAGACTATAGCAACTCATACTCTGGGTGCTTGTAGTCGCTGGATCGACACAGGGCGTACAATTAGCAGAAGGCGATGATGACTAGGAGTGGATGCAGAGGATTGGGACGTTCCGGGTGATGAGCGGGGGTTCTGAGGCGTGTTGAGGTGGAGGTAGTGGATGAGGTGGAGCAGCTCGTGTATAGAAAGTTTTTTTGGAAGTGTGTATCCATGACAAAGCTGTGAAAGGGAATCGACACCCTGAAACATATGCGCGGAAATGGCAAAAGACAACCACAGCAGAGGAAACCCAGAAGGTATTCCCCAAGAAGCCGACTTGCGCTTGCCGGGAACGTGATAGATCCTCTTGATACATAGTACAAGAGCTAGCTGTCGGTCGATTCGTTAATCACAATACTATCATGAGAAGGAGACGCATACTCACCAGAAACTCCATCTACCTTCCAGTGAGCTGATCTCCAGCCACTCTCCCGGAGATGTTGCACGTTCCGCGTAAAAGAAACTGGGCTCAATCAGCCGAACGTCTTCAAAGATCGCGGATGATTTGGGCCCATTTCAAGGTATGTATGACTCATCCGAACGACGATGCGAGAGGATTCTGAACGTGTCGTTCGCCTGGCCTGGCGAAAAATTCGAAAGTACGAGTTAGGGTGGACTGCTGGGGAAAGTGGGTAAGTTAAGTTGGTCGAAGTCGGAAGCAGTGGGCGAAAGAGAGGGAGAGAAGAACGAGGAAGACAAGTGAACTGACGAGATTGGAGGGCAAATTAAAGGGAAGAAATAGCGAACGAAAGTGAAAGTGCAGTAGGAGGATCATTGGGCGCCAAGGTTAGAGGGAGACGAAAGCGAAAGGAACGGCGTGGAAGGCACAGAAACGGAAACAGTAGGAGGTTACAGACGAGAAAGGACACCCACATGCGCAGAGTCTGAAAGCGCATAAAGTCGATCTTCGGCTTTAGTATCTGCAGCCGAAGCGAAGGACAAGCTCTGGTGGACTTGCCTTCGTTCGTCACGTGCTGAACTATGAGGTCGCCCACGTTTAACTCGATTGTAGCTCTGAGAAGCTGGGCCTCACACGCCATAACCAATCCCAGTCGAATCTTCAAGATATCTGTTTTCATATTCGGCGGTCGATTAGCCCTCAAAGTCGATGTTAATTGCGTCCCCGACAACTTAGACGATCCTGATCACTGCTTGTAATGAGGAAGTCCGTTTCGACCTTGATCGATGATCGCCTGCACCAGCCGCCTCTTCCAATGGATCAAGTCGGAAAAAAACGGGGTGGCGTTGCGGGAGGTAATAGGAGGTCCAAAGCAAGTCCAAAGCACACACAGACGACGTGGTGGACCTCAGAAGCAAATGGCAGAGAGTAGAGACGTTGGAAATGAAACCTGGAGCATAGTAACCTACGACGGTTGAGGCAGATGTTAGTTGATGTCTGAGACGATAATAACAAGCACTTACAGAATCCGCCAAAGGGGTTAGTGTACATGAAAGTTGAGCCGTTGGCTAACGTTACCGTGGAGCCATTGCCGCCCTAAGGAAAGAATCAGAAACAGAGAACGAGCGAAGGAGAACGTCACTGACGACAAGGTTCCCAGACTTGCCCGTCGAAGTTGGCTCTACAGCAGTCCCAGTCTCAGTCGGTGATCCACGCGGCCCACCAGCACTCGCATCAACGTTATCCTTCTTCCTCGCAACCACGAAATAATCAGTGAGAAACACCACCAAGAATCGCAGCCATAACGCCTAGCACAACTTGGGTCCGTCGCTTCTTCGCTTTCGATTTCTTCGGCTGGTGAGATGCTCAAAGCCTCCTTATCCTCAGGTTTCACCCCCGCCACGCCACTGCAGCCAACACAAGTGGTTGTTCCTCATTCGAGGTATGATTACTCGTCGCATCGAAGGGAGTACGCTGTAAAAGACAAGCGCTCCGAGAGGAGGAAGGCGGGTGTAGAGCCTAGAAAGTAATCGGACTGGCGGAAGGGGGGTATGAGCGAAGAAGGCCTGCCATTCAAACGATGATGACGGGAAGCTGGGCATCTTGTGGCAGGTGGTCAAAAGCGGTGGTGAATGGCGCTGAAAGAAGGTCGATGGACCTAGGTGGTTGGAGCGCCGATTGGTCTGCGGCTGCTGGGTGGTCGACGACTGTAGCCTCATAAGTGGATGGTGGTGATGAGTGTTCGACAGGGGACAGTGGTGGGTCCTCTTCTTGCACAGCGAGGGCGATGTACAAGGGTGGTCGGCCATCGCGAATCTGTGGCACGTCGTCCTAGCCGGCTGTCCCTAAGTAATTATCCTACACTGCAGCAATGCCACGGTATCAAATGGAAAACACGAGTTGACGAGATGTGAACATTCTGCTTCGGATATGTAGGGCTGGAAGGAATAGAGGAGCCCAAGTGATTTGGAGCGGTATTGTGGGTGAAAGATGGTGGCTGCTCGGGGATTTCGTAGCTTCAGGAAGCTGCAAGAGGTGAAACTGCATGACAGTGCGTCAAGATTTGGAGGACCAACTGAACCGCCACGTAACGGCACGGTGAAGGACTTTAGAGAACTAACGTCAGAAGGAGAAACTGGCAGCATAGATGATAAACGCACCTCAGAGGTTATCCAACCCAGCTTCAGCTATCAAATGGCCACAGGCGAACTCGAAAAGGCAAACGGAGATGTCTTGAGGGTGCAAAGCCAATCAGAGGTTTAGCTGGCCGTCCTGTAGTACACACGACGTGTTGGATGTGTGTTGACGTCAAGGCATGATGATGGTCAACAACAAACGACGCAGTCCCACAACGTGTTGGACGTTGATCACAACTCTCACGTCTCTTCGGCTTCTGCCATATCTAATGTTTGCGAAAGAGCCCCTTTGAAACTTCTGCTGATTTGGTTTTCTAGGGCGCCCGCTTTTTCCGCTCTACGCGACGGCCTTCTGTCTGTCAATGGTGCTGCGGGTAATTTTTGCGAGGGTCAGGAATCGTTTCTACGGCGACTCATGCCAACATACGATCCAGTAACGTATTCTTTGCCCTCTACCAATGTATCCTTTATTGATGTTTTCGTTAGTCCTCAGATCTCAGCGTTAACCCTAAGTGATCATGCTCAGAACGCCCACTTACCATCACTTCCTCGCTCAAATGCCGTGTTCGTGGATGACTTCTACTACATCAGGAAATTTGGGAAATTCAGATTTAGCAATATGATGATCACGAACCGGTCACAACATTATAACACCCTGATAGCAGATTATAACTGTATATCTGCGACATGTAGGATTATACTAACATCATAAATTAGGTACAATATTCTTTCTTCAATGCAAAACAAA
>Ga0307507_10012611_pt1 | contig 10413 bp, 10 predicted proteins | sample 7_EM_MG_FD_207223 | JGI IMG/M metagenome (GOLD analysis project Ga0307507, IMG submission 207223) | Populus trichocarpa ectomycorrhiza microbial communities from riparian zone in the Pacific Northwest, United States - 7_EM | ecosystem: Host-associated > Plants > Roots > Unclassified | place... | reverse complement strand
GATGTTTTCTACTGGTCAGGTCACAGCAAGAGTTCGTTGATCATACTACCTTTGGTAAAGATCTGAGGCTAACCTATGCCATTAACTACGCTAAAAAGCTGCGAAATCTGCACACAGATTAGGGGATAGCGTTCATCAAACAAGCTTACTTGACACCCAAGAGGATGCGGGTATGTCTCTCCTTACCCGGCAAATGCAAAGGTTTGACCACCCTTAAGCTTCCAAGCTATCACATGAGAGCAATGGTACAACACAGAAGGTTTCAAGCACAGAGGAGCGAAGCCCACACCTTTGAGTCCTACTTCTTACAGAAATAAGGGCCAGCCCACGGTGCCCTGCTCCGACTCCCACAGTGCCCGCCACTAGGCACAAACTCCCGAGTGATATCTAGTGAGGATAATCAGCGAACTTTCCCGGTTGGCACTTCAATTACGGTAGCAAACCAGGAGGTGCTTATGGAAAGGCATTCGATGACGCATACGTAGATACTCTTTCCGAGTCCCCTATAATTCGGTGTAAGCGCCAGCGCTTGGGCGTGATCGGCGGTGGATGCACAAAATTGTGCACTGCACAAAAAGTAGGAGATCGAGGTCGGGAGATGCGGTGGCCATAGCGGTATTGGAGATTGGGTGGAGAAATCATCCCGATGCTGGGTGTGCGCTTCATTGAGCGGCATTGGGAATTCTACGATACCCATTGGATCGCGAAGCATTGATTAGAGAGATACATGCAGAAAGTGCATGCGCAAAGTGCAATACAAAGATTTCGCTTTGACCAGAGTGCGCATTAAAGACATAAATTATCTCATGGCTTATCTTGGTGCTCAATTGGCTCGAAATCTTCCTTCTATTTATGGGTTGTGCGACTTGCTAGAGGAACTATTCCGGCTGAGATACCCTTCCAATACGCCCCAAGACCGATATGAAGACTTCCTTCCCTCGACGGCCCAGAGGCGTATGACGTTTGAACCTCCGCTTCAGGTCGTCGAGGCTACCCTTCTTTGCACCGGGAAACCCGGTTCGTGCTGAAGCATCACGACTGAGCTGCTTTGGGGTGAGACAAATTATATTGCTGGCAATACAGCACCGTACCATACGTACTCTGTCATGCAATAGCACCTACGTGGTAGATCAGAAATCGGGCTACTGTTGGTGGGTGAAGTTGAATGAGCATTGAGGCGTGCTGCGATACTCGCCCAGAACGAACACAATGAGATCATACTCCTGCGGCCGAGTTGAAGCTGCGCTCCCAAGCACAGAAATTGATGGACAGGCCAATCACGTAACAGGATACCCGATATCTTTGCTCTCTGGTTGGCCGACAGCCGACTAAGGTTGCCACAAGTGCGCGGCTTCGGCTCGGCAGCTCAAGCACGGTACTTTGTAGCCTTGGAAAAATACCTGTATTCGAATTTGATACCTACAGTACGAGTAGCTTCGGCCCAAAAGAGTAGGGAGGGTTGATAGTCACACTAACCTAGCACCAGGTATTAACATGCCTGAGTTGGAGTTAGGCACTCTGTTCTATTGTAGGAGTTCTCACCTTAGCTATATCCAACTTGGAGGGTTTTCCTTTTACGAGAGGGTCTAATTTGGGATCCTGAATTGTTTTTATCGTACTCTAGGATTATGATTGAAGTTTCGTTTGTTTATTGGGTTTTGTAGGCCATACTTTAGGGTGCTTGACAGGGATTTTCCCGCATTTTACGAACAAATCGGAGGATTTAGCGAATAAATCTTAGTCGCCCAGTTTCAACTCAGCCGCGCAAGGAAAGCTGGCACAGGTAGATCTGCCAGCTCTTCTAACCACTGGTAGTCTACTCGTGCGGCCGAATCGAAGCCGAACACCCCCACATAACAGTGATCGCCAGCCCAATAAATTAACGGTTCCATAGCGCCAAGCTGAGTGATGTGATTCTGTAATATATCACAGGAAATGGGTTGTACCATATGGGGCCAAACAAGCACTTATGAAGACTTGGGAAGCCCCACCGAGGCTGTGATTCATCAAAGTGTCAAACATTTCATGAGAAGCTTCCAAGGGTGATACCTCATAATTGGAACAACAATTTCAAGGATGAATACCACCTTACCGTATATGGGTATTAAGCAGTTTGTCAGGTCTTGTGCCGAAGCCAATTGTGCAGGTTTGAAATGGCTTTCTTTTTTGTATTGTGCCCGATCGTCAACTATGTTACCCTGCATGGGCTCATTGTTGGCCAGGCGATCACTACTGTATAGGGTATCCGGCTTCAATTCGGCCGCGCGAGCACACGGGAGATGAAGATGCTATGGTTCCATCGCGATAAGCTCGTATCTCGAGGAGACGCTGCCCTTGGCAATATTTTGCTTAATTTTTTTGCGGCTTTGTGCGAAATTCTGGGTTTCTCAGAGATTTCTCCTCTCGCAGCAGTTTGGAAGGTGGGAAGCCTCATCTTTAATGACCAAAATGCACAAACCATACCTAAAAAGGCATGGGTCATTCTTTTGTCCAAACTCGTATTAGTGTCATATCTCACACCTTAAAATGTGCACTTTGACTTGCAGGCAGCCATTGCTGAGGCTCTCATACGAGACACCCAACTTTAAATCCAACGAACACCGTCCTTCAGCTCCCGCCTCCCAGAAATTAAGATCATATCATAGATCGATACAACGAGTGCCTAGCTGCATGCCTGTGACTTTAAACTCAAGAAAAGCTTTCTCATTGGTGTGATCATTCCACCTGAAACTGAACGATCACCATCCCCTGCTCTGCAGAGCAGGTTTATCGCGACTAGATCAATAACAACTGGCACCGGCGAACCCAACCAAGGGCATTAGGTTTGCTCCGTTTGGGTTCTCCGATATCATCACCTCCTCACATATCGGTTTCCTCAAAGGGCTTTGCATAACTTACCAACTTACCCGTAACACAGGAATGTTCTTTCTGCTAAGGATGAGGGAATCTTATTACGGAAGACGAAAGAATCACCATATTCGCAAGAACCCCTTGAGGCCACGCGCTCAGATCATAGCAATCGCATCTTAATCCGGCGAGGGCCGACTCTGCCGGCAATCCCTTGCCGAGTCCCCTCCTAAGTTACACATGTAGCGTTGAAGAAAAGACTAAAAATGTTTTCTTATTCCGACGCCCCTTCACTCCAGATAGTTGTTATGAGAGTGTGAGAGTGACTGGGGGTGGGTGGGGGAACATTCGCCAAATTGATATGCTTTTTCACGTCAAATCTTGCCGGAGCGGGCTGCAATGGCCCCAAACCGAGACGATGGCGGGCCGTCCGATGGCTCCGGCTTTGTGAGAGAAATCCACACCTCTCGAGGGCGCGAGCGCTTTTTCCCCGCTCGTTCAGGGGGCACTGATCGCTCTTTTTAGCCAAAGGAAGCAAAAAAGCCCCTGGAAGAAAAAGTTGATTCTAATCCCTTGGGACCTCCGAATACTCCGAGTGTCAACCGTTCAATTGGGCAGTGCATTCGCGCATACTCAAGCATTTGCGGGATTTCGAAGAAGAAGTGCACCGTGCGCTTAAATAAGAGTTTCAATTTGACACGGAAAATCCTGCAGAACATCACCACGTTCCGTCCAATAATGTGGTACCTTGCTCACTCAAGCAAGTTTCTTGCCCGACGGGGCAATCTCGAGCATTCAATTGGTCATTTCTGGCCGAAGGATAGGTGTTCAATTTGCGTTTATGAACTTTGCAAATATTGATACGGTATAAGAATGCAAGCAAAATCATCCGCATCTACGCGAGCACCAGCGTAAAGAGAATATGGTAGTGGGATAGCCCCACAAGACAGCAGGGATATTCAGAATAGTCAACTGCTCAACGATAAATAAAATTTAAACACTGCTAAAAACTACCTGTGTAACCTATGGTGTCCTCCTGTCATATAGGTCCATGGAGCCGCCCAAATCGGAATCTCCCCACAACAAAAGCCCCTTGACCGCTATTTTTTGGCGCGGCAACTATGTAGAAGATTTTTCGAGTTACAGTTCTACTCAAAATAACTGGTAGAGCAGAAATGATTACTTATCTACATTCCCAAAACACAGGAGCAATCGGACCTGTGTGTGTGTGCGAAATGGTCTCCACCCAAACGCACCCCTTACTTGACACCAATGTCCGAAAATTCCCTATCTTGGTATGGCGACCGGTCTTATCCAGCAGCCGCGATTTTCCTTAATCAGGCTAGAGCTAGGCAAAAGTGTGGATTCTGCTCTGACCCTAGCTTCCCCTACTACGCCAGCTGACTCGCTAACGGTTTGGGAAGCTAGTACCGTAATACTATTGGGTAGAGAGAAGTGAGCGATCGGCCCTGAGGGTCCACTCACTCATATGATAGAAAAGGGAACATTGGACTTTGCCTGGTCTACAAAAAAGGAGCGTTATTATAGCAATTACAAACCCTCTACCATACAGGTATTTACAACGGATGAACAGAGTGAAATGGGTGAACCAAAATTTATGTAATCGCTGTGGAATTTAAATTATTGGCGTCATCTGGTTACCATATATCATCATTCCCCCTGCATTCAATGGGAATCGGTGGGAGAACTTTAGGCTCACCCTGAGCCAATTGGTTTTACTTGTACTCGGGGGAATCCGGCACTATCCTGCCCTCGCCGGGAAGATCCGTGCCTTTGTTTGTGTAATACCGGCACAGTAGAAACGGCCTCTCAAGAACGCTTATCTCCAGCGCATTCAAGTCCCGTATCATCATGGAGGGAGGGTGGTTAAGCTGTACAAGTACTGTACCCATTCAATCTAAAGACTTAGTTGTTTAATAGCATCATAGTCGATCTTTACCAGTATTGGACTCTGAACATCCCACATCATCTACACGTGGCCTACTGTGCAAGTAAGACTGCAAAATCAGCATGGCGAGGGACCTTTTTCAATAAAGTCTCTGAGATCCTCCAGGATCGATCCGGAATTTTTTTTTCCTGGGCCCACCCCACGTTGACCTTGACAACCAATTCATGCCGGCAATTTGTAACTGGGATGGGAGATAGAACTTCCCCATCCTATAACTCACATATGTGAGAGAGAACTTAGCACTCCAACAGTACAACAGTTATCATACTAGTGTCTCCCAAAAGTCTTCCCAACTGCTCTACAAGCGTTCCGAGTAGCCGTTCTTGCCGTAGTAGCGAGACACCGTGCAGAAGGAAACTCTCGTGATTAGTTGCAAACGGCATGTAGAGTGAACTGGTGGGTGGGTGGGGGAGGAAAAAAAAACCAAAAAAAGCTGCTCTCTAGGCGTTGTATGGGAAGGTAGTTACATACCATACTTCTCTGCCCTTAATCTATAAGCCAAAGTAGTTTGACTGCCGTAGAGGACTCACTTTCGCACCTCAACCCCTATACACTACTAGAATTTACGCCATACTCATTTACTGTGCTTGTATGTACAGCATTGAACCTACGGAATCGTCCCAATGTCAAGATACCATCCCACCATGAACATGTACCATCATCACGGCGAACAGGTTCCCACTGCGACACCATACGCATGGCCACACGACGCAAGCATGTCACCAGAAACAACAGCGCTGATAATAATCGACATGCAAAACGACTGTGCGTTCAACTCCATTGTCCCTCCCCTCCCCTCCCCCCTATAATGGTACCAAAGCTTACGCGAGGAGGAGAGGGGAAAAAAAGTCTGTTCGCCAGACGGCTATCTCAGCCATCAAGGTTACTCCCTCGCTCCAACCCGAGCACCCATCCCGGCAATCCACACCCTCCTGACACTCTTTCGCAAGCACTCCTTCCCCGTAATTTTTACCCGAGAAGGCCACAGGCCCGACCTCTCAACCCTCTCCCCCCGGGAACTCCACCGCTCCCGAAATAACCCTTCGGGTCTCGGAATCGGCGATCAGGGACCCCTCGGTCGCCTGCTCATCCGCGGAGAACCTGGCCACGACATAATCCCGGAACTAACCCCACTGCCTAATGAACCCGTTGTGGACAAACCGGGCCGCAGCGCCTTCGCTTACACGGACTTTGAGCTGCTTCTCAGGGTCAAGGGGATCAAGAATTTGGTCATTACTGGGGTGACCACCGACGTTTGTGTCAGCTGCACTATGCGGGAGGGGAATGATCGGGGATTTGATTGTCTGCTCGTTGGGGATGCGTGTGGGGCGAGTTTGCAGAGGTTGCATGATGCTGCGGTTGAGATGGTTGGGACTGAAGGGGGAATATTTGGGGCGAGTGCTGGAGTCCAGGAGGTGGTTTCCGCCGTTGAAGCTTGGGCCGCGGGGAGCGTGAGGGGGTTGGGTAAGGAGGAGGATGGGGAAAGCACGGGTAGCAGCGGGGATAGGAGTGATGAGTGAACAAGTGATGGGCTTTTAAAGCAAAAGGGAGAATTTATGTGCTGGCGTAAATTGTATTTGTAGGTCTTTGTGAATATCTTTTGGCAATGAATTGAGTTGAATTTCCTCGAAGTTGAGATTCACTCCGATACTACATGAAAAATAACGTTCGCTATTAAAAACATCTTCCTTGTGGTTGCCGGAGAGAGAGAAAATATAAACAGGTATCATTGCACATCAAAAGGATTTAAAAAAAAGACAAGAACACAATTCGACCAGGCTCGAGTCACTACAAAGCAAAATTTTTATTCAAGTTCGGACAGGTCAGCACTCCCTGAATCGGCCAACTGCTTAGCCGCCTCCCTGTAGTACTTGGGCCCTTCGTAATTCCGGGTTCCATGAACGAACCACCAGACAGTAATGAGAAAAACAAATCCAGATACGATCACGCTGGTATAATTCATATTCCCGGCCTCGACAGGCATGGCAAATGGGAAGCAGAAGAATACGACTGTTACAGCAATATACAGCAGCGAGATGATGTTTATGGCAAACCCGGCCTTTCCAAGATGGAAAGGACCCGGAACAATGGTTTTGCGACCAGTCAGTACGTGTGGGAGGATAGCACCGGCATAGGAGAGCGTCGATAGAACGATATAGGACCCGATGAGGGCCTGAAAGGCGGTGGTGGAACCAACTTGAATAGCGCCCAGGCAAGTGGTGACAGCTGAGACAGCAATGGTAGCTCTGAGCGGCGAGCCAAATGTTGGGGAAATCTCGGTGAAGAAGCTACCAAATGGCGCGGCATTATCACGAGAGAGCGTCCAGAAAGTTCGCCCGCCGGTGATCAGCGTGCCGATCAAAGTGGGGAATGTAGCTAGAAACAGCACGGCGGTTAGGCCGAGAGCTCCTGAGGTACTGCCAGTGGCCTGTCTGTAGATTTCCGACGTTGGGAATTGCGATTGAGAATCGAGAACGAGTGTGATATCATTGATGGAGTAGAAGAGTGCGACAAGGTAAGCGAAAGCAGTGACGAAGCTGGTTCCGATCTGGATCATTATCCCCTTTGGCACGTTCTTCTCCGGCTCCGGGATTTCCTCGGCGACATGGGACTGGCAGTCCGGTGTGCCGACCGCGAAAGCGGCATTAATGAGGCCGAGGATGAAGCAGAGGCCGTCATTATTCCATCCGGTTTGGTCAGTGTACTCTTTCCAAACGAAGGTATCACTAGCCTGCCGGCCTCGCGACATAATAGCCAAGACCAAGATAGTGACGAATAGTCCACCCATGCTGAGGTAGAATGCGATCTTGTTGATCAGTGGCAGGTGACGGTTTGCGAAGATGACAATACAGCAGCATATCCAGTTGACCATCTGGTATGCGATGAAGACCTGCCACGATTTCCACTCGACCTCTGGATGGCTGAGTTGGTAGAGAGCTACCAATTCGGTTCCCAGAGTGCTAGAGATAGAGGCTGCGGACAGTAGCCATCCGCAGAGATTGAGGAAGCCGGCATACCATCCGACAACCCGGCCGTATCTGGGACCTGCTGTGACGGATGCCCAATGATACACTCCTCCGGAAGAAGGAATCGAAGAGACCAATTCCGCAAGAGATGCGGAGATCAGAATGTAGAAGATTGTTATAAGGATCCTGGCCCCTGGTTAGCTATGTTCCAACTGCAAAGGGATACTCTCCAAGCACACGCAGGAAGCGAAAGGGGAAAAAAACTCACAATCCATAAAGAACTGCCATAGGACCTCCATTGCCGATAGCTACCACGATGGTCCCGCCAGTAAGACTCCAGGCACTATTTACACCGCCCGTCAATTCCTCCGTCAGTCACCAATTCCTCTTTAACCTTTTCACACATTTACGGACAGGAAAAACACTCACTTCGCGATAACGATCCCCAAACTCGTCAGACTGAATAGGCCAAAGCCTCTGCTCAGCGCTTGTTTGTGCCCCAAGGCTGCCTCCAATTTAAGAGCATCTTTATCTTCAACGCTCAGTTCCTTATCCTTCGCTTTAAGCACCAACTCCTTCGTATCCAGTGCCATCGTCGCCGCCGCGGTCGCCGTTTCGGTCGCCATAAGAAAATCAACCCCCCTCCTCAGGCCCGCGATTCAATTCAATTCAAAAAAAAAGAGAGAGCAAAGAGAGAACAGAAAAAGGGTAAAAGTGCAAAACAGAGTAAAGTTGAAAAAACAGGGGATAATAAGTTTAAATGGGATGAGGGGGTCTTTAAACTGCGCGCTTCCAATGCAATTTCCAAAATCCTAGGAAATACCTTTCTTTCTTTCTGTCTTTTTCGCAGAGTGGAGCACCGGTATTGTACTCGCACAGTGGAGAAGGGAAGCTCACTCTAGGCGAGGGTTTCTCCCCAAGCAAGTTGAATTAAACTTGAAAGTGATGGGGCAATATTCTTTTTTTTCTACTTCCTCCTCATTTTACCTTACTCACTCAGTTTCGTATTGCATAATATGGATACATACGGTGCGGCAGGCCTGGTTTCCCATCTTTCCCATCACTCCCGCCGCCGTTCTACAGGTTGACAGCACGGGGGTGTTTTTTTTCTTCTTACACTGCCGGCCTCCTACGGCCTCGAGCATCGTCCGGTTCTCTCGCTTGGACCACAAGGCACACATGTGGGTGGGCGGACAAATCCGATTTGAAGAACCAAATAGATTGAACAGATCGGGCTGGAGAGTCCCGTGCTCGAGCAGGTTGGGGCGGGCAGGCAACAGCACTGTGCTCAAGTATTTTCGCACTTCACATAATAATTGCGCCACAGATAATTAAGAAGTAGGGAGAACGTTTCCCCCCACACAACTCTTGGGTGGACTGTGCTAGTACGTTTATGATACCAGTGCTAGCACTCTTTTGTTTTTCTGATGCTAGTACCAGCAATGTACTAGTTCAAGTATCATACAAGGATGCATAAACACCGCGGGGGTTGGCTGCGCATAACGACTTGGGAAAAGTGGGCCCATTGGAGGGAGACGGGCTCCCTGCTTGGGGGCCCTTTGTTTTCGTTTTTTCCTTCTCTTTAACACCAGAATACTGTAACCCTCAGTACGGTTGTCGCAGCTTCAATTTTTTTTTCAGTGTTTACTAACTTGAAAAACTGCGGGAGGCCCTCTTAATTACTTGTATATATATATTTATCCTAGTCAGACCTGACTGGTATCTACTAGGGTTTGCCTGCACGGTATCCACTTCTTTACAAAATCAAGCCTGGGCCAAGCCTCAGGGGTTGGGCAGCCAAAACCCCAAACGCTGGTTGGCGTTTTCAAGCTAGTAAACACTAAAAAAAAAAGAATAAAAAAAAGACCGGAGACTGGGATTGCGATGGGACTCAAGTCACTAAATTGTGGGAAGAAGGGGGGGGATTGGGGTGCTTCCCAGTTTCCCCATGGTCTAATACCGGTACTGCACGAATATCTTCTAGAGCGAATCACGAAGCCCTCCGGAGGAGATATTTCCGGTACGACGACTCTTTTGGCTGGAAATATGGTTAGGTATTGTAAACATGGATCACCGCACGGGGAAGATTGGCTCTCTCCTGGAGCTGGTCCCACAAGGTGCTGACGTTTGGAAATGGAGGGGAATTCCAGATCCCGGGGTAGATGGCTGCGGTGAGCAGAAATGGCAGGGACGAACCTAGGATACGGTACGGAGCACAATGCAGGGAGGATAAGTTATACTCTTCCCAAGCTGTCCATCCCCCTTCTTTTCGGCACCAGTGTAATGTCTCTTCATAATTACTGTAAAGATGTAACTTTTGATACGTAATTTGACAACGCCCCTCATTAATCACATCCAATTCGATGATAGATGTCTAGGAACAGTCCTATATCAGACCTGAGGGAAGAACGAGAAAGGAAGAGGGAAAAAGAAAAAAAGAAAAGAGGAAAAAAAACACAGGACAAGAAGGGGCGAATGCAGCGCTTGATTCACCCAGTATTCTGTACTCGAGTGCAAGTACCGCGTCGAACCGCTGCCCAAAGAAAGAAAAGCAGACGAGCGGACGAAAAGCGGGACGAATAAAAGAATTCCTTTCTCCCCTCTGGTGGCGAGCCGAGGCTCATCTGGATG
>Ga0307507_10012610_pt1 | contig 10413 bp, 3 predicted proteins | sample 7_EM_MG_FD_207223 | JGI IMG/M metagenome (GOLD analysis project Ga0307507, IMG submission 207223) | Populus trichocarpa ectomycorrhiza microbial communities from riparian zone in the Pacific Northwest, United States - 7_EM | ecosystem: Host-associated > Plants > Roots > Unclassified | place... | reverse complement strand
ATTATTATTTATATCTATCTAACCTATTATAGACTCTATACCTATAGTTAAATCTATTAAAAATATAGAACTTATAGCTTTTTAAGTACATCTTTTTAGGGTTACAAACTTATAGGTTAATATAGTTATTAGTTAATTAAATATTATAATAAGTAGTTGTCGGTATCACCCAAGTGCACTTATATGGCCTATTAATCGTAGATTTGTCTTGTTATCAATAGGTGTAGAAAGCAGAGGATCGTAAGGATCGCGGTGCCTAAGTAGGGGGCTGATGAGTCATTATAAGGATGACTAATCAGAGACACGAATAACCACATAACCTCTGTCCATATATTCCGACAGTAGTTTATTTTAAAAAAAAAAGTTTTATTAATTAATTTTAGTAGTATAGCTCTACGTTAAATAAGGCTACTTTATAACTTAGTAAGCTAGACCTATAAATTAGAGTAGCTAAATATAGAAGTCTTTAATATTAGTATTTATATGTCCTATTATCGTGCTATAATATAGGTAGACTAAATAACTATATTATAATACAAGGAAGAGAAGAGAGTTAAAAGGGGTATAATATATAAATATAGGGCCAGCCGCTAAGACGCTAGTAGTAGGCTAGCTAATAATAGGAAATAGTACAAGATAGTATAGAATAGTATATAATAGGTCAGTACCATAACACGTCCTTAAATTTAGTATATTTCTATAGGTAATAGGCCTATCTTTTAATAAGGCTTTAATAAGGCTGTTTACTATCTATTTGTCACGGCACTGACCTAACGCATACTGTTTCATACTGTTCGTACTAACTTAATAGCACGAGTGAGTCGTATCCACGGGCACGAAATACATGTAGTATCGTATGCTTGTTTGGATGGTGACTGTCGATTGTATGAAGCAGACTACGTGGTCTATATACTGATGCGTCCTCTCCCTGATTAGTCAGTGCTTCATAAGTGCACCAGACGCGTAAGCGAGTGGTTGGTACACCGAACGCGTAAACGCGTACCTGGCGTACCGAGCGCGTAGGCACGCGGTTGGTACGATAGGTGCTGTAATTATACACATACTATCTCGTACTGTTCCCTACTGTTGGCTGGCCCACCACTAACGACTTGGCGGCCGGCCCTACTATTTGTATACAATACCCCCTTTCCACCTTCTTCCCCTCTTTATACCACAACGTAGTTATTTAGTCTACTTTATTGCAGCACTGTGACAGTTTGTGGTATCTTTAATTTGCGCCCTATCGTGATCACTAATTCCCCGTACCCTAGCCAATTGACCTCCGCCCCAGAGTAATCGCGACCTATATATACCTCTGCTGAAACTAACACGTCCCCAGTACAGTCTTAGAACAATCCTTAGTTTTTACCTAGCGCCTAGATAGGCGATACCAACGACACCGAAATGGCCGAAACCCAAAACCCCTGCGACGTTTTCGCAGACCTATTTATAGAGACATACCCTAATATCACGTGGATAATTTGCCGCTCCCTACTGTACCCTAAGACCTTTAAGCCCAGCAAAGCTTACCTTACCCTTGTTAACTATACCAATAAGTTCCTTAATAATATCAAAGTAGGACTATAGTGTATGTATAACACAAATACCGCTAATAAGAAAGCCAATAAAAACCTTAGTGCCCTTATTGCTTCCTAGATAGGAACTATCAACTCCTAAGTAGAGACTATTACCGTTCTAAAATAATCAACCCCTATAACAATAGTAGTAACCTAGCAGAAAAAATGGAGATCTAAAGACCCGCTAATATTTAGCGGAAAAGGCACCCCGCTAGAATAATAAGCTAATTTCAAGACCTAGCATATTAAGATTAAGGGAGTCTTTGACCAGGACTAGGACTACTTTAACACAGTTTAGTCCCAGATCCTTTATATCTTGGACATACTAGAGGACAAGGCCTATAAGTTTATTAAGCAGGGCCTAGAGCTTATATACAAGAACCCAAACAACATATCTGCGTGGAAATGGCCTACTAAGGAAGATATACTTAAAGACCTTACTGCCTACTATAAGGTCCTTGACATAACCTAGGTCGCAAAGAATAAGCTTAACCATTTCCCCTAAGGCGAGCGTAATTACTGGTTCTAGAAGGGAGAGCTTAATAAGCTAATGGTCCGCGCTAAGAAGATAGATAAATAGAAGGTGGACCTACTCTAAAAGTTTATCTCTCCAAAGATAGAAGAGCTGGTACTTAGACTGGCCTATGAAATTAACAACAGCGACTATATAGGTTAGAGTAAGTAGATGGATATATTCGCTAAGAACCTTGTAAACTATATACACTAAGCCAACCTTAAGAAGAACGCTAACTACTGCCTACCTACCTAAGCCCCTGCCCCTATGTTAACCCTAACCCTAGCAGTAACTGGAGAACCTATGGACCTTAATAGAATCTTAGACACAGAGCGCAAGCGCCGCGTTGATAATAGACTGTGCCTTGCCTATAGCCTGCCTAGTTACTAGAAGGATGCCTATAACCCTACTAAGATAGTAAACCTAGTCCTAATGCCACCCCATTAAATAACGCGAATAAATAACCGCGGACGCGGTGACTATAGAGTCCATTATAGACGCGGCGACCGCGAAGCCTATTATAGCCGCGGTGGATAACCCCCCCCCTTTAACCCTATGGCTTAGTTACTCTAAACTATGCCCTATATAGGAGCCCAACCCGTTAACAACGCCTAGTATTGGTGATTTCATGCTAGCGAATATAAATACGGCCACGTTGTTGGCGAGGTATTGTCTTTCTATACCCTGACCAAAATAGAGACCAATACTGCCAGCTAGATGGACACTAGACCGCCCTACCAAGACAGCCCTATACCCCAGTTATTAAAAGGCAGACCCTTGGACTAAGTTGCGCCTAAGGGTCTAAACCATATAAGGAGGAAGACGAGAAGATTAGGTCCCTATTACTAGATTAATTAGTCCTTTCTATTAGTAAACTGCCACTTAATTTTAGATTAGTAAATAGTAATAAGAAATTAATCCTTATTTAAACCCAACTCTTCTTATTACATAACCTATACCCCTAAGTTTATATTGATATAGTAAGCCTAGTAGACTCCAGTAGTACTACAATGGTATTTACTAACGTAGAGTCTATTATAAGAAAGTATAACGTTATAACTAAGAAGCTACTAGCACCTAGGCCACTATGCCTTACAGACAGTATCCTAACTTTGCTTATTACAGACTACTTTACTGCCTAAATGTTAATCGGCCTCTATACTAAAGCCATGCTCTTTTTTATTACTAAACTCTTGCCCACTACCCTAATTATCCTAGGTATGCCTTGGCTTTAGAAGCACAAGCCCCATCCTAGCTTCAGGAAACTTAAGATCTGCTTTGACTTAGACTACTACTCTAGGCACTACCTCCCGTGGGGGATAGCTGACGTTAGTAGGGACGCCCTATATAGATATTTAGTACTACTAAGCCTAGTGCCTAGGACTATATACAAAGCTCTAATAGTAGAAGACGTTCCTAATAAAGGGGAGCCCGTACAGCTGTAAAGAAATAAGATAGTAGAAGACTAGACTAACCTAGCACTTAAGACCAAAATAATGGGCTAGCCAGCCCTGCCGAGACTAAGGAAGAAGGTCCGCTTCGCGCTATTACTACTAAGAATCCAACCCCAACCCAGGCACCGTTTAAACCCTAGCCGCCTAGCCTAACACCTAGAACTAAGCTATATGCCATATACGCACATTACAGCTCGCGTTACAGCAAGGACTGGTTATGGAACTACTAAGACCTAGATAATAGAAACCGCGCCACTATAACGCCTAACCTTATACCCGTCTCCCGTGCATACCATATAGGGCCACCGCCTCATTTCCGCCCCCCTAGGCCAACTAAGCCGTGCTAGCCTAGCTGTAGCACTAGAGAGCCAGACACGCCCTAACCTAGACGATATTAAATGCACCTATGCTATTAATTTTACCCAGTTCTGTAAACAAAAAGACGTAAAGGTGATGAGGATCTATATGGCGGAGCTAGTAGAACTGGTTAAACAAGATAAGCACCAATAGCTGCTTAAAGAGCTGCCTATAGGCCTAATAGAAGTACCGAACCTATTAGAAAGGTCTTTCCACTAGCTAGTGGAAGGCGACTATACAATAAAGGAAGCCTATAAAGTGCTCCCCCCCTATTTCTATAACTTCCTTAAGATAAATCTAAAAACCAAACCCAAGCTTTTATGTTGGAAGATAGTCGACACTAATGTTAAAAAATTCCTAAAAGGCAAACCAGGATTGACCTATAAAGACATTCTATAACGCCTACCAAAGGAGTTTAGTAAATATATTAAGCACTTCCTCCCTAAGAATATAGACAAGCTGCCCCCTTACTAACTATAGGACTATAAAATTGAGATCACCCCCGGAAACTAGGCCCTATACTATAAAAATAGACCACTCTTACCTGCTAAACTTAGGTGTGTAAAGAAGTAGATTGATAAGATGCTGGATAAGGGTTTTATCCGCAAATTGACCTTACTAGCTACTATACCACTCCTCCTCGCTGCTAAGCCTAGTAGCAGTATATGAATCTACCACAACTACCGAGGCCTAAACATAGTCACTATTAAGAATTGATACCCACTGCCACTAATCCACGAGACACTTAACGCACTTTGTAGCGCTAAGTACTTTACTAAACTTAATATAATTGCTGCGTTTAACCGGATCCGGATTATAGAGGGCCATAAGTAGCTTATAGTATTTATTACCCGGTTCGGACTCTATAAGATACTAGTTATACTATTTGGCCTCTATAACGCACCCGCTATATTCCAGAACTATATTAACTATGTTCTACACAACGCCCTTAACAACTACTACACTGCCTACCTTAATAACGTCCTTATCTTTTCTAAAACACGCGCCGAGCACACTAAATATGTAAATGAAGTTATCCAAAGACTTAGTAATGCTGGACTTTAGATTAATATTAATAAGTTTAAGTTCTACTCTACTAAAACAAAATACCTTGGCTTAATTATTTTAACTAATGGCATAACTATGGACCCTAAAAAGATACAGGCCTTATAGAAATAGAAGGACCTAATATTAATTAAAGAACTATAACAATTTCTTAGCTTTGCGAACTTCTACTAATAATTTATCCAAGGCTACTCTACTATTGCTATACCTATAACAAAACTCCTAAAGAAGGATATTAGATAGCTATGGGGACTAAAACAAGCCAAATTGTTTAAGGCCCTTAAGGGAGCCTTTACTTCAGCACTAGTACTAGCATACTATAACTACACAAAGAAAACAGTGGTAGAGACAGACGCATCGAATTAGGCTTCTAGTAGAGTCCTTTCCCAGTATAACAACGACGGAAAATTAAGACTGGTCGCATTCTTCTCCGCAAAGCACTCCGCGCTAAAATGTAACTATAAGATCTATAACAAAGAACTCCTAGCTATTGTTAAGGCTTTAGAGGAATGGCGTCCTAAGCTACAAGGGACTAAGGAGCTGTTTAAAATTATTACCGACTATAAGAACCTATAGACGTTTATAACTACTAAGCAGCTAAACTAGCGCCAAGTCTAGTGAGCAGAGTTCCTTTTATAGTTTAACTTTATAATTATATACAAACCCAGCAGTAAAGCCACGCTCCCTAACGCCCTAAGCTAGCTACTAGGAATAAGGCCTAAGGACGCCAATAATAAACGCCTCCGCCACTAAGCCTAAGTTGTTATACCGCCCTAGAAAGTTAACCCTATAATCTTAGAAGAATTACTATATAAGTCCTATAACTCTAATAATATAGAGTTTGTAGCCGCTCTAGACCCTAAAATAGCCGAAAAGTCACTAAATAAGTTAATCCAGCTAGGATACCAGGAGAACGAACTTGTAAGAGATATGATAGCAGCCCTACGTGATTGGAAAGCTCGCCGTTAGCCAAAGAAGATTAGGAAATTACTCTGTTACGACAAGTTAGAATGCAGTATTGTTAACAGACAGATCTACTTCCGCTAACGTCTCTTCGTCCCTGACGCCCTAGACCTCCACTTAGAAGTTACCTATCGCTCTTATAGCAGTGGCCCCACTGGTTACCCCGGCTGGGTTAAGACTCTTAACCTCTTAAACTAAATATACTGGTGGCTAGGAATCTCTCAGTTTATAGCTACCTTTGTTAAAGACTATGCCCTATACTTTCGCACTAAGACCCCCTGTTCTACCCCGCCCAGTTTCCTAAAGCCATTAGAATTACCCGCCTGCCCATAGACCGATATCTTAATTAACTATATCACAACGCTGCCAGTATGCCAACGCCATAGTAAGGCATATGAATATATCCTTGTTATTGTGGACCGCCTAACTAAAATATAACACCTTGTTTTAGTAATAGGACTCTTAATAGAGGAGCTAGTTAATGGCTTTGTTAACAATGTATATAAGCTCTATAGTGCACCAAGCACAATTATCTCTAATCATAGCATATAATTTGTTAGCGACTTCTGGCAATAACTAAGTGAACACCTTAAGACAACCTTATAACCAAGCTCAGCCTAGCACCTAGAAACGGACGGCTAAACCAAAATTATTAACGTCGCTATAAATAAATACCTTTGTGCTTTTGTTAGCTTTATATAGGACGACTAGGTTGACTATCTGCCGCTTGCCGAGTTTGCTATAAATAACCAAGTTAACGAGAGTATAGGCATCTCCCCATTTTTTGTAAACTATAGCTTTAACCCTCGCCTTGAAATCGAGCCTGCTGGCCCCTACCTACTGACACTATCAGCATAAGCAAAGAAGGAGTTCTTTTACGCAGACTCTATAGCCAACCGCTTTAAGCGGATATTAACACAGCTTAAGGCCCTAGCCTGGATTTTATAGTAACGCTATAAAAATAATGCTAATACCCGTAGGGATAAGAGCGCGTTATTCTACGAAGGTGACATAGTTATAGTTAGCTTAGAAAATATAAAGATAAACAGACCTAAGAAGAAATGGGACAATAAATAAGACGGCCCATACCCCGTACTCGCAGTATACTAAGGGGCAGTCGTAGTAGACCTCCTAAACCATATCCAAGTAAATAAATCCTTTTATATATCTAAGGTCCACCTCTGGGCTGCTAAAGAGATCCCTAGCCAAGCAAATATTAATACCATAGAGCGCCGTAATGTACAAGGACAAGTAGCAGAGAGAGACAATGACGGCAACATAGAAGACAAATAGGAGTTTGAGAAAATCCTTAATGTACACGACAAAGACCCCTAGGGCCTAACTTATAAGATTAAATGGAAATATTACAAGGATACAACCTGGCAGCTAGAGGAAGACCTAAAGGGTTGCAAACAAGCTATACAGCGCTTCTATAAGTAATACCCTAAAAAGCCAGGACCCCCAGACTGGGTATAAGATAAGGAAAAGTCACGCTAAGGTCGCGGCCGACCACCGCATTAAAATTTGTAGTGGTTGAGATATCATAGAACTTTGACCGGCGGTCGAAGTTGTCTAATTGGCCAAATTCTCGCCAAGAAACGCTATATGGACCGGTTTAGGTGGCGGTATGGAGTTCTACCGACCTTACTTACTAAACTAACCAATTAGGATTTTCTATGCCCGGCATGGAAAATCGCCATTGGCTTAGTTAAGGGCGGTAAGCGGAACTAACATCTTTGTAGTAGAAAATAGGCAACCCTGTACACTGCCTATTTTTAAGTTATCTATTCAGTTTAGGGACCAAACCATCTAGGGGAGAGGAGTACTGTCACAGCACTGACCTAACGCATACTATTTCATACTATCTCGTACTATTCCCTACTGTTGGCTAGCCCACTACTAGCAACTTGGCGGCCGGCCCTACTATTTGTATACAATACCCCCTTTCCACCTTCTTCCCCTCTTTATACCACAACGTAGTTATTCAGTCTACTTCATTGCAGCACTGTGACACTATTTTTCTACTAAAATATACTATAAATTTATTTCTTCTTTGGCCTATATCTTCTATTTATAGCAATATTAGATTATAATATACTTTATTTAAACGTCTTAGTTATTCCTATAGATTATAGTTACTATTAGGTCTTTTTATAACTTAAATAGCTCTACTAAAAATATTTAAGCTAGACGGCTTCCTTAGAAGCCTATATTTCTCCTATATATTTAACTTTATAAAATAATAAGGTAATAACTACTTATCCTTTTAATAACTGGCTACTTATATAAGGCTTAATAGCTTTATAGTAGATATAGAGCTATACGCCAAGCCTTGGTAGAGCTACATATAGAGCCTTAGTAAAGCTCCTTATAGAGCTTTATATAGAGTTTTAGTAAAGCTTTATATAGAACTTTAAGAGAGCTTTATAGAGAGCCTCTAGTAGAGCCTCTAGCTTAGTTTTAGCCTATACTATATTTAAGTAAGAGTTTACTAATCTATAATAATTCTGGCTTAAAGCTAGTCTTAATAATTAATTCCCTTAGCTACTAAAGGCTTTACTAGAGGCTCTCTATAAAGCTCCCTTAAAGCCCTACGCGAAGCTCTATTAAAGCTCTATTATAGCGGTCCTATATAGCTACTTAAGCTATATCCTAACCTCTGTTAGATATTAGATTATTTTAGTAACTACTATATTCTTCTTTTAGCTTATCCTAACTAGGGTTTACTATTAATTGATAACTTAACTATATACTAGTAGTTTTCTATATTTTAACTATCCCCTATATACGCTACCTAACTAACTACGTATATATACATTAGAAGGCCTAAGGGTATTGGGAGTATAGGTAGACAGCAAGCTCCAGTAGAGCGCACATGCGGCGCAAGCGGCCCGTAAGGGCCAAGCATAGTATATCGCCATGTCCAGGATCGTTAATTCTATATAGGGTCTATGCTTCCAGAGGTCACGCCTACTATATACAGCAGTTGTCCGGCCAACCATAACGTATAGATCTAGCATTTGGGCCACTAGAGAAACCGAAAAAGGCCCCCCTAAATCACTCCTTAAACCACTTTAAAAGGTCCAAACAGCCTGCCTTAGGAGTATAACAGGCGGGTATAAGCGAACAGCCACAGCACTGCTTAAGAAGGAAGCCAATATTCCCCCCCTATAACTATATATTGAAGCCAATACAATGTAAAGGGTGCAAAAGGAACGTAACTCTAACGTTATAAAGTATATTAAGACATGCCTAAACAAACTATGGAGGGACCCTAGGGTGCCCTATAGGAGAAGGAACCAACAACCCCAAAGTAGGGAAGATATATTAGGAAAACAGGTAGAGAAAGCAGAAGAAGAATAGTGCGGCGCTAGGGCCTAGGCCTATATAGAGGAGGAAGGGAAACGCGTAAAAGGCCAGCAAAGATAATAGTAAAGGAGAGAAAGGAGCCAAAGTAGAGCATAAAAGAGTACTAGAAAACTATCTACCATAACACAATACTGGTTGGACCGACGCTGGAGAGACAAATGGGAGTTAAAGGTATAAAGGTAGACTTAGGCAAGGGAAACCCAAGCCATAGTATAGGTAATGCTATAGGGGGTAAATACCTAAGGGCTCTAAGAGGGCCTAATAAAGGCGGAAAATATAATAGCAACACTCTTAAGGACAGGAATAATAGGACTAAAAGATTGGCTTTACTGGGTGGATATCCTAGTAGGTAGCCTAAGGTGCGAATATGGCTGGCTAAAACAGACACCAAAACACGTAATACTGTTATGCCCCTTACGCACCAGCCAAGAAGCAATGCTCTTAGTAGCTAGCATAGAAAACTATAATATACTGCTCTTAACATAGAAAGGCCTTAAGGCGGCTACCCGGTAGCTTATTGGCTAAAATATACTAGACCAGTTCCGGGTTACAAAGGAAATAGTAATAGAAGGCAAAGGGGCGAGTAATAGGCGCCCCCTAATAACTCTACAGGAGTAGAGTACAGTGTATAATACTAGCGCGTCCATAGGTTTGTTATAGCAGCAGTAGTTCCCAAGAAGGTTAAAAAGTAAGGTAGTAGAGCACCACTGGTGACTCGTAGGCAACTTATAAGCGAGCCCTAAAAGGCGGGGAGACGGATTATAGGGTTTTCTCAAATAGAGTTTTCTCCCTATATGTATATAAGGAGTAGTCCGCGTGGGCCTAATAGGGATCTGAATCGGACGTTAAGCAATGAATAATAATAATAATATATATACATTAGAGAGTTTTTAAACTATAGCTCTAAAGATATAGGCAATAACTGTAAAGGGAAAGAAAGGGAAAAGAAAGGAGGGGGAATAGACCTCTTTTATAGACAACCTAAATCCTTTTTCTTTACTATTATAGCCTCCTTTATAGTCTTCTTATCTCTCTATATTACTACTCCTACTATACCTAGCTATATCTCTTTTACTAATGCCTTTACCTTCGCCTTCGCTATTAACCTTAGCCC
>Ga0307507_10012609_pt1 | contig 10414 bp, 7 predicted proteins | sample 7_EM_MG_FD_207223 | JGI IMG/M metagenome (GOLD analysis project Ga0307507, IMG submission 207223) | Populus trichocarpa ectomycorrhiza microbial communities from riparian zone in the Pacific Northwest, United States - 7_EM | ecosystem: Host-associated > Plants > Roots > Unclassified | place... | reverse complement strand
TTTATAGTAAGTGTGCTTGTCTGTCTTAATGATGATTTTTGTTATGACTTCACATTAAAAGTGTGTCTGTATCTAGTATCTTTGGCAGTCTTCCAGGCCATTTTGTCGGTATCCAATTATCCATTGAGTGCTTCACTTTTAACTTTCTTGCATGCCCACCACTCCCTCTTATCTTTCATGATTCTATGAATTTTATCTCATAATATTATTGCATGGTCAATTTGTTGGCTGTTCTTGTCTGCAAAGGTTTTTGATCTGGGCAAAGAATATTCATGGAATCCCAGTGCTTTGATCAGGCTACTGATAATTGGAATGGGGGTTGTGATCATCAGAACAACACAGAAAACAATGTGGATTTGACTCTGAAATTGGGATTGCCAGATGATCAACCACAATTTGAGCAATACTTTAGGTCTAATAGGGCCCTCAAGACCCATCAACCAGCCATCCTCAGCTTCAATGCTCCTTACTCACAGGTATAACTCTTACACTGATTTGATCAACTACTGTGAAGTTTGAAAACAAAATATTCTGCCCAGTTCTTATGAATTTCTGCTCAAATTCATTATCCATTGTGTCAAGTATCATAGAGGACTAATCATGAAAGTCACTTGAGGAATTATCTTACATGATTTTTTACTTAAGAAATGATACTATGCTAATAAGATGGTCTAAATTTGCTCATTATTGATTTGATATATCCATGATAATTTTATTCCAATTTATAAATAGTTTATTCATTTGATTTTGATAGAAAAAATAAAAAAGGGATAAGCTTCAAATAATCCATGACAATAAACAACAATACCGTGATATAATTGCTCGTTTTATATCCTTTTCAATTTGATGGACGCTTCTTTATATATATATATATAATCAAATTCAAAACTTTATAGAAATGAGAAATGGAAGGGTAGCTAGGTAATTTGAGTGGAATTTGTTTTTTTTTTTTCATAACTTGAAATATTAATTCTAGAAAATGAATGGACAATTAATTAAGCATTTCCATATATGTTTCAAATATAAGTAATTTCATTCTCAGCAAATATTTAAACTATGATATTTATTATTAGTTTTTAGGTATGGTTGCAGAGTTAAGAAAAAAAAAAAGTTTAATTTCCATGTACAAAAGCAACCAAAGGTATGTTTATCAGTATACTATAGTTGCTAATTAAGAGTTAATATATACGTGTGTGTTAAATCTTGAGCTATATGATGGGGATATCTTTATTTTAATATATAATAATTAAATATAAACTACGTTAATTATAATTTAAACTTAAATTATTAAATAAAGAAATAGATTCATATGCTAAGGATAATGAAAGCATAGCATTGAGAATCCTGCTTAAGAACTTGTAGATCTAAATTAGAAAATGAAAAAAAAAAATTGATCAGAACCCATTTTGTTTTAATTAATATCTAATGCTAATTAAATACAATCACATAATGTAATTAGGAATCCACGGGTTACTAATCAAATGCTCCCTGCAGGGCAATTAGCTATTGATTGTATGAAATTTGATCTCAATATGCTTAATTAATTACCATTTCATATCTTGATGGAAGTGCTTTTTCTTTAGTTGTTGTTGTTGTTAAACAGTAAGATCATTAATTAATCGATAAAAAAGTAATCTCAAACTTGGCTTATACAGGGCACAAATCATCATGATATGGCTAATGCTGGTTTAAATCACCATGGGAGGCTTAATGGAGACAATCTTCATGGATCTTGGCCACGGGAGATGATGGGGAACCATCCCCATTACATGAATACTCAATATGCTGCTGATTCTGCAGTGGGATTTGCTGCTTACCCCAAGTCCTACAGTTGCATCAACAGCAATCCTGGTAACTTTCAAATACCAACGATGAACGGTCGAACACTCCTCAACACAGTAGCTAGGGATGGTGATCATGGTGAGGTTGGAAGTTCCTCTGGTTCACGTAGGACCTTTATTGACCATAATAAGAGGTGCAGTAACCGGAGTTGCAACACCGATGACACACCAATGTGGCGCAAAGGCCCCCTTGGTCCCAAGGTAACTTTCAAGGAAAAAGTTCTCTCTTTTGCTATTCAGTAACATTTGTATGCTGTGCCACAGGATTGATGATACTCTTTGCTTCATGCTTTTAGACACTCTGTAATGCATGTGGGATCAAGTACAGAAAGGAAGAGGAGAAAAGAAGGGCTAGAGAAGCAGCCCGACGGACTAACGGCATTTAGAATGTTTAAAGAGAGCAATGGCGGCATCATCTTGTTAAAAGTTATACTATTCGGGGATGATTTGCCCTATCATGTTTTATAATCCGAAATTTACTCCAAGAATATCATCAGAATCCCATGACCGACATTGATGGCATTCATTTCACAACTTGCCGGAAAATAGAGGACGGATGTTCCCGGCCTCCAGCTTCCTCTTATGCTTGATTTCATTCAGAAACCTATTTCATTAGAACAAGTTTAAATTATTAAAGTGCCAAAACCAAATTTAAGAGACTGAACCAGTAAGCGGTAGGTAAACTGTGTCCCACAAAGAAGCCCTAAGTTCAACCTGGCAAGATTTATCCCGAGACTTCAGTAACGATGGCAGACCAACAAACAAATAAACAACAAAGAGATCATAAAAATTGCGAAAAGAAAAACCTAGAACTCTTAGAGATGGCATCTGTCTATCTTTGAATCCCAAAATACTTGGTAACCACGCCAAACACCAAAGGCTATAACAAGAGTATGTCCTAACACAGGAAGAAGAGAGACGAGGTAGTGAAAGTGAGGTCACATTCCAGACTTGCGCAATTCCTCGGCACCGTGTGCAAAGTGGCACCTATCCCCAAAAGTGCAAGATCCTTTGTTGAAGTTCTCACAGATCTTGGTCTTGAAGTTATTTGATCCGCCAGAAGAATGCATCGATGAGTTCTTCATGGGAGGTCCAGAGGCTTGACCGACATTTGAAATAAGCTGGCGAACCATGTCACTTGCTTGACTGATCTGATCAAATGAACCCTCAAGCTCTATGTTCCTCTTTTTAGGGTCTGTTTCATGCTCCCTTATGGAAAGCTTGGCTCCAGTAGCACGACAGATATGCTTAGAGTTAACACCATTTTTCCCAATGATGGCTCCAGCAAGTGAAGCATCAATACTGATCTTAGTAGTAGCGGATGACCCAAAGCTTGCTGCAGCACCATGACCTTGGTGTGGATGCTCCATGTGCCGACTCATCCTGCCCTGCATTGGCCCCATGGCACGAGGATCATCATATGGAGCAGCAGCCCTGCCCTGCATTGGCCCCATGGCACGAGGATCATCATATGAAGCAGCAGAAGCCTTCCCAAGCTCCCACTCACCATGGGCAAAATGGCATTTATCACCGAACTTGCAACCCTCAACTGTGTTGTATTTATTGCACAAACGGGACTTCACAGATGGAGGAGAAGAGCGATCTGGAAAAGAAGGGGGCGGGGCACCTTGATTTCTAGAGGCTGGTGGAAGAGCTGGAAGCATTTGGGACACAGCTTTATAGCCACCAGGAACATAATGCAAGAAGTGGCATCCCTCACCAAATGGGCAACCAGAAGTACTGCAAAACAAAAGCATGGAAAAAGGACCGGACAATGAGAACTTTTCTGCAGCACCAAATCTATTAAATTACAAGCTCACATTTCTCAAACTAAATGCTGCAAGAGAATCAAATTAAATATCAGACTCAAAATCAAAACTGATGCACAATTTTTTAGGGGGGGAGGGGGGTGGGTATGAGAATATATTTTTATTTTTTTACTAAACAAAGACGGTTCTGATGCACCAAGGTAAAAAGGTTGACTTGAATTCAGAAAAGGGTTGCCAAGGCCATTGGCTCATTGATAGTCTAATGATGCCATAACAAATCTAGAACATATTCCAATTTCATTAGCATAAGGAAGAAGAAAATGAATTAACCAACAATCACATGATAAAACTAAATATATATCCATCCCATGCAATTTTTTAGAAACGCTATTAAAAGTTGAATGCAATCATCACCACCTTAATGAGAATATATTTTAACAGCCCGGTCATTCAACCTTATCCCAGACAACCAAATCAAGCAATGAAGCATTAAACACAAAGAAAGAAAACAAAGCACCAAGTAGCAAGAACAAAGATCATCGCAGCCATCTCAATTAGGCAGATTACCCAATCTATATAAAAAATATATGAAAAATGTTTGCAAATTTGGAAAGCACAATTACAAAATCTAACTTAACATTGTTAGGGAAGGCCTAAAAAATAGGGATTCAAAAAATTTATCTAAACCCATCGTCTAAACACAGAAGTTGACATCAATTGTCAATAAAATTACCCACATCACAGGAGAAAAAAAAAAGCTAGTTAAAACAAATTGCAACATTTGTTATTATGAGAAAACACAACATATCACAAACTGATAGAACACATAACTTATTTTAAGTTTTCAAACCATTTTAGTTTTGAGAACACAGGACAGTTACTAAATTTAAGAGTTCAAGAACCAAAGACCTTTCACAAAATGAACAAAAATCTCAATTTAAAAGAACAGATTATTGTGCCTAGCAGCATCAAAACTAAAATTTTACAAATATGTGGCTCTATCAAATGCATTTACAGTAACTGAATCAATATTGCATTAACTCCTAAAACTGAAAGCACCCTAACTTGAATCCTACATATCTAGAATTTCCTACTCATTGCTAATCTAGAAGCATGTCACATTTATTTTTAAGTATGACCCCAGTTATCTCAATCCCATATCATCCCACCATCTTCCTCTCCATCATCCCAAGCATAAGATCCCATCAAATGGTAAAATTATCCGCTAATCCTTCTCTTTCATTTTCACTGTGGATAAGCATGAATGAATGAGTTTCCATTACTTATCATGACATCCACCTTTTAATGAAACTAATATTAAGAATGTGTTTATAAGTTGCTGATCCTGCATCATCCTCTTGGAATACCCTCACCCCACCCCACCCCCATCTGCAATACTTAAAAACCTTTCATCAATCCCAATACATTCAGTAACTACAAGTCCACTTTCATTCCCAGCAATACCCCCACCCCCCCAAATTAAAATACCATGAATAATAAAAAATGTCAAACAATTTCCACCAGCATCAATCTTTTCAATTTTTCATCTTTCCCAATTTAATTTGATCATAGTTTTTCAGAATTAACACATTGAAATCAATAGATCAGCTACTGTCAGCAAACACTTTTTAGAAAAACAAATTCCTTCAAATATTTAACAAATGAAAAAAAAAGGTTGCTATTGAATTTCAAGCCTTTATGTCTCAGAAAACAGATTACAGGAGAGACATTTTCTACTGGCTGATAATTGAAAAGCAATGAAAACATTTTTAAGAATGCAAAACAGAGCTAAGAAATAACCACTTAAGTCATCCAAAGATAGTCTTTATTTTGACAGAGCATCATATAAAAGGCCAAAAAAAACCCTAGTCCAATGATTGTTGCATTCATCAGTGATGTTATAGGATACAGAACAAAACAAACATTGCATCTACAGAAACAAAATACATCACACACTGAACCACGCTTTTATTCAACTGTCACATGGAGCCTGTTCCGGGCTTTATAAGGCAGTTCTTAGCTACCCATCAATGTATCATGGCTTTTACTTGCAAAGATTATAGCAAATTATGAATAGCCATTGAGGTGGGCAAGTTTTGCATCCTGTAAAACTTCTTTCAGTTTACTATGTCCGAGCAAGTAGTTATCCAATAGTACTCTGAAATCAACCGTTTCTGTTCAATTGTCTTGGTTATCATGATTAGAGGAAAACCTGTACCACAACTTTAACTTCCCAATCCATCAGTCCAAATCACAGTGATTTCAAATTGCAATTAAAAAAAGTTTGTAAGAAACCTTATTTTACAATTTATACAGATTACAAATAGATGTACAGCATTTTGAATATTTATTTTAGATAGGTTAAGATTTGAACCTGAAAAACTTTGTGCATGGCTTCGATTTGCTTCCTATACCAGTTGAAAAGGACTCCATTTCTGTTGCACCAAAATTAATTAATTTTCTCAGTTAAGATTTCAGTGATTTATTAACCTCCGAGCTTTAAGAAACTCTCTCATCATGTTACTCATTCTCATTACCATTGATAACATGATGATTTTATATGATATAAACAATGCAAATAGTAAAATTTTATAGAAATAGATAAACTACGTGACCCCATTAAACATTCAAGTATAGATACCAACCCAATAGTAGTTTTCTAAACAATAAAGTGCCTGCCCAAAACAGTTCCATCGCTCTTTTTTTTTTAAAAAAAATCCCGCACTACAAAAACAATAAAGCTAGAAGACAGTCTAAAACCCTATCTTTTTTAAGCTTTTGATTACCCACCAAAAAACCAAAATAAATAAATCATATCCTCTTTCAAAAAAAAATTCAACTCCAACATTTTCTTTTCGGCCATTTCTTCATTTGAGCAATTCCGGACACCAAGCAGATTCATTCACATCAGGAACAAAAACAAGAGCAAGTAATTCAACCAAAACTCAGGAAAAATAAAACAAATTTATGCACCCGCCTACCGTATTCCAAAAAAAAAAAAAACATCCATTAACCACACTAAAAACTCAACTAGAAAAATAAAAAATTATAAACAATTACCTTCAAAACAGACTAAAACACATGCCTCAATAATTAAACAGATAATATATTTAACAATTTAACTCTTAATTAATCCTAAAACAAACTTAGCCTAATTAGTTAAAAAAATATATAATTAACTATCAAATAAATTCCGAGCATTTCTACAGTGACGAACTAACTAAGAAGCACAAATTATAAAATAAAATAAAATTTAAATTTAATATATATATATATATAGAAGAGAGAGAGAGAGAGATGGAAAAAAAGAAAAAGAATCGTACCTTGTCTGGTCTTTTTGTGGCCGCCATTGCCATTAAAAGCAGCGTCGAGTCTGCCTCTCTTGCGGTGACCACCTCCGAATTCCATTCTCTTTATAAGTAATTTCAGATCCAAGACTCAGTAACCTCTACTGCTGCTTCGGCTCCTCCTCCGCTAGCTAACTAGCTACGACGAAGAGAGAAACTTGAGAGGAGAAGAGTGGAGGAAAAAAAAAACCTAGAGAGAGAGAGAGAGAGAGAGAGGGATAAGAGGAAAGTTAGGGTTTGAAGTGGAGGAGGAGGAGAGAGCGGGCGGGGGAGAGAGGGACTTCAAAGGGAAATAAATGAAAAATAAGAAGCGGAATCGAAAATTAGGTTTAAATGGGGTTTATTTATATTTAGAAAATTATGAGAGAGGCGCGCACGTGATATGGGCGTGCGTGAGGAGGCGGTGATGTTAGAAATTTTGTGAATGAGGTATTGTGTACTCTTCTTTTCTATCGTCATGGAGATAGAAAAGTAGATAAGATAAATTTAGTCCTTATAGTTATTAAAATTTAATAATTCATCCTTACTATATTGAAAAATAGTTATTGAGGACCTAACCAACCCAAAACTTGAACCACTCTAGATTAAAAAAAAAAATCAAAGAAAAATACTTGACTAACCCATAAAAAACCTGCTAACTTGATCAAAATCTTATCTTTAACCAGTTATTTTTTCTTGAATTTTCTTTTTGTTAAATGCAATTTTGTTTTTAAAAAAAAAAAATTAGATTTCAACCCACCTCTCAAAATACATCTTTTTTAAAAATAAAATAAAAATATCGGTGGGTTGAGGGCTAGCTTTTGCCCGGGTCAACCCAGATTTTTTATTAAACCAGTCAATTTTTTTTTTTTAACTTGAACCGAACCTCCAAGACCATAGAGGTTTCACAGCTATGCTAAAATGGGACCAAAGCCAGATGTACCAAACGAGAGATTTGGATGGGGTTAAAAGGATGTTTCCCGCAGAGGTTTAGTAGTTTTTTTTTTTTTTCTGAAAATATGTTCAAATAGTTGTCTTTCAGAGGTCACATTTATCCTGTGCAACTATTTGTATCAAACACTCAGTAGCCATTACATCTCCTACCATTTGATTCAAATCATTTTGCATCTCAACTCAACCCTTGAGAGGTTTCCAATCATACAACATGATTTTATAGTTGCACTTTCAGTTATCCTCCAGAACAAAACTGAAGTTACCTGTTAAAGCTTTGTGAGTAGCTCCAGGTCAACAAACAAGCTCATCTCCTTGATGCTGTTTCCCCTAAATGACACAAGAATACTTGGACGATGCCAACCACAAGCAACCAAGTAACTCGCTAGCTAGCTCGGAAATCCAGGAAATGATGCAGTTTCTGTACCAGCAGCTCATAGGTTTTGAAAAGGGATTTACTTTTAGTAACCCAATCCTTCTCAAGAACACCTGCTTTGGTGCTCGTGAGCATCTCATCATGGAAAGCAGACACAATGCCGTAGATTGAGTTCCTTAGCACATCAGCCATGGCACAAGTTTTTGCAAGTAGAGGACCACCTCGCTTTTTTGCTGTCGCAACATCTCTTCTTCCTGTACTGTACTTGGAGTATTTCATTTAATAGTAACTGGCCCCATCAAATGTTGGGGTTGCAAGCTTGTCTTCTTCCCCATGAAAACTTCAATAGCAAGCAGGCTAGAGATAAGTGTTGAGAGAACAGCAACATTGCTACCAGTGAGTTGTGCAACCCCAAATCTATCCTCATGTGACCGTTCAGTCAAGGAGGCAACTGCCTTGGCACACCATGCATACTTCTGTGGGAATTGAAAAACATTATTAAATTGTCTATGGATTCATATTGGTAAAATAATTCACATAAGGTGGCAAAAACCCTCAATCATAGGATGCTTGCAGTACAAGAGATTTCTTCTATCAATAGGCTATTCGAACAGATTTCTAGAAATCAATTTTGAACACTATTTGAAAGTAACAGATGCATTGCAACAGGTTCTGCTGCATCAGACAAGCTTGCTAACCTAGATATAAATGAATGTTAAAAATCAGAGATATCATCTGCCAAACAGCATATTGAAATACTAGAACATTGACAATGTTATCTGTAATATGATTTGTTTACGAGAAAGCAACGTAAAATAACTACAACAAACATTTTAAAAACAGAATATTTAAATTAAAAAAATCAGTGTCATCAGTGCCAACTTTCCATACCTGAAAGTTGTTTAGTGATTCATAGTGTTTTGAATCCAGTTGAGAGTCAGTTGGCAACTGCAATTGATTGGATAATTGATGTGCCTTATCAACATAACAACCTTCCAAGACTTCACTCAAGTTAGATGTAAGCTGTTCCTGAGGCCTCAAGCACGCAGCAACAACTTTTTTGTAAGTCTCACCAGTTTCTTCAAAAAATGCAGCTCGGCACCAATCATCTACATTATTCTCACAAACCATACAAAGATCAAGATATGCAAGATACTGCGGAAGAGAATCCGGAATGCTCTCCTTAAGGGCTGCAAGGAGAGGCTCACTGGGATTTGTCTCTGCTGCTGCAGAACCTTTCGGCGGTGCAAATAAGTACCTTCATAGTAACAGAAAGATGTCAAAAGAAGTAGGGATTGGGAGAAGAAAGACAACAATGTCTAATTATCTTCAAAAGTAAGAGGTAATGCCTGGACATAACATATTGCAAAGTTATAAAACAAGCAACACAACATAACACAAGCATATAGCCATTTGCAAAGTAATTTTCCTTGCAAGTAATGCAGCAGTGAAACAAATAATAAGATGACAATGTCGTTCCATATGGTACCCTATTGCAACACTCCCGAACTAAAGGTTTGCTATTTTATGTTCTTTTTAGATTTATAAGACCATTAAAGTGTTGTTCTCTCATTGAAGTAAAATATCCAGAGGATGCATTTGAAGACAGACAGACAGACAGACGCTTCAAAGCCTGCTCTCAAAACTCAAACCTGTACTGGCGTCATTGGAAACCCAGGACTTTTAGCACTACTATGCTCTTTTAACTTCCTCAAGAAAACATTATATATTATTAAAAAACTGAATCAAGTGAAGATCTTTTATTAAGAACATTATTCCTATAATTTAATTCAAGCACGACAACTAAAAGACAGGCATTTGGTAAATTTTATCCATGAAAGCATTGGCTAGTCCTCATTTAGAGAAAATTTTATATATGCCTTTTCTACTGTTTGAACCTTCCAGGGAAGAAAAATGTGGTTGGACATTCAGTTAACTTGCCTCCAAGCAATAAGTATTGGACATTCTCCTGTCACAAAAAAAAAAAAAATTGTTTCTTACTTCTTTTCTACTCTTTACTTGTCCAGCATAGAAAAGAAATACCAACAGACATCAAATAGTGTGTGTGTGTGTGTGTGTGTGTGTGTGTAAAGCGTGAAAGGCAAAGTTATGAAGCTTTTTGATTCGTAGACTTATTGAAGTCGCGTTCTA
>Ga0307507_10012607_pt1 | contig 10415 bp, 4 predicted proteins | sample 7_EM_MG_FD_207223 | JGI IMG/M metagenome (GOLD analysis project Ga0307507, IMG submission 207223) | Populus trichocarpa ectomycorrhiza microbial communities from riparian zone in the Pacific Northwest, United States - 7_EM | ecosystem: Host-associated > Plants > Roots > Unclassified | place... | reverse complement strand
ATCTAGAAATAAAGTATTTTCTTTTTCAAAAGAGGACAAATAGGATAAAAAGAGACTTAAAAAAATTAGCCATAGTCAATCCTAGTTAGCATAACACACCTGTAAACCTGATAATCAGGGTTAAGCCAACCTAGATTATCCCGCCAAACCCGCGACCTAGATCATGTGATCAGAATAACCCGATAAAAAAAATAAAAAAAATAACAAAACCTATTTTTTTAAATATCAAATTAACCATGTTAACTTTTTAAACACGTGATTAGACCCATGACCTAGATAATTAAACTCAAAGCATCATATCTGGAAAAAACATGAAGCCCAATTATGCAAAAGGATTTAAAACAAAAAAAATAGCAATTAAAAGAATTAAGATCAAAATTATAGTAGAAAAATCAATTTAGCAAAAAGACCTAAAAAACAAAAAATTGACATACAAAATTATTTTTTTTTATTGAAATGTGAAATTGAAAAGAAAAATAACTTTAATGAAAGGGAAAAAAATCAAAAGAATGAGGATCAAATTTATAAAAATAATATACCTTAGATTTGGATTGAATGATGAAATTAAAAACAAATAAAACTTTTACAAAAGGATTAAGAAAAAAAAAAAACTAAATAGTGAATTTGAAATACCAACAACAAAGAGAATCAAGCTATCATTTTACAGGGATGAAAAAGAAAAAGAAAAAATCTCATTGACAACAAACTACCAACCCAACACCAATACGTGGCACTCTAAAAGAAAGAGGACGCAAACGCCTCCCACACGTTAGTGTGGGCTACGCTTGCTAGCTACTTTTTATTTTAGTTTTTAAAATACTCAATTATCCTATAATTGACCTGATAATAACGAAAAAATCTTTGTGAAAAGATAAAAAGCCTCTTGAGTAGAGTTTTAATTTTATAGCTTCTGAGGATGTTTTGGTCATTTCAATGTGGATTTTGTTTTTTTAATTTTATTTTCTATGTCTAGTCAAATACTAAATTGTCTCTCATTTGTCATGATAATTATTAAAAAAAACTATTATGAAAATATGAAATTATTTACCGACTCCAGTCTTAAATATTTTTATTCTAAGAACATTTTAATTGTTTTATTATGCAATTGAGATAAGAAAAAACTTATTTGTTTCCCCTTTGAATAGGGAATTACTAATGGGCTTCGTAAAATGACAAATTTATTCTTATATTTGTTTTTCAACATATGTCTCGTAAAGTATAACAAGAGTGAATTGCATGTAGTGGAACTTTTTTTATGATAATTTTTTAATTTGATTATTGATTTTATCACATATATTATTGATTTCTTACTTAATGATTGTACCCTTGTAATTCAGAGTATCAAGTTTAAAAGTTGTTTTTGCTTTGGATAGTAAAATCTTAGTTATAATATTTTGTGGTTTCCTCATAATTATCATTATTCTATTTTATTTACATTAAATTTTTATATTTCTATGTGATTAAGGCACGATGAGATGGGTTGTGTAGCTACAGCAGGATCTAAAAAGGAAATTGTATTATAATATTGATTTAATAATAATAAAATAATTTGGATTTATTTTGTTAGTAATGATCTAGTTTTAAAATTTGATTAATTTTCATTTTTTTTTGTTTTTAAACCATATCCATAAAAGAATAAATTCTAATATTGTACCCCAAACCTTTTTAACATAAACAATACACATAGTATATTCTTTCTTTTATTTGAAAACAAAAAAATATATGTTTTAACCTAATTATATTATAGGGTTTATTTGATCAAATTATAAGAGTTTATAAATTGAAAAAAGTGTGTTCCTTTAGATTGCTTCATGGAGATAGAAACAAGTAATTTAATTCGGGATTAAAACATAAGCAGGGATTCAAACATCATTAGAAAGAAGAAGTAAATTAATTCACGATTAAAACATTAAGAGGGATAATGATTCTATAAAAGTCTTTACTCAATTTAAAAGTGATTTAATATTAACCCTATAATTTAAAATTAATGTCCTAAATAAATGAATTTTCTTAATGATATAATTGTTCTACCTACACCAATTTATGGATGCAATCATTTCCTTTATAATAATAATAATAATAATAATAATAAATATTTTCTTTGAGGATTTTAAAAAAATATTTTGATTTACATCTTATATTGAACTAATCTAAAGAGTATATATTTTTTTTAATAACTCATCAAAATTTACAATAAAATATGACAGTTATAACTGTTACAATTACTACAGTTATATTATCCTTTGTTTATTGACGGTTGTTTTTTGTACTCAACAGTGCTCGACTTGACATGCCACGGCTCTAATATAAACCTAACCCAGTGAGGTTCGGATTGACATTAAACTGTAGGGGTGGCCGTGAAGAATGATTTGGGGGAGTGGGGGACCGAATTTTATCACGTATAAAAGAGATCTGAAGCCAAAACCTAGGCTGTATCTTGTGAAAGATTGGCCTCAAAGATGAGCATTTTTCTTCACATCACCGAAAGGTTATTTAAGATCACGTCTCTCTCTCTCTCTCTCCCCGCATTCGCCCACACACTACAAGTTTTCTGAAAAGCTACTGAAGCAACCGTTTTACCTCATTTGGATGCAAGACTTCCGTGACACTATCTCCTTTTTTTACTTGTATGGCTATTATTCCTCTTGCTTTCACTTTGCAATAAGTCCCATTTTGCTTCAAGAAACTACCACATTTTGCATATCCTTGATATCTAATTAAGAAAATTGTAAGGGTTGAGTGCTAATAATGTTAAAGATATTAATAATTCTAAAGTCTTGAGCTCTATTCTGCTAAAATCGACCCAGCAGCAAAAATAGGTTACAACTTATGTGCGTGATAGCTTCTAGGCTTAAACCTTAATTATGAGAACTCTGTAATATGATATTGCTTCTAGCTAGGTTTAGGGTTTAATTCAAAGTTAAAGATTTTTTTTTTGGTGATATCAAATATCTATATATATATTTGCAAAGAGTGTTCTTATTTTGACTTGAACAACATTGTGTCCACTTGTGTATCTCTTCTATTATTTGTAATTACATCTGTATGTCAAGATAAATATGATGTAAATACTAACTAGTTAATTAATATATGATGTAGACCCATGAAAGGGTCTCTAATAAATGTGTGGACTCATCTCTTTCATTCTTCTTTGCTGTTGTGGGTTAGACAGTAGACACAATCATTTCTAACCCTTTGGATAAAATTTTATCAACACATACATATCCAGCGTAATTTGACTCTTTGCAATGACGAACTTTGCAGGGCCTTTTAATTTCTCTTTCAATCAAATAAGGTCTCGCACAAATTACACAGAGAGTAAATTGCTTTGGTTATTTCATGACAATTAATTCATTAAAAGATAATAAGGTTAATTACAATTCTCAAAGAGATCCCACGTTCTCAGAACCCCAGATGCTAAAAGATTAAACTCTGAGAGATCACACTGTTTTTTTTTTTTTTAAAAAAAATTCTTCCTCCAGTGGTTTAGCTCAAACTAAATAAGAAAGAGAGAGAGAGAGTGAGTGAGTGAGAGATAGAGATAAAGAGAGAGAGAGAGAGGAAACAAAGACATGATCAGAATATTGGAGAGAGTTCCATAATTTCTTCCACTTGACCAGCACCATTTTCATCCCAGAGCCATTTCTCAAGAAATGATAAGGGGGGGGTACTCTCAGATTTCTGATTCCTCTCGATCATTGTCATATTTTCCTTCTCATCACTTGCAGAGATATGGAAACCTTTCGTAGTAGTGGTGGTAGTAACAGTACCAGAATCACAACAGGACTTGTCCCATGCAACATTATGCAAGCTCTCGAGTGATAAAATGGACTCAAACTCTTCATGAGAGATTAGATCACCACGTTCTTGCTCAGGTTTTTCCTTGTAAGATTGAAGATAATTTATAGCCACTGAATTGGCAATGTCATGATCATTATTTTCCTGGCTGTTATTTTCTTGCTCCCGATTTTCTTTGAGAAGAAAATTCGAACTATTCGGCTTTGGAGATGATCTCATCCAACCTTCAAGAAGACGAGAAATGTTTTCGGTACTTGATGCATATGTGGAGGCCTGATTAGGCCTGAGGGCTGATGAGGAATTGGTGGTGAAATTATCTAAGCTCTTTCTATCATTGAAACTTTTTGAGGTAAACTGACTGCTTGTTGAGTCTTGTGCCATAGGGTCCCAAGCTGACTGGAACTTCTTTAGTTTCTTCTTCAGGTGGGTGTTCCAGTAGTTCTTTATATCATTATCTGTCCTCTGGGGAAGATATGAAGCTATAGCTGCCCATCTATCCATATCAACAACGAAAAGGATCCAAATTTATTCTTGACATGTAATTCTATCAAAAACAATTGAAGGAGAATAAAGAAATCTCCTATTAAATGGTATAGTTTGATTTCTCAAATGAAAAAAACATAAATTTAAACAGAAGATTGAGGTTTTTGAGGATTACTTGTTACCCAATAAAGCTTGCAAGTGAATTATCATCCCTTCTTCATGGGGTGTGAAGTTGCCTCGCTTAATTCCTGGTCTGAGGTAGTTAGTCCATCTAAGCCTGCAACTTTTGCTGCACCTTAACAACCCTTTTCATACAGCAAGATACTGATCCATTAGTGTATTCCATAATTCAATGTTTACATACATACTCATCCAAAAATTAAAAAAGCTGAGTGGGATTCAATTCCTAAATGATCATAACCAATATATCAGTTGGATCTAATAAGTTGTGGCACTCACCAGTGTTGGTTGGAACTGATCTCCAATTTCCTGGACCATGTTCTTGAATATAAGACACCAGGATGATGTCCTCCTCAGGGGTCCATGGACCTTTCTTGATCCCATCTTTGTCACAGCAAGGAGGTCTTCCCATGGCTTATTACCTCTCTACCCACTACTTCCTCTCTCTCTCTCTCTCTCTCTCTCCTCTCACTACTAACTCTCCCTTTCGTCTAGGCTTCTCTCTATTTGGACCTGTCAAAGGACTCCTATCGATCACCATGTGTAAGTGCGCACACACACACACGATGACTTTTAAAGAGAGAGGGAAACAAGTTTCTTTATACACTAAATTTGATCTACCATGCTGACTCAACTAGCCTTTTTATTAAATTTCACTATTTAGTCAAATGTAAAAAGAAAAACCAAGGTCAGAAGGGAAGTGATTGTCTACTCTCCTATGGCTTTTCCCATCTGGCCGATCACGTGCAACTCTCATCACCCAAAGGTAGGAACTTCAGTCTTTATTTCTCTTCTATCCTGCGCCTCACTTTGTGGTGATGTCTTCAGGTGAATTGATGTAAATTTAGTATAATGCTAATTTTGTATTTAATATGGATCAATGCTTCTATGTATACAGAAGAGGGAAGAGGGAAAACTTGGTCGTCTTAATCTTTCACAAGGCTAATTAAGCTGTTAAGATAGGATTAATGAAATTAATGTTTGGAAGAGACCAAATAATATTATGCCCTAATCAACAAGATTTATTATGGTAAGTTAAGTTCATGACACCCAACACATTCTCAACATCATGATGTGATCAGGGTTGGTTTCTAGTGTATAGAAAATCAAGGTTGCCAAATCATTTGACTGTTATATATATTCGCTCTAATGTTAGATTTGAATATTCAATTCACCAAAAAAATTTAAGTTAATATAAATAAGTTTAGCAATATCAATATCTTATTTAACGAATCTCATCTTAATGCTATGAACTATAAACATGATTGTCGCACGTACCCCGCGCGATGTCCGATGACAATTTTTGTTTGGTTTGCTTGATTTGGGAGTCGCCACCTAGTATTTGATTGAAGGTTACTAAAAAAACTCGCGTGAACTGGTCGTTATCAGAGATTCAAAGGTAAATGACTAGTTGTGGCTAGGGAAAATATTAGCAAGCACCCCTAGCACACCCTACCTGAGATAAGCTGCTTCATGATTTGATGTGATTTAAAAAATTAATATATTAGTTAAATTTTTAAGACTTTAATCAATCAGTTATTAAATCCCAAAATTATATGTAGAAACATGTGCTTATATTTTCACGGGAAATACAACATGATTTTATTTGTCCTTCAGATACTTAACCATATACAAATTAAAACATTAATTTTTTTTTTATCTTTTTAATTTTATAATTCAATAACATACATAAAAAAAATACAACCACCCACACATATCCACTCTTATTATGTTTTTCTCACACCCATATTTACATGTTCCAAATCACCAAAATTCAAAATAAAACTAACAATACATTAAACAATTTAAAATTTACAAAATAAACCCTAAACAATCTAGGAATTGCAGGGAAACTTTTGCAACTGCAAGAACAGTGATGGAAGGTTTCTGGACACTGGAACAGTGGCGGCGCGTCTTCTCCACACGCGGTCGCCACTGGCGGCGCGTGGGTTCACGCGCCGCCATAAAAAAGACAGGCGATAGGGGAGATCAACAACGGTTTCCTCCCCTTTTCACTTTCCACGCCGGTGGTGAGGAATCCTGTCACCTGCAACAAAAAGAAAACGCATAAACAATAATGGGTTTTAATCGTTTCCTTCTTTTAGATCTGACCATCCTCTGTCTTCTTTCTTCCTCCTGGTTCGTTTCCCTTTACTGGTGGCAGATCCAGCCATTGGTTTGCAGTCCAGATCTGCTATGTGGGGTTGAACCGATGAAGAAGAGTCGGTTGATGAGGAAGGGGATGATCTGTGAGTTGACCCGTGTATGGGTTGCCGCTGTGTTTGGGCTGCTCCGAGTTGGTCTTGTGGAGGCCGGTTGCGCTGATGATGGATTGTGGGCAACGATGGAGCTAGCTGGGGGTGGTGGCTAGCTTCTATGGAGGACAATCTGCGAGGAGATGAAGAAGAGAACTGGGATTGCCAGGTCTTCACGAGCTGGCGGCTGGTTCAGGAGAATGGGAGGGGCTATTGAGGCAGAGTGAGGAGAGAGAGATGGGTCTCCGCCTAGTTCGTCTTTTGTTCCTACAACTGAGAGGGAAAAGAGGCTGTTGTGGTCCAAAGACCAAAGGAAAATGAGGGCTGAGCTGGAAGGTTAGGAGAGAACGGCGATGGGGAAGAAGAAAGGTGAGTGGCGACTATTCTTTTTTTTGTCAAAAAAGAGGAGGGGCTGCCGCTTTTCTTGGTTTCAAGGGTGGTGGCTGTAGAGAAGATGGATTTTTTAGGGTTCCCTTTTTTTTCTCAATTTTCCTCTGCCCCCAGGCCTCTAAATTCCCCCCCCTCTTTTTTTCACTGTAGAGTGGTATTTATAGGAGAAGTGTGGCTTGGCCACAATCACATTGATCCCTCAACTCTTTTTTTTTTGTATTTTGAATTTATTTTAAAAACAAACAATACCAACATCGACTCAATAAGAAAAATCAGTGATTGTAAAATTAACACGTTAAAAGTTGAACGTGTTCGAAATACCTTTGAAAATTTAAATTATTCTAAGATGACATTGAAAATGCTTAAAACGATGCAAATATATCAAAAATGCATATTTTGGGTTTTCATTGTTTTTTGCTATTTTTGTTTTTTTTCTGAAAATTTATCAAAAACATGGGTCAAAAATTGGGTAGCAACAAATGCCCCCTCTTTACAATGTTTACGAAGCAAAAATTCCTCAATGTTTTGCATAGTAAGCTTGTAAATAAAACAAAAAGGTCTCACTGGCTTACTGAGTGATCCACTCAGCCAAGGACTTTGCTTTTTAAAAGAAAATGGTCTCATTATCTTAGGTGACCTACCCCTTTTGAAGAAAAGTGGTCTATTTTCACGGGCGACCTGCCCACACACTCACACTGGTCTATTTTCACGGGCGACCTGCCCACACACACTTACACTGGTCTATTTTCACGGGCGACCTACCCACACATACTCATTGTGGTCTATTTCTAGGGGCGACCAACCCACACACAATTACCCTGGTCTATTTTCATAGGCGACCTGCCCACACATACTCACACTGGTCTATTTTCAGGGGCGACTTGCCCATGCACACTCACACTGGTCTATTTTTAAGGGCAACCTACCCTTTTGATTGGGTTAACCTGAGATCCCATCTGGCGATCTTCTTTAACCAGAACCAAAATCGGGGTATAGCTCGGTCAACCTGAAATCCCATTTGGCGATTCCTTTTAACCAAAGCTAAACTCTATGTGTGATTGGGTTACCCTGAGATCCCATCTGGCGATCTCCTTTAACTAGAACTGATACAAAGATGTGTATGGTCTCATTGTAATGGGTGACCTACCCAGAAAAAAAATGATGGTCTCATTGTGATGGGTGACCTACCAAGATGGAAGATGATGGTCTCATTGTGATGGGTGACCTACCAAGATGAAAGATGATGGTCTCATTATGATGGGTGACCTACTCGATGATCTCATTATGATGGGTGGCCTACCTAAATGGAAGATGATGGTCTTATTATGATGGGTGACCTACCCAAATGGAATGTAAACCCCGTGAAAAAATAAATAAATAAAAGTGAAGAAATTCATGCATATGGTTAAATAAAAACAGGAATTTAGAAATTTTTAAATATAAATTTTCGGGTGAAATAATTCGAGACATTATAATAAACCCGGTACTGTTGAGGGTTGGATTTAATTGAAGAGAATAATACACTTAAAGGAAAAAGGGGCCTAAATGCAAATAAGGGAAAATATAGAGTATAAGTACTCTCTCCTCACCAAAAATCTGTAGGAACCAAAAGGAGAGAAAATAAGGAGTTTTATACCCATTCTTGCGAAATCAAGAGAGAAACATTAAAATTTCAAGAACCCATCCAAGATTAAGGGTTTATAGATGGGATAAACACTTGAGAGCAAGGGATTACCAAGAAATTGAACAAGAAGAAAAGAAAGGAGGGAGTTAAAAATCTTCAACTGGTTGAAGATCAAAATCTTAATTAGACTGGGTAAGGTGTTCTAAACATGATCTTAAAAATTCATTTTAAATTCAATAATGAATTGATGCCTTGATATTGAATCATAGGTTAGGGTTCTTAGACATGAATTGGGAAAAAAGTACTTATTGTTAAGATTAAGTTAATTCATGTGTGTGGTATGTAGTTTATGAAAGTATTGTGTGAAGGGGAGGGGGAGACGAATCTGGACAGACTTGTCTCCTGACTTTCGATGAGATTTCAGGTAGGAGGATAAGGGAATTAGGATTGGATTCCTTCATAGAAATTATAGATTTGAATGTTAGCTAACCAAGGAAACTGGTCTTGCTCAATTTGGAGATGTAGAACTCCAATTATGGGTTACCAACTAAGACTGAGTCGTGATTGATTATGTACGGCAGTAGGACTGATTAATTGATGAGCAATTTTAACTATCTTGGAGACAAAACTGGGTTCTTCTTCCTTTAGAAAACTGGTAGCCTCGTGTCTTAGCTTTCTAACAAGATCAATCTCACTTAAAATGGAGTTTTAGAACTTTAGATAAAGTTAAGAATCTGATGAGTGTTTAGACAGGAAAAGTTCAAAGTTAAACAGTAACAGTTGGACAGTACCAGTTCAATGTCTAGACAGTAACAGTTGGACAGTAACAGTTTAATGTGTAGACAGTAACAGTTCAAATTTCTAGACAGTAACAGTTCAAATTTCTAGACAGTAACAGTTCAATGTGTAGACAGTAACAGTTCAAATGTCTAGACAATAATAGTTCAGAGTTAGACAGTAACGGTTGGATAGTAACAGTTCAATGTCTAGACAGTAACAGTTGGACAGTAATAGTTCAATGTGTAGATAGTAACAGTTCAAATGTCTAGACAGTAACTGTTCAAAGTTAGACCACAACAAACTAGCCACGTACCAGGTCTTCTCTCAGCCACCGAGGGCACCGCCTTCCAGCCCGCAGCCGACAGATCTTCCCTCTTCAACCGGCCACAGGCCACGGTCTCCCTCATCAACACAGACACGACAGAGCTTCCCTCATTGGCGCAGACCGACCTCCAGCAGCAACCCCCGCTGTCTTTTTCATCTCCTCCCCGCCAGCCTTGCAGCGGCGTCTCCTCCCGATTCGATTCTTTCTTTCCCGGAAGAACTGTCTTTCTTTTCAATTGAGCTGCATTTCCAATCCGTTTAGTTGGTCTCGTACCCAAGTTCCCTTATTTGTTTGCGTAACACTCTTGATATTGAAACCAGAGAATAAGCTTACCGCTCTAAGTCAATCTATTATTCTCTTTCCCTCCAAACCTTCCTAGTCGAGCTTCCACCGCCCCTAAAGAAAGAGATGGGAGCACATCCGTAACTCAACGAAACGACTTCTTTCCTGGGCCGCTAAAGCCTGACTTTACCGACCGCTAACTACTCCCTCAAGCTTTGCTGACTTCGGACTTCCCCTGACCCCGACGCCCTACTAGTAAAGGGCTTTTTAGGAAGAAATCCAGATAAACTGGCTAGCT
>Ga0307507_10012605_pt1 | contig 10415 bp, 7 predicted proteins | sample 7_EM_MG_FD_207223 | JGI IMG/M metagenome (GOLD analysis project Ga0307507, IMG submission 207223) | Populus trichocarpa ectomycorrhiza microbial communities from riparian zone in the Pacific Northwest, United States - 7_EM | ecosystem: Host-associated > Plants > Roots > Unclassified | place... | reverse complement strand
GTTTGCAGCTGTTTCCGGCAAACGCCGCTCACGCGGCTCAGTATAAAGACACAATGGTTGCTTACATGATCTATTATCTAATTGCTTACAAATTTCTTGGTCATCATTGTGCTTTAATATATAAGATTTATACATCATACCTTCCACTACCTTATCCATTTGTTCATCTCTATCATTCGGAAAACCCTCCTTCCCAGCCAGCTATGTCAGAACTCATTGACCAACAAACCCCCGATCTTCCGAATGAGATTTTACTACATGCTTTCTGCTTCTTCCCCTTGAAGGCACTTATCATTGGGCGAACTGTGTCTCAAGATTGGAGGAGGTTGATACCACTTGCTGATATTTCTCCCATACGTCGCGCCCTACTTGACTTCTACCTTACACTCGTCAGCTCACCGATATTTCTGCAAACCCGTCCCTGGGTCCTTGCTAACCTCCAGCCGTTCGACCGCCAAGCGTATATCGATGACCTGATGCGTCAGCATCCCTATGTTCCAGAGGCCTTTCGCGTCTGGATCTTAGAGTGGCCAGCGCGGGCAGTGATTGGGTGTGTGTGGCCAGGCTTGCCCAATCTCTACTCTAGAGAACCCTGTGTGGATAATGTCCACTGAATGGATGGAACAAATTGGCTGGCGCCAGTACCCCCGACGGTCTGTGCTATACCATTTAAAAACTGTACCCCGGAAGCCGAATTCATTCCTGTGCTGTTCATCTTCCACCATAACCAAGCTACCGTCTGGCTCATGCTCGACGAGAGAGATACTCTTCGGGACAAGGTTTATACTTTCTTTGAAGGTGGTAATAACCTCTGGGACGAGGATGGTTCGACGGAATGGGATGACATTGATGCGGACTGGATCGGATGGCAACAACGGACGTGGAACAACATCGAAGCGGCGGCGAGGGAAAGAGCTCAGAAAAACAAACCAATCCTCCAGCTTGAGACAATGCCACCAGACAACCTTTTCGTTGAACACTGGTACTTCAGTAAAATGTTTCGGCATCATCAACTTCAAGGACATCCTTGGCAGCAGAGGGATGATCCTGAGGTGCGGGAAGATTTGCTCTTCGATGAGGTGTGTTTCTTTTCCGCCTGTACGGCTAGAACTTACGGGAACATCTTGCAGAGTAATGAGCATGCAAAAGGTTTTGGGGAATTGATCAGGATAGATATCCACGTCATGCCTAAAGAACCAACCATGCCAAGTAACTAGAAATGTCCCGAAATGTCCCAGTTGAAGCTCGTCTCTTTTTGGTAAATGAGCTACATACACTAAACCTTTTTTCTTCTTACGTGATATTTGGTCATTCACCACATCAATTTACTTGAGACAAATATCTAATTAGGGCGGGGAAGGAAACTATGCTTGAAAGAGCTCAGCAGCTGTCTATGATTTCTGCAATCAGAATACAAGTTGTGTATACAGTATGAGCAGCAATAATGATCCAACGTGTAACAAGGTCGACCAAAAATTGGTTTGGCTTAAACACAGACAAAGTCTTAAACTTGCCCGCATGTAGACTGGTAACCATCCGTCCTAATGAGGTTGACGAGCGAGCAGAGAAACCTCGATTATGACGACTGGTACAGCTGAGTTTAAATTAGCAGGAAATTGATGATGATCAAGTTTTGACATGTCTTGATAATGAGAGTGTTCTAAAGAATATCCATCTTGAGCGACTGCTCTGTAAGGAAGGCAAGCACAGATCCATACCAAATCTGTACATTTAAAAATAGACCCTGCCTTCCCTCTTGCATCACGTCCTTTCTTCTCCTCTCCCATCACCTGTTCCAAGCAATCAACGCAAGATATCTCCCAAATCAGGGACTTGAAAGGAATGGGCGTGTTCGGCTCAGTAAAGTTACAAGGCTGTCCAGGAGCATGGTTGTATGGGATTGCAAAAGGAAATTCATTTGTTCTTGAGGTGGTTTTAGTGTAACAAGAAATGACAGTGTAAGCAATCATTATCGAATTACAACAAAAAAAAATCTTAAATACTCATTGTCCTGATGATGTCCCAAATCAAAGCCCTGCCTTCCTCTGGATGCCCCTTCAATGCTGCTTCTATGTCCCATTGTGTTCAGATGTTGCTGGCTTGGAGGAGAAACATGGAAAGACATGGGATCTGTTTGCCGAAACTGTGAGGCTCCATGGCAGTTCCATGGTATGCTGGAGGCATGCTGACATTGGCATTGTGGCTCAGGAAGTGGAGTGCCATCTGTAAAAGCAGCAAAAAACAGTGGAGGATTGGTTGAATCTTGTGCATCGGGTACAGGACCAACTAGAAAATGCGAAATTGTCATAGGAAGGTGCAGGCATGGTGGCCAATTAAGAGGAGACACAAGTTACAATGAAGGAGGCAGAACACACAATGGGAGGAGGAAGAAACAACACAATGTGATGCAGGAGGAAGAGAAAAAGTTGGCAGGGTCTATTTTTAAATGTATGGATTTGGTATGGATTTATGCTTGCCTTCCTTACAGAGCAGTCAATCAAGATGGATATTCTTTAGAATGCTCTCATCATCAAGACATGTCAAAACTCCATCATCATCAATTTCCTGCTAATTTAAACTCAGCTGTACCAGTCATTGTATCGAGGTTTCTCTGCTTGTCTCGTCAACCTCATATGAGGATCAGTCACCAGTCTAGCCTGCATGTTTGTGTGCTGCTTTCCTTTGGTTTTCTCACTCATCATCATCATATGCCACATCAGCAAGTTAGCATTTTACTTGTTCACTTTCCTCTGAAAAAGTGCTCTTGCTGAAGGTCAGGAGTAGCTGATAAACAATCTAGTCCTTTGACTAGATCCTAATTTTCTTCAAGTGGAGGAGCTGGCAGCTCTGTAATTACACGCAAATCATCAATGTACACTATAAGTATAGAAAATGTGAGAAATGATGCCATAAGAAATTATTTTTAAGGGATGAGGTGGGTGGGTCTTGAAAAAGAGCTTTTTTATCACACTGATCTGTGTTAGATGATCAGCCAAGTTCCTTGATAAGTTGAAGAGAGGGTTGGTGTCGCTGAGGAAGCAAGATTCTCACTGTGCAAAAATAGTAGTCTTGTTGTTGAAGAGAAGAAGGCAGCACTGAGAAGACTTTTATTTTAAGAGAGGTGAGAGTTTGTCCTTCAAGGGGGAAGCATGGCGTGCTTACCTGGGATGTCTCACAAGAGCTGGGAAGGCAGCATAAAGGAGAGACCCAGGTTATATACCTCTCTGTGAACCATAGCACCTGACTCAGCATCACTATTGAATAGCACTGAGCCATAGCAGAACAGAGGGAGGCATGTCTCAGGGAGTGAGCAAATGAGATGCAGTGGTGCTGCTGATGAATTTGGCAAGGCTGAATTCAAACAAGCTGGGCCCAGAGACCTCTGAAAAAGCTCCCCTCCCTTGGAACCCACTTTTATGTTGACCTCTGCAAAAGCACTCTTGCTGAAGGTTGGGAGTAGCCGATAAATGATCTAGTCCTTTGACTAGATCCTAATTTTCTTCAAGTGGAGGAGCTGGCAGCTATAAATTGTGTGAATGGTGTGTGTGGGGGATGGTGGAGGTAGAGAAGATGATAGCAGAAGCACTTGAAGATTAAGAAAGATTACAGAAATGAATTGCTGCGAGTTGTTGCTCAGCTTGTATGGTAGGATTGTTGTGTATGTAGATTTTCTATGCTTGGGAGGACCAACAACTGAGTGCTTGAATGTAAGGCACGATCATCAATGGATTCAAGGGACATTGGGGGGCAGACAGTCCATCTATGATGGGACTGCCCACCCAGGATGCTTAAAAGGACTTCCTCCATTGCACCAGCAGGAGATCACAAGGTGGATCAAAAAGGCAGATGTGGATGGGTGGAAATTTTTGATGAAATTCATGGAAAAGAAGGTGTGATAGTAAATCAGCCTTGATGTTTTGTTTGCCTTCAATATGCCAGACACATAGGTCTATGCCAGAGCAAAGAATTACTTGAGTGACACTGAGAATGACTCCATTGTGCATCAGTTGAGAAGCAGATAGACTGTTGAAAACTCCAACAGAGTCAAGGTTATCTGTAAAAATCAAAAGGTGAGAAGGGGGATGGGGAAAATTAGATGCAACATAGTGAATAGTAGAAAGGATGGCAAGTAATTTGAGGAAGAAAATGTCAACCTTCTCAGTGTTAGGTGTTTGGGAGTGGATTTGGTAGACAAAGCCTTCATTGTTGTATGTAAAAGCAAATGCCAAGGGGGTACTGAGATCTGAATGCCAGACCAGGGGTTGGGTGGTTGGTTTGGCCATTAGGCCACTAATTTTTTTTTGACCTACCCATTTTTTGGCCTAAAAACGGTGTAGAAACACCCCACAAGCCACTAAGCCATTGTATTAGAAGTATACAACAAGTCTCATGCTGCAATGATTGAGACTTGAGCATATGTAATTGTTGTTGTACAACTTGTAGATAAGATTATGATAATGATTAGATGGTGGTCCCACTCTAAGTTTAATGTTGTAGTATATCTGTCATGTGTTTCAGTTGAGCCAGCACAGAAAAACTGGGTTTGCGACAACTTGTGGGACATCAAGGAGGGTGTGGAGAGAAAATAACACAGTGATGACATAATATTTCCTAATTTAGACATGTGCCTGATTATGTTGGCTGGTTGGTTCAATGAAAGTCTACTAAAAAAAATTGGAACCCCAGGTGCAATTTTTTAATTTCCCTACCCACTTGGTAAATGCATCTGATAAGTTAGCATCAGTCCATATGGTGAGATCTGCAAGGGAGTCATCCCAAACTCCACTATCAACAAAATGGACACCAATAGCTTTCAGAATGGTGTCAGCAAGCCATGGTAGATCAGAATGGATAGTGCTATTAATGAAAATGGGGGGATTCTGAGTTTTACCACTGGTTTTTCAGTAGAGTTCAGACAATGCTGGTCTTCCCCATGGTAATACATTTAGAACCCAGTTGAGATGTCTGCCGAGACACTGCCAATCACAAAGATGAGGTTGTCAGTCAAGTGTGGCAAGGAATATATGGATTTTTGAGATGACATTGTCAATTGATTCTGGAGTTAAGGTGATTGTTCCACGATTGATGTCAACAAAGAATCCAATTATTTTTAATACTTCACCATGATCTTGCTTCTTGTCCTCAAAGGGACATGAGATATATTCCCAGAGTAGCAATAGTTGTACTTGGCAGTAAGGGCAGAGATGACCATAGTCAAAGACTAGATTATTATCATAGTCCCATCTGAAGAAGTCATCCATATAGACATGTAAGCCATCAACATTGAACTTATAGATGGCTAGCCAGAAAATAAGGCTAGAAACTGCACACCAACAACATGGAGAAGCTTGGTTTCCAAAGACAAGTCTCTGGACAATATAAAGATGTTTGTCAATGGTTACAATTTGCTGTAACTGCCAGATAGGGTGTGCTGGTAAATTAAGGAAGGCAGAAGCAACATTGGATTTTAAAGGATGAGATGCTGACCAGGGTTTTCTGCTCGAGCTTGTTGTAATGTTTGACCAAAAGGGTGCATATTGTCATATTTGATGTGTGTCTCAGAGCGAGGGATGAAGTCATTCAACCCCGAGCTTTTGTGATCAGTAACAACACAAGGTTTTTCATTTTGCCAGATGACAAACATTGGAGAAAATTTCATGTTTGGAAGGAGAGTTGATAGTGGTAATGCTTTGGACCATCTATCAGCAGCTAACTCCTTATCACAAAAGAGACAGATGGCATCAAGGTCAATATCCTCAGAGGCATAGTTTCCTGAAATTTCAGAGAGTTCATCACTCCACTCTCCTTCATCAAAAGGCCAGAATCTGTTGCGAAGACCATGCATAACAGATTTGATGAAAGGTTGATTGGGATGATTATGAAGGTGTTCAAATTTGTCAACATTGAAAGGAGTGTCTACTTTGATAAAATCACCCATTGCATCAAGGGTAGTCTTGTTTTTACTGTGCCCCCAAAATTGCACTGCAAAATGTTTATGTAATCTTCGGACTTTGAAACCATGTTGCGTCAATATTCCCTCATCTCTCTTGACTCTAGATGCATTTATAGTTCCACAACTCCTCTTAGCCATTCAAATTTCTCATTTAAAACTTGCTATCCATGGAAGGAAACATTCGAGCCATCGGATCATACAAAAAAACACTTACAATCCAAGTTCCAGAATGCCTGACTTCATTTCAACCTTCCTATCGCAATCTGTACCCAGTTCTGGCACGTTGCCACCTGTTCTATCTTCTTCTGAAGGCCTTCTGTCCTCTTCAACTTCTGCCTTGCAATCAACTCTTGGCTTCCCTTTCAGAAATTCTGGAGGTCTTTATTGTCCTCCACTGATTCCTGCTGGAATCTGGGCAATTCCTGGAATTCCAGAGGAATCAATTTTGGCACAGGGGTCTGCCAAATTGATTATACCATTCTGGCAGAATGTAGAACAGAATTCAAATTCTGCCAGAATGGTTCCAGGATTCACATGGATGGAATGGCACCTGGAACAACAGGAACAGAATCCTCAATGCCCAAATTGAGCATCAGCAAATGCCAACACTTGGTTTGGGTGTCATCAACCCATCAATTTGTTCTTCCTCAACCACCACCACCACCACCATCGACAACACCCATCCACCACAACCTCCTCACCACCATTGCCTCATTGCCACCATCACATCATCATCACCATCACCATTGGCCACCACGATCCACATCCATTGCCCACAACCACCACAATGCATGGCAACACTAAGTCATGCAGCGGTGACAATGACAACAATGGACAACAACAACAATGATGGACAACAACGATGAGATACAGAAACCAATGAACATGATGACACCTGTTGGCTCATCATTACCACCACCAACATCAGCCCCCACCCACATTCATTGCCCACCACCACCACAACAAGAACAATGTGGAAATGCCACATCACCGAATGCAGGAGTGCCAGCCACATCGACATGACCGAAATGAAGGTGCCATGTGGCTGTCAGCAATGTGGCAACCAAATGATGAATGATGATGATGTTGTTGTTCATTGTTGTTGTTTATGTTCTCATGATGGTGAGTACCCCATCTTCCCTTCATCCCAAACCACCTTGCTTACCACAACCATGAAACCAACCACAACAACATGACATGATGATGACAACACCAAACAATGGTCACACCATGACACCACCACTACCACCACCACCACAACATGACACCGCCACAAACGATGATGCACACTTACACAATACCAATGAACCCAACAACAACAAACACCACACCAACGAACATGATGATGACTGACCATACATGACCACACAAGTCACCAGAATGCAACCACACCCCAACGCGGAGATAATTTCAGTTGCCATGTTGCCAATGGCAATGTGGCAACGAGATGATGAACAATGAATTAGTTGTTGTTCATTGTCTTCATCTATCTGGTGAGCAAGTTCCCTTTCCTCTGCCTTTCCTTTTCTAACATGACAAATGACTTATGCTGGCCCCAGTGAGCAAGGAGCCCCCTCATTTATTTTATTTGATTAGACAGGGAGTCTAGTTGCCACATCACTGTTGCAATGTTGCAACCAAACAACGAACAATGACAACTGTCATTCATTGTTTTATGGAGGTCTTTATTGTCCTCCACTGATTCTTGCCAGAATCTGGTGGAATCCAGGCAATTCCTGGAATTCCAGAGGAATCAATTTTGGCACAGGGGCCTGCCAAATTGATTATACTATTCCAGTGGAATGTAGAACAGAATTCAAATTCCGCTGTAATGGTTCCAGGATTCACATGGACAGAATGGCACCTGGAATGACAGGAACGGAATCCTTGAAGCCCAAATCGAGTGTTGGCATTTGCCGACACTTGATTTGGGCATCATCAACCCATCATTTGTTTCTTCCTCAACCACCACCACCACCATCGATGACACCCACCACTGTCACCTCCTTGCCACCATCATGTCTTCGTCACTGTCACTGATGGCTGCCTCCCCCCACATCCATTGCCCACAACCAAGACAGCAAGAATGATGCGGCAATGCCACATCACCAACTGAATGAGCACCAGACGCATTGACACTGCACAATGACACAAGGGATTCAAGGTGCCACATCCTTGGCTGTGATGTGGCAATCACACGATGAACAATGATGATGTCATCATTCATTGTTGTTGTTTATATTTCTACACAAAGTTAAGTCCCATCACCCCTTCATCCCAACCGACATTGCTAATGACACAACACCATTCCGTGCCACAACGACCACCACAATGACACCATGAGGCAACACCACTTCGAGACACCACCACCATGGCAAGGGCACAACACAACGGTGACAACAACAGTGCAAAATGACAATGGTGCACGACCATGATGACAACAGTGCACAATGACGACAATGACAATGCCACATCCGAACCCAACACTGATGAACACAATGACAATGGATGTAGCATATGAAATCCAGGTGCCACATTGTCATCAGCAATGTGGCATCCAGAAGTTGTTCATCATCGTTGAAGCCCAGGTATGTCACCACCCCTCCCCCCATTACCTTTTCTCATATGAAATCCAGGAGCCATACCCCATTCAGTCTAGGTGCCATGTTGCCAAAAGTGATGTAGCAACCAGACGATGAATGAATCATTCGTTGTCATAGTTTGATTATGGTTGTTACTTAGTTATTCCTTATTTAGTAGTTTTTTGTTTCCTTTTATGTCTATAACTCACTTATTCCTTATTTAGTAGTTCTTTCTTTCCTTTTATATCTGTAACTCACTTATAACCATATATAGCAATTTTTTTGTTTTCTTTTATCTTGGTATTTACATGTTTTCCTTTTGATTGTAAAAGGAGACTCAATGAAACTTGTAGGAATGGATGGCATTCTGGCTGGAATCCTGTCAATTCTGCTGGAATTCCAGGAATCCATCAGATTCTGGCCAGAATCAGTGGAGGAGTGGAAAGTACTGGTTTTATGGTTGTAATTACATTGTCTTTATATAGTAATTTTTTGTTTCCTTTTATGTTTGCAGCTACTTATTCCTAATACAGTAGTTTTTTGTTTCCTTTTCTGTTTCTAACTACTTCTTATATAGCAAAAAAACTTTGCCCTGAAGCCAGGTACCTCAGGCCAGATTCTGTGGAGGAATGAAAAGTACTGCAATTCTGGTGAACCTTGGAGTCAACCAAGGTGAATTCATGCTCCACAAGATAAAATGCAAAAGCTGGAAGCAAAACTCAAATGAATGGAAGAAATTATAGGAGACTCAGGCTTTGACACAATTGGTAAATTTCTCCAGATTCTATTTTACAACCCTATTCACATTTCTGGAAAGGATGATCCTTGTGGGACCACTCATGGCCTGGCTGTTGCTCAGTTCCTTCATGGAAAAACCAAGGTCAAGATGTCCAAAATCATTGACCTTATATACTCTCACAAACACAGTGCACCATTGTCAAGATTGACTCATTACCATGAGCATCATGCTCCTTTCTCCCTCCATTTCTCCTTCTGATATCCAACATGCATGTCCATGCTTATTCACTTGGGCAACAAATCTTGTCAGAAAACATGTCTATCAAGAAATATACAAACTTACTGTTTAAACTGAGGATTCTCATATCCACACATCAACCAATGGCTGATGCCCAGAGGAGAACATCAATCTAGTTACTTGGGAGGCTCTGGGAAAGTTTAGTATCAGTGGGCTTTGCAAGAAATATAGGGAATGGGCACCTGTTTCTTGGTATCTAACCAAGTCTATGGCTGCATCTCACAAGAACAGTAGTGTATTTGAAAGCTTGTGAACCTAGTCCAAAATTCATGAGCAGAACAACAAAAAGTGGCAAATAAGTGTACTGTATTATGTGCCAGTCCCTTGGTTGTGTGACTACCACTCCAATTGGTCTCTTCTGAATTGGAAGCCCTGCTACATATGCCTCCAGGTGTTTGTTGTACTCCAATAGCACAAGACTTGGTACTGAGAATGCTGCCAACTTTCCACCTCCAGTTGCAGTACAGCAAAGCACATCCTTTCCATCAAGAATAGCAGAAATGAGCTCAAGTTGGACCACATGCAGCCTGTTCATCCATGTTGGTATGAGTTTCTTGACAGTGGTGTTGATAGTCTCAAAACCTGATGGGTCCTGCCTAGGCTATAACATGGGTACGGGGTTTCCCGCGGTTATTGTTGTGTGGTGTTTGCGGGTACGGGTACGGAGTACAAATCTGCTAACCTGCCCAACACCGTACCCGCCTTCACGGTTTCACGGGTTTTAACAGGTTAATGCCGGCTTTCAGATTGACCCAGAATAATCTGGGTCTAGGCTATGTAAAAACTGTATTCAACACGGCTATTAGTATTATATGACTAAGTTTTATTGCTTCTTCTTCTCGTT
>Ga0307507_10012604_pt1 | contig 10416 bp, 11 predicted proteins | sample 7_EM_MG_FD_207223 | JGI IMG/M metagenome (GOLD analysis project Ga0307507, IMG submission 207223) | Populus trichocarpa ectomycorrhiza microbial communities from riparian zone in the Pacific Northwest, United States - 7_EM | ecosystem: Host-associated > Plants > Roots > Unclassified | place... | reverse complement strand
AGCACGAACACTATTTTTTATGGGTTCGTGATGGCTATGCCAAAGCGGGTGCCCAATCGGCTATATTGTCCTCTTTGTATTAAACCCATCATATCTTCGATATTTCACATAATTCTGACACACCTTGCTGCACTTTTATAGGAACCGCATTCCGAATACACGATGAGAATACAAGTACTCAAACAGCGGGGGCGGTTTTCCCGGGCATTTTGTGTGAACGAACTTCAAAGATGTTCGAGGCCATAAAAAATTTAAAAAAATTTAAAAATTTAAAAAAAAATAGTCTGAACCCCGAAGACTTGACCCCACGATGGTTGAAAAAAATAAAAAAATAATAAACAAATTTAGACAGGACCTTTCTTTCAATACGGTGCTTTTATCACACTTGCACTTTTTTTTCTTCCCCCCTTCTTTTTCCTACGATATCATTCACTCCCGCTCCCCCGGTTTTTCGGGGAAAGAAATCCTGGCTCCTTGTCACACACACCCCGCCCCCACCTCCTTTATCCTTATCTTGAGCATGAACGAGAAGTAAACAGGTATTGCTCGCTTGTTCCGCTTACGGAAGGAACGATATATCATGATCAATTCATGCACTATACCGATGGTTTTCGTCCACTCGTACTTAAAGAATGAGTGGGCAAGGAGAGCACGGTAAAGAGAACGTCACGAGCCCAATTGGACGGATGTGGTTGGTTGGCAGATAGATAGATAAACTAAACTGAAAAATCGGTACGCCCATCCTGTACCACTACCGTATCCCCTCCTCCTCCTCCTCCTCCTCCTCCTCTTCGCCGATCAAGACTATCTTATTCATTTATCAGCAATAGGAAATTCCTTTCCAGTGGTCCCCTTGTATTGCCTGCGGATGACTATTTCCACGGTAATAGCAAACATTAGCCATCTTCCCCCCCTTCGTAATAGCCGTTGGGGGAGGGGGGGAACTTACAATCAGAAATTTGTTCATCCTTAGCCTGCTCAAGTGCAGACTCATTATTCTGAGGACCTTGACCGAGGAATTTCTCCTGTACGTAATCGATTCCTATTCACATCCCCATTCAGCCGTCCATCCATATCAGTCCCCCCTCTACTAGCCCTCATCATCAAAAGAAAGCAATTTTTTTTAACAAACCCTTATCCAACCCATCCTCCTTCTTCTCCGACTCCGGTCCCCCACCGACCATTCCATGCAACCTATCCGCGAACCCACCGCCAGAGCTGGAGGAAGAATTCCCTTGCTGATGCTGCTGGTCAGTCTTTGACTGGTTTCCAGTAGCGGAGCCCATTAGGCCTTTTAACGAGTCCATTTTCGTTTATGTATAAAGATGGCTTTGAAGAAGGGTAGAGAGAAGAGGGGAATAGGGTGGGAGAACTGAGATTCGTATCCGTATGTTTTTTTGGGAGTGTACTATGCTGGTTGTGCTATGTTGCGAAGATGTGGCTGTCTGGGAAAGGGGATGGAGGCGCGGGGATACTTATACTAGCACAGGCTTGGGGTGTTTGGCTTGGAGTATGGTATGGTGGAGTAGGATAAGTCGACCGCGGGGATAAGAATACGGCAGGGTACGATGCGGTGCGGCCTTGGAAGATGGTAGGCGTTGACGTCAGGATGTGTTAGTTGGTTAGTTATGACAATTTGTTGGACTTGAGGAAGGGAACTTGGAAGAGTGGATAGGGTAGAGTTGGTTGATTGGTTGCGAGGGTGGCCTGCGGGGTGATCAAACCGAGTGATCTTGTCCGGGCGTTTTGCGAGGAAGCGTTGAGCCCTGATTCGAAAAGGAGGGACCTTGAGTCTCAGCTTTGGGATTCCTTTTTCTTTTCTTTTTACAATGGTGCCAGGGGTGGAAGTTTGTCGCCTCAAGATTGTCTCGTGGGTTCAGTAGCCATGATAGCAAATTGTACCGTACTGTGCTCGAGTACAAGAAGGGCTAAGGTAGCCAACTCTATTCCTTGCGGTGTCGAAGAAGATGAGCTGGCGTAGCAATAGCAGCAGGATCAAAATCAAAATCATAATCGAAATCAGAACCACAAATCCCGCGAAGGCAAAGAGCGGGGCACTGGTAGTCTAGAGCACTCGAGCACCGTGCACGGGCTATCATAGATCCCGTAGAATACAGTACAGTACCGGTAGCCCAACTTCCGTCAATGCAGTGCGGTGCAGCTGAGACGGGTCAAGACCTATCCATCCACCAGTGGGGAAATAACATGAGTTATCATAACCGATTGCTTTATCGTTATTCGCAATCGCAAGTAAGTTTGAAACATGTGCATCCGGCCCGCTCGAAACCTTTCCTTTTTCCCGCCTGCTCCTGCAGCGCCGAGTCGTGTATCGTGCATGCTTGCTTGGGTCGTCATTGCTCGAGTGCGGTGGAGGGGACGTGGTGGTGGTGCTGGAAGGTAGGGTCGGGTTTTATCTAGGGCTAGGGGGTGATTCCTGGGTATGATACATGGAGGAAGGAGGTAGGGAGGGAAGGAGGGGCTAGATGGGGATGAGGGGTCCTGACCTCGTTGTAACTTGTTAGGCCAGGGTTCTTCTGCCATGGATGAGGCCACAAGCCACTCACTCGGACGGCTAGACTTGAACGACTTTCCTGTGGTAAACTTCATAAATTTTTTGGAAGTGAAGGGATCAGCCGGCGATTTCCGCATAGGAAATTAACAAATCAACATCTGTCCGAGCGGAGGGGGGGGTGTCCGAGTGAGTGGCTCGTGGTTTCGTCTACCCACTTACCGCACGTACTACATCTGTTATTGCACCGTACGAAACCGGGGAGTGGCTGGGAAGGCCTCGGGAGTCGGGTTGATAGAGAAAGCTTACGTGTGATATCGTGGGTTGCAGGTGGAGCTACGGTACTCATGTAGGATAGGAAGGTAGTGGTGATTTTCCTGGTAAAAATTACTAAAAGTCTATAAAGAGAAGGAAGCTGGAGAGTTAACTAAGTCACTGTACTTGTACCATGTAGGTGCATACAGCGGCCAGATTGTGGGGACTGGGATCGGATCGAGATCTGGCAAAGTGCTTTTTAGCATTGGGCGATTGGGTTAGTGAGGTGAGTTGGCGGTGGTGGACCGGGAGTGAGTGATGGATTAGGGCTGGGGGAGCATAAGATTCTTGACTAAGGAACTTTTCTACTTAGACTACCGTACCGATATGGTGGTTCACCATTCCCCCTTTAAGGGTTAGCATGAACAGCCTCAAGCAGTTTTAGATCAATCACGACCGAGATGCGGGGATCTTAGTATGTGGGGGCTTGAGTACTGGTGCTGTCCTCTTCGTAGGCTCGCAGCACAAGGGCTTAGAGTTAAGGTTAAGCTGAGCGCTTGGGCGATGATATTATACCAATTCCAGATACTGTACGGTACTATGGTTGTATAATCACTATCCTTAGAACTACCACAAGATAGTTTACGGATCCCAAGTACCCTTCAGAGCCAACTGGGGGGTCTTTACGATTAATTCCGTGAATCCCCGGCAGGTGAATATGAATAGCTTTACAAGTGATCATCTGAAATCTTCGCGGAGCTTCAGGTAGCCTCTACCTGTACTGTCTGTTCTTTCTGGTCTCCCATATCCTACTTGTAAGAGCATCAACAGAACCCTCGAGTACTACTCCATCCTTGTAATATCATTGCCATAACATAATGTAGCTATTAGAGGTGCCACCCAACTTTCATACATGGGGGTTGAGAGCACTGCAGCTGGGGCATCTAAAGTAGATAACAAGAGTCGGTGATTCGTGAGGAGGCCCGCAGTATATGAAATGAAAAAAAATGCACCTGCCAGATCTGCACAACGAAAGATCCTATTGCGGTACGGTATCATACTCGAGTACGTAGAGTCCGCGGGGGAAAACGGTGTCCATATGAATGGAAATGGAAAAAAAATGAAAAGATGAAAAAAGGTTGTATTTCGAATCGAAAAATAAAAATAAAAAAATAAAAAAAAAGTTATCAGAATCTGATAATAAATTTCATTTCGTCCATAGAGAACGAACGAAAAATTGAGTGACATCGAGATAATTAACTTGGGCGTAAATACAAACAAACGGAGTTTTGATGCCTAATTTGTCGTATCATATCATACTCGCACTTACCCTTCTCTTCTCTCCCTCCCAGAGCCTTCCTGCTTTTGCCCACTCCATCACCTAATCTTGTGGCGCATCTCACCACAACAGCCTCACTGTGGCTACCCTTCCACCAAAACATCTTCTCTCCCCTGCGCCTGCACCCTCCATCCCCCCCCCCTTCAAACATTCCACACCCAAACTCTCTCCCCACCCCGCCCCTTCATCTCATCACCAATTCCTCTTCCTCCACCAAAATGGCGGCGTCATCGAGTAGCGGTATAGTGGAGCGCCAATACAACTATGGAGGCCTGATCGTCCGAACCTTTGTTCACTCAGCTAAATCTTCTCCTCCCCCCACTCTAGGAGCCGAAGATTCACAATCCTCCCCTTTAAATAGCTCCACTCCAAATAACCAAGTCACATCTCCAGTTAAACGCGGTCGCGGTCGCCCGCGCAAAAACCCCAAACCAAATAGTGTGGCCGACGACGACGACGCTGTTTCTGATAAATCCTCACAACCAGCATCCTCCTCGCAACAAAAACCGCCAAAGAAGAAGAGAAAACAGCTGGCTGGCGTTACGTCCGGTAACTCTAGGGTCCCTGCTTACGTTTCGCTCCTGACCGAGGAGGAGATGACTGCTGTTCGAAAGAGGAATAGACGTGGGAAACAGTGGATTCCTGGGGAAAAAACGGTTATGAACGAGCTGGCGAGGTTGGGCAGGAGCGTTCCCGATCTTATTGAGACTCATCAGTTACAGAATGGCGAAGATGGTGTTGGGGATGATGAAGAGCCTGAGGCTGAATTTGGCCTCGCTGAGGGAATTGAGCCAGCCGACGACGACGTCATTGATTGCGATCCATTTACGGGACTAGACGACATGCGCCTCGATTCTACTGATAATGCTGGAATGGCTGGAGGAGTAGGCTCAAGCTCTGCCGGCGATTGGATGAGGGCTAATAATGAGCAAACCCAGTTCCAGCAGCAGACGGAAAGCAATGGTGAGAGTTCGTTCGATTACTACATGTGTCCTCCCAACGGCGCAAGTACCCTTGAACCCCCGTCTGCAGCTCTGGATAAAGACTCTTCGTTTGCCGAACAGTTGAATTCAGTCGTACCTGAACTTTCAGAGCCAATTCTTCGGCCATCAGACTCTGTGACTACTCTATCTCACCCGACTCCTCCTCCTTCTTCGTTATCTCCTCAGAACCTGCCTCCTAAGCGTCCCTCCGCACCACCTCCACCTGCGATTCATGTAGACACCGCGGCCGCCCTTGGGGCCAAACTGGTTGAATTGATTGCGGCCTCGCAAACCGCGTTTATTCCCACTCTAGTCCATTGTTCCTTTACTCTACCTCTACCAGAGGGCGAATTTACCCAGAAGCAATACGCTACAGATCTCGTTTCCGCAATCTCCGATGTCGACCGCTACGTATATGTCACCAAGAACTCTACCTGGAATTCTACAAATAGCGGGAGCAGAGGCGCAATATTCGTATGTAACATGAGTTTGGAAAGTCTGAAGAAGAGAAAAAGCGGTACCGGCGAAGATCAGAAGAAGGGTACGCTTTCCTATCCTCAATTTATATTGTTTTTCCTTTTGTAGTCGAATTGGCCGGCTAACTCGTTTCCCCATAGTCTCTATGGCCAGGACTAGATATCCTTGCGAGGGCTGCATCACTATCCGCTTTCTCGCAAAAAAGAATGTCATCAGCGTCCTCTACAAGCACCACGCCATCCACCGCTCTCCACACGACAAGATTGAGGATTCCGACACCGCGCCCGAGAATAGTACTACTACTAACACAATCGGTACTACTAAAGACGCACTGCCTCCACTTGAAAAGCCTCCGGCTGAGGGAATCATTGTCCCGGTTTTAGCCCAAATCCCTAGCATTGCTGGCCCCGGATAAGTTAGGATACACCCAACTAGCTAGTTAATTACCTCGCTTTAATTCCAAACCTTCCATGGCTCATCTCATTAGGAAATTAAAGCCTCTTCCTTTTCTTTTTCCACATCTTCTGATATTACCCTCTCACTCTACTCACGTTTCTCCTGTATCGTTACTGGGTGGTCCGCTTTGTTTCACTTCACTTTCTACTTACTCCTTGGTCTTACTCTCCTCCTTCGCGAAATCCACTCAACTAGTCAAAAATCGAATGAACAAAACCAATGAATAGTTTGTCCAGGGTCCGGTGATTTACTTGCTTTTATTTTTGTTCCTATCTTCCCTTTATTCCCCTCCCCCTTTCTCTTGTAATTTCGTATTCTCCTCCTGAGCTTGACACGATAATAGCTTTTTGGCACTTTATCTTCTCTTTACATTTTCTTTCTTTTCTTCCCGGTTGACTAGCTGGATGGATGGATGGATGGTTGGATGGATGAACGAATGAGGCTGACGGGAAGTCAGTGGGTAGTATCGGGGAGTTTACTTTAATTTCTTGCGGATTTTACTCTACTTTTGCTCTTACTTCCTGCTGTACTGGTGCGTGGTCGGTGGTACTCTAGTTACTTGTTTTTTCGTCTCTTGTTCCTTGTTCCTTGTTTTTTTTTTTTCGTGGCTATTTGTGGTTTGTTGTCTAGATAGCATAGGTTGTATATGGACAGTAATATCATGATTCATGAGGACTATTTGGTTTGGTCTGAGCTAGCTTGATAGATTGATAGACCGTCAGGAGATTGAGTTTTGTACAATTGCTTTGGTTTGGGGGGGCGGTTTCGTAGAAATAAAACTTTACTGGGATCCAGGTGAATGCATGCGAACACTTCCGTATGTGCATGAGCTGTCACTCGTCTGATCGAGCCATTGGGCGGCGACAAAATACTGTACTTTTATGTGGAATCGTTCAAATACCCACGTTTGTTACATTTGTCTGTACAGGCAGGACCGTGTTGAATATTATTTCTACTTCCGGGGTTAAGGTCAAGCCCGCTGGAATGTGGTCGGTCCCGACCCTCATCTACAATTGGTGGGTGGCTAGGTTGATGCCCATTGTCACCTCACAGGATTATGAAAATGGGCGAGGAAAAGAAAAAAAGAAAAAAAGAAAAAAAAGAAAAGCATTCAAAAGATAAATACGGAGGATGTTTGTCCGCTTTTTTGGTAACCTTTTAAAATTTAACTTAGGTAAGACTCAGGCTATCCCTAAGAAGGTATGGATAAGAAAACAAATAACCAAAATCCATAAACTACAAAGCTTCCCAAAGTTAGACCCTTCTTATAGTAAACGCGAAAAGCTTGCGACGAGAATCGGCGAAAAGGATATCCCTAGGATCCTTTCCCAAGCTCCTCGGCCTAGACACGAAGTCAAACTCGACCTCCCACTCTCCAGGAACCTGTTCCCACAACTTCTTAAAGCTAGTCTCGTTGTGCCTGAAGGCGCTGCGCTCCTCTTGTTCGGCCCAAGGGAGTGCGAATTCACCAGATACCCCACCGCCAATCTGGTGCCCGACGATAAGAGAGCCCTTAGCAAGGCTGAGGAATTTTGCGATGTTCTTTGCAGCACAGATCTGATCCTGCCAGTTGAAGAGGTGGAGGAAGTGGCCGAGGTGAATGACGTCCATCTTACCCTCGAGAAGGCGAACGGTCTCTTCATTGGCCGTCTCCCCCTTGCCGAGGAGGAGGATGTCCACTGGCGCGATGAAGTGAGCCGGAGGTGTCTCTCTATCCAGGAAGAGCTCGTATCCCAACTCGATGAACTCGGGGCGTAAATCCATGCCGTAGAGGTTCGCTGCTGGAGCACCGTCCGCGACGAGTTTGCGGAGGTCCTGACCAAAGCAGCAGCCCACATCGAGGAGACTTCCGCCTTGTTTGACCCTGCGTAGGGCATCTAGGTAACCGCTCTGGTTGGCAAAGGTGAATTCCACAAAGTAGAAGTTGCCAATGCAAGGGTAGGGGTATAGTTTCCAGGCTTTTGAACGCTGGAGGGGAATTGTTAGCTATCACTCTTCCTGAAGGGTAGAGGATGGTGTGCGTTGAAATACTCACAATTTTCAAAATGTGTTGGGCGATCCGAGATCCTCTTAGAGTGGTATACTTCTCGAAGAAGTTGGTGAGGGTGGAGTTTGGGAGGAAATCTTCGTCCGAGATATACATTCCGGGCTCGGCGACTGGTTTGAACTTCATTAACCAGATGCCAATAGCAGACCAAATAGATTGAGCGAATTGTGGAATCATGGTCAAAGTTATTTCTTCTTCTCGGATTGAGGACAAGAGAAGAGGAAGAGGAATCAAAAGGGGAAGGATGTGCTGGTTTTATATCGCTATTGAACCACAAGGGTTCTGAGGGTAGGATGTCATGCTCGGGGTGCAGGCCCGGCATGAAGATGCTGGAAGGAGCGAGGAAAGCAAGGAGTTTTGGTGCAAACCCTTCCCCCGAGCTCTCAAACCCTACCGCCTGAGTACTGTACTATAATGCCATACCGCCCATGCCACTCGGGACAGACATGAATTGGGGACGGGTTTCTCCAGATAAATGTACTTGGAAAAGTCCATGATTCAAAATAAAATGTGACAAAAAAAGGCTTCCATTTTTATTCTCTCTTTTTCCTGCTTTCTGTGCAAATACTAAACCCAGAAATATGTTTCATTGGTCCTGTATATCAACTGTTGTGGTTCTGCTAGCAATATAACTGTTTTTCTAATTATAATAATATCAACTCTTATTTCTAAGTTCGAACTTGTGACTTTTGCTGTGACATTCACTATCTACAATTCGTTGACCAATGGTTAATACCCAAAACAAACAGCTTTGACGTCTTGCACACATTTACCTTTCTAACCCTAAAGGCTCTATACTTAAGGGCTAAATAGTACATCAATAACATGACTAGCAGCGCTCCAAATGAACCCCATAGGGGAGGCCAGGGAGGGAGGCAAAGTATCCCGGAGGGGATTTCTTGAGCAGTAAAGGAGTATGGCTAGCTATAATAAAAGTGTTTTTTTAAAGGTAAAAAGGTAAAAAAAGAAAGAAAAAAAAAGCATTCAAACGATAAACATTATGGAAGATGTTTGTCCGCTTTTTTGGTAACATTTAACTTAGACAAGACCCAGACCTTCCCTAAAGACCTGTGGATGGGAAAACAAATAATCGAAATCCATACACTGCAAAACTTCCCAAAGTTAGACCCTTCTTACAACAAATGTGAAAAGCTTGTGAGGGGAATTGGCGGAAAGGACATCCTTAGGACCCTTTCCCAAGCTCCTTCGCCTAGACACGAAGCCAAACTTGACCTCCCACTCTCCAGGAACCTGTTTCCACAGCTCCTTAAAGCTAGTCTTGTTGTGCCTGAAGGCGCTGATCTCCTCGTATTCAGTCCAAGGGAGTAAGAATTCACCAGAGACCCTACTCTCAACCTGGTGCCCGACGATGAGAGAGCCCTTGGCAGGGCTAAGGAATTTTGCGATGTTCTTTGCAGCACGGATCTGATCCTCCCAGTTGAAGAGATGGAGGAAGTAGCCAAGGTGAATGACGTCCATCTTACCTTCGAGAAGGCGGACTGTCTCATCATTGGCCATCCCCACTTCACCTAAGAGGAGGATGTCTACTGGCGCTATGAAGTGAGCTGGAAGGGCCTCTCTGTCTAGGAAGAGCTCGTATCCCAACTCGATGAACTCGGGACATAAATCCATGCCGTAGAGGTTCGCTGCTGGAGCACCATCCGCGACGAGTTTGCGGAGGCCCTGGCCAAAGCAGCAGCCCACATCGAGGAGACTTCCGCCCTGCTTGACCCTCCGCAGAGCGTCTTGGTAACCGGGCTGGTTGGCAAAGGTGAATTCCACAAAGTAGAAGTTACCGATGCAAGGGTAGGGGTATAGTTTCCAGGCTTTTGAACGCTGGAGGGGACTTGTTAGATATCACTCTTGTTGGAGGGCAGCGGGTGACGTGGGCTGAAATACTCACAATTTTCAAAATGTGTTGGGCGATCTGAGATCCTCTTAGAGTGGTATACTTCTCGAAGAAGTGGACGAGAGTGGAGTTTGGGAGGAAATCTTCGTCCGAGATATAGATCCCGGGCTCGGCGACTGGTTTGAACTTCATTAACCAGATGCTAATAGCAGACTAAATAGATTGAGCGAATTGTGGAATCATGGGAGGCTAAAGATCAAAGTTGTTTTTTTTCTCGGATTGAGGACAAGAGAAGAGGAAACAAAAGGCGAAGGATGCCCTGGTTTTATATCGCTATTGAACCACAAAGTTTCTGAGGGCAGGATGGCATGCCGGGGTGCAGGCAGTGTTCGCAACGGGGCAGTCCGTCCGTCCTGAGGGTAGGACGAGGACGGACTACGAATCGTAGTCCGTCCAGTCCTGGAGAGAATTTTGCCCGGGGCTAATGGCCGTAGGACGGGG
>Ga0307507_10012602_pt1 | contig 10418 bp, 20 predicted proteins | sample 7_EM_MG_FD_207223 | JGI IMG/M metagenome (GOLD analysis project Ga0307507, IMG submission 207223) | Populus trichocarpa ectomycorrhiza microbial communities from riparian zone in the Pacific Northwest, United States - 7_EM | ecosystem: Host-associated > Plants > Roots > Unclassified | place... | reverse complement strand
CGGGGTGGCTAAGCGGAACTTACCGAAGGTTCAGGTTCCTCACGAAAGGGCCTGCAGTTTTAATAATCCTCGAAAGCTGATCCACAGGGATCTTGTTATAGTATCCTGTAGCATCCAAGTTACTCCATAGTTGCCCGTCAAAGCATAACAAATGCCATTTCTTGCTGACCTATAGTACCGACCCCATTATTTACTCTTAGTCACTTGGGTTTCCCAGTTTTAAAAAATAATGAAAAATCCAGATGCCCGGCAAAAGTAAACATCATAAATAAGACTATGGGTACTAACCGCCGAGCAGCGCACAAGCTCTTTAGGTTCCAAATAGCTGAGTATCTGAACCTGCACCTCCCCGGGGAGGCAACCCCACATATCGGCAAGTACCGGTCTCCTCCTTACCGGATTAGGAACCGCAACGTTCATGTTCTCGCCTTGGTGCGTCTCCGCAACCCGGAATCCGAGCGGGCGTTCTGCTGCGGGGGTGGTGGGGCGTGTTAGGTAGAGAGAGATACACGAGACGGAATGCTTCTTTGAATACTGGTTTCTAATCGATGATGGTGGATCCGAATTGAGCTTTGAAAGCTGCGGCGAAGATGGATTGCGGCGAATGCGAGCGAAGAATCTCTGGCAACGAGAAGTGCGCGGTGCTTTAGTAAGACGAGTGCCCACAGCTTGGTCATTCACCAGGACCATTTTTTGAATGGTGGAAGGGGTAGGAACAGAGTTATAACTAAGCGGGGAATATGGGCGAGAGGGGTGAAGAAAACCAGATGATAATCCGGAGAGGTGGAGCTACCCTAAGGCTTTCCCGAAACCTAAGGACAATGCCAACACCAGTTGTCCAAGTAGCCGGAAATCCGTGGAACCTTTAGGAACAACTTGGAGAAGGTTTCGGGGAGGATTTTGCCGAGGTATTTCAACCAAGGCTCAACAAACTATAAATGGTGATCTCGCGGGAGGAAGAAAAGTGTCCGGGAAGAAAGCGTCTCTGTTCGTGGGTTCTAGTATTTTTTTTATGCAACAACGTACGACAAAGTTTGTTGGGATGCGACTTAAAACCGCGAGGCAGATTCCTTGGCTTGGAAGATGCAAAAGAGCCTATTGACAAAGACACCAAGCAAATGAAGGAAGAAATCTTCGGGAGGACTGGGCGTGAGAGGAGATATGGTGGTTAGGGAAAGATTAAAGGGGAAAAAAGAGGAGGAGCCGGATCTTTCAAGGGGATGGTTTTTGCTAGCAGGCCATATGATGGTCCAAACAAACGGCATGCAAGTCAGCAGAGCACCGCGTGGTTGAATGGAGAGAAAAATATGTTTGAGATTTTTAGCAGCAGCGGGGGTCTTAGCCAGCCACACAAAAAAGCAAAAAAAAGAAAGCTATGGTTCGGCCTTGGTGGTGGTGGTGGTGGTGGTGTTGGATTTCTGTGAGCTCGGGTGGTGGTGTTAGCGGTTGGGTTGGTGTTTATGGTGGGGTAAAGGGGGGACGGACTGGTCCTGTGCCCGTGCATCCAAGTCTCACACAGACTTTGAGATGGGGGCTCCCGTTTCCTATGCACCGTCTTGCGTGTATCTGGGCATCTTGAGATGGGGTGATCGAGTAGAGTACAGTACCGGTATATGGATTCTGGAACATCCAGCTTTTCTTTTTAGTCTTCTTCTTCGCATCCAACCCGCGGCAAAATATGCAGAGAAAGTAATTCATCTATTATCATAACTACGCTTTCCCCTCTCTTTTCTCACGCACTATTCCTGAGTTTTGACTCCACTAATGGAAGAGTGAGGGGGGTTATATATGCCGTTACATTACCCCAGGGCTAGATTTCTCAAGGCCTATTATATAAGTTTGGCATTCCCCCCCGCATCGAGATTCCCGGTCTAGCCTGTACTAGTAGGATAGCTTATGGTCGGGTGAGCGGTGGAATGGGGAGGAACAACGACCTTCGGTGACCGGGGACAAATGCAGGGCCTGATTTGGGCGGCAAACCATGACGAGCAGAACACTCGGAGCCTGAGTAAGACCAGAGAGAGCGCCGTACTCGTACAAGTGAGGGCGGAAGGGTTGGACAAGGAGGAAGGATGATTAAAATACGGTATCATACTTATATAACAATGTCATAATAATATTATTATTATGAGTGACGGAGTGAGGAGGGGGTGACTTTTGAGAAAAAAAGATGTCGTGACCCACCCCTTTTTGTTGGTGAAGGGGGAAGGGAACTGTGTGACCCAAAATCTGCCTTTAGGGTAACTTACAAAAGAGTATGAGCACAAGTACCCCTCTGAAATAAACGGGGCTTCTTTATTCCTTTTGGTGATCCGATTTGGCGGGCCCAAAAAAAAGCCAGGACATCATCACCATCATCACCATCATCACCATCATCATCTGAGGATCATCATCACTTTTGTGCCCTTCTTTCCTCGTGAGCCTCAACCCTGTCAGCTGCAATGCTGCATATTCGTCTCAAGGCACGCGCACCCAAAGCACACTGCACCCACACTCACCAAAATAATAATAATAACAGTAATAATAATAATAACAGTAATAATAATAATAATAATAATAATAATAATAATAATAATAATAATAATAATAATAATAATAATCAGTTAACCTCTAGAGTCTCATCCCTTTTCTATTTTTTAGGCCGTGATTTACCGACAAGCATTAGTGTTGAACCGATATGATGTTTTGAATACGGTATCATACTCGAGTACCGGTACGGTATTACGGACGGCCCCTTTGACCTACCGGTAGCGTTTGAAATGTGAATCTTGCCAGGAATAAGTTACCGGTACGGTATAATACCGGTATGTATCATAGGAGCCTCTCTCTGGCCAACCGTGCGAGTAAAAAACTAAACCCTAACCCTCAATTGGCAGTGCCCCATCATCATCATCAGCTTCTCGGCATCTCTACTCCTTTGATCCCCCCACCACCACCACCACCACCACCACCACCACCACCCCTTCCCCTCCAACGAAATGTATCGAAAACGATGAAACCTTCCCGCTCTTCCCCCGTACCTGCTGTCGATAAGTCGGCTATTGCGCTCATCCGCCGTGTTCTCTGCTATCACGCCCCTCCGTCTACCCCCCTCGAACAACTCTTGCCAGCCTTAACCTCTTCCCCGGAGGTTGATTTGGAGCTTTACGCCTTTCTTGCTATCATTTTTAGGGACTTTATCTACTCCTGGTATTCCAAAATCACGACGGACAATGCCTTCGCCGATGAAATTATTGCTGTGGTGGCCCATTGTTCGAGAGCTATTGAAGAGCGAATCCGGAAGGTATTGTGAATTTAATGATTTATTCCTCCAATACCATATATAAGCTAACGCTGAAGGGAGAGCCTGAAAGGTTGACCTAGAAGCCTTTTTGCTAGATGAAATCCCTTCCTTTATAGAAAATCATATTAAAGGTGAACACGACCTCAATTTCCCCCCGCCCGCTTACACCCCTCTAACAAACAGCAGATTACCGTTTGGCTCTCTCACGTCATGGCACACCAATATCCCCGCACCTTACTATCCGCGAGATATTCCACAATTTTCAGCCTCATCCCGCGCTTTCAGCCTCACCAGACAGCGAAAAGCTTTACCTGAAACTCGTCTCCTCGGGAATCTTGGCCGTCCTTTTGCCTACCGAGGACCTAGAATCTGATTGTGAGAGATCACTGGTGAGAGAGGTATTATCCGGAATGGTATTGTGGAATGTGATGAACAACCTTAGCGAGCCCCACATTATTCATGAGATAATTACAAACATCCTGGAGCTTTTGCGTACTCCGATGAGCCCTCCCAGCGCTCCAGAGCCACCACCCGAAAATGAGAGGAAGCCATTAATGACACATACGCGGAGAAAGAGGAGCTATAGCGAAAAGATGCCACCCGTGCCACTTCAACATGAACCCAATGGCTCGGTAAAAGAAAGATTTCACATCTCAGAAACACCCATTCCACCTGCAAACTATAAGCTAATCCGTATACCCCCCGCTGTGGACAATCTTCTTACTATCACTTTCAAAATGCTCTCCCTGCTACGCGCTTATCTCTCATCCTTTATTACCAACCTACATTCACCTCCGCCCCCTCCGCCCCGGCCCAAAAAGCCCCTACTCCGCATGTCTCTCTTTCGCTTAATACCTTCTTACCTACATCTCCCCACGCTCCAACCTTGGACACTCAACAGCCTCCTCTTTTTCACCAAACCTTTCACATCCCGGTCAACCCGTCTTGGCCTCACCCTCGACAACCTCCTATCCTCTTCCTTCCACTCATATATCGAGTCGCCCAGCTTACTTGTGCGAATCCTCCGTTCCGCCAGATCAACCCTATTCTCTGCCTCACCCGACTTAGTCCGGACCTACCCAACACCAAAAGAAAGGGCGCACATAAAATGTATGGCAGAGGAGGCAATATGGGAAGCTATCCCTTCGACAATACGAAAGGTCTATTTCGGGACAGACGATAAGGAGGAGGGTTTGGCGGTGGTGGGTGAAATGCTGCTGAAGGTGGTGCAGGATAAGGAGATTAATAAGCATTTGTTGTATAACCTGTTGGATTTGATTGTTAGTAAGCTGATACCGGAGTTGACCGAAGAGGGACCCGCAGAGTTACGGCGGGGTAGGGTAGGCGTTGTAAATCGGTAGTGGTGCTCGTTTTCCTTTGTCATTTACGTGCTACTGCGGATATAGCGGTTGGCGAGGTGTATTATTATTATGATAGCGGATTATTATTCTAGCGCATAGAAGGGGTTGCTATTTGCCTGCTTACCTAAGACGTTAAAGTTTTTTTTCATTTTTTCACAAGCTACGTTCCCGCTGTAATCAGGTACTATCACTCGCATTTTGGTTCCAAGTTCCGTTTCCCGAGTGATAGATTTCAAGCGAGTGCTGCGCTATGGTGCCTATTTCGATGAAACTTCGTAAAGATTGATGCCAACGCGTCGGATAAAACTTGCAGACGATCAGGCGGATTATGCTCGCTTGAGAACATGGCAGTCGCTCTTGTTTTTCGCTCGGTTACTACGCTCTAAGTTACCTAGGTATCATAGTGTTGATAAATTTCCAACGAGCTGTACAAACCCCCATCTATGGTGGGCATCCAGCCTCCATGGCCCTGGAATTCAGCATGAATAATCTCTCCCCCCCACCGCACCTGCCATCTCAGTACCCTACCTCTACTCCTTACGGTAAAACTACCATCACCAGTCTCGAGGGCTAGGAAAGAGGATGTGATGCACTATGGAAAGGACGTTCACGTTATGCAATTGCATCTGGGAAGGAAACACGGATTTGAATTACACACTCTGAGCTACTCTTCACCGAAGATAGCTTGTCCATCTCAGGCTGTCTTTGGTGTCTAGAATCCTGTCTAACCCACCATATCCCTTTAACTGGATTACCGGACGAAGTGTGTTTCTCTGATGGATAGATCTCCTAAATAGAGTTGGGAGGTATAATATGAGATTAAAGAAGGGAGAAGAAACCACACTATCTATGGAAAGCCCACGTAGTCCGCAACGCATGCATTCTCCCACCATAAAAAACCTGCCCTGCACTCTATACTATCATTAATCCCCCGCCACCATACAATCCCCCCCCAAACGCCATAAATACCCCCTTCCTTACCCCAACCACCTGCACTTCTCTCCCCTCCCCTCACCACTTCTCTCTTGAAAAAGAACATCTCACACCCCAAGCTAACTACAACCTGCGCATTCCAAACTCAATACACAACATATCATACACATTCAATTAATCAAACAACAACAAAAATGCCCCTCCAAAAACCCACCGAGAATAAACCCACCATCACTCCCACCATTACCTTGGAGCAGCCTCCCAATCCATCCTATGCTCCTCGGCGGCCAGCGACTAAGAGAAAATGGGCTGTATACTATGCAGTACCTGTCACAAGTTCTTTGTCCCTGTGGAGGGGGGGAGGTGCACTGCATGTGAGTTGTTCCTAGCCTTGTGATGTGAGAGGGGGAGGGGAGGGGAGGGGTGCATACTAATTGTGGTTATAGGTCAGTTGGGAGCTTAAACCTATTCGGTGGTTAGGGGGAGAGGGCGGAAGGGGAAGGGGAAGGAGGTTGGAAGAGCAGAAGGGTCAATAGGGTGAGGGAGGAAAGGTGAAGGCATTAAATTTGGGCAGGTAGTCCCAGTTTGTATTACGCTAAGCTACCCGTTTTATATTCATTCTCCTTTTCATAAATTACCATGTACTGTATATTTAAAACTTGGCTGTTCTTTCAATGAATGTTTCCCGCCTTGTCCTAGCAGAGACTTTTCTATCCAGAAGTTTGACTGTCTTTACAATCCTCTGGGTTCATGCCAATTTGTGAGGACAAGTTATGATAGATCCAAAAAAAGTAAGCATTTTATTCTCTTAAACAGATCTCGCCATTTGCAGAGATTCCCCATCATGTTTCGTTCCACGCGATCGAGCCGCGGTGGCCGCAATTATAGAGAACGAGTGATAGGCTGTGAAAATCATGGGTGGTCATTGCTGATGTGTGGAAACGTTGTGGTATGGTGATTGCAAGTGCGGTATAGTACTATATCATAGTGGAAAATAACGGTCCAGGCTATGGACATTCGACCAGACTTGCCTTCAATAACCGACCAGCCCTTTTGGTCAAACCACGCTCTGCAGATATGATAACACACTTTCTATCAGACCACCACCACCACATCCTCTTGAGCGCAACAAGGAGCACAATATAAAATAAAATACTAACCCTACACCAATCACCTCTTGTATTCATCCAATACCCTCTCCCTAGCATAATATTATTATCATACTAAATTCCTCCCATGATATTATAGAAAAACCTTATTTTCACCATTCAATCAAAAACCTCTCCATAGAATCCCTTCTTCCCCTTCTTCCCCCTCCTCTCCTCTATAAAAGCCCTTCATCCAACATCATGCCTTCTCCTCCCTCCTCCTTCAACATATCACAGCTCATCTAAACCACAAGTCCGAACCAACACCTACATATACGCAACTTCACCATATTACTCTATTATCACCACTTTTTCTTTTTGTTTCGAATAACCATAATGCCTGTCGAAGCTACTGACGATGCCCAGCTCTGCATAGCTTGTCAGAGCGTCTTTGTCAAGAAGCCAGATGATCTTTGCGCTGCCTGTAAGTTCTCTTTTGGTTGTTGGTATGAAGTGTTGGATGGGGGATGGGATGGCTGATCTGGGTATATAAAATAGGTGAATTGAGTCCTTATATTCCCCCCGCTGGGTATGGGTGGAAGGATAAACAGGATTAAGTTGGTGGATGGGGAGGGAGGGGAGGGGGGGTGAGAGAGGGTGAGAGAGGGTGAGAGAGGGGTAAGGGGAGCCGGAGGGAGGAAATGGAGGAGAGGGGGGAGGGAGGGAGGGACTGTGTCCAGTTTAAAAAGGTTGCAGTGGGCAACAGTAGCGGATCACGCTACCATAATAATATATCAATCTCCACTTTATTATTAAATTCTTGACTTACAATCTTACATATTTTTTCAATCTTGTCCTCTGCGGTACTCATGAGAGTTTTTATGCCATATCTGGTGGTTATTCAGGTCCGTTTGAAACATAGGGTCAGATGCTATAGTACCTTCCCTCTAATAGATTTCCCAACACATTTGTTCGTTATTCCTATTATAGTCCGTTTGATCTCTACCCATCCGTTTGCAAGACAGAAAAGGCGAAGCAGGATAGTTAGTACACTATATCACATGACAGCAGGAGTGAAGGGACATGCGAACTTTACCAATGGTATTCATACAATATACCTATATATGCAACCACAGAAACCCAAATATAAAACCCCCGTTACTCACGGTCCTCTTGCCTCCTTCCTCTTCCAAACGAAACCTCGCAATTATACAAAAGGAAAATGCACCCTTCCTCTACCCTCCCTAAATAAATATATATCCACCTTTCCCCTTCCCCCTCTAACATACCAGTTCACATCCTCCCGCCACCCATCATCAACCATGCACAAACTGTCACTCGCAACGCAAAAAAACCCACCGTGTTTGAAAATAGTTGATGCGGAGGTAATGATCAACGGTGGAGGGGTTTTACGCAGCGGCTTAAGTGGAGACACAAAATTTGTATTATTATATTAAGCGGAGATGAAGATTATGACTGATCGTGATAAGTCGATAGAAAGGGAAGACCTGAGGAGAGTTGTGTACAGGAAGAAAGGAGCAGAGAGAGAGAGAAAGGATACGAGGGGGGGAAAGACAAGGGTGTGAAAACTTTTCATAGCTTGTGCGTTACTTCGCTGATGCATACGCGTACCACTGGGGCCTTACGGTGCGGGCAACACCCACTCCAAGTGCGGGCATTAAATTGCTATTTCCAACAGGCCTCAAATTTGGAGAACGAGTGATGCGTAGTGACCATGTATGTCATGTGTGACTTCAGTATAGTCTGGAGGAGAATACCGATAGTAGCAATATACTTTAAAATATCTTCCAATTCCTAGAGAAAAGCTTGGGGCATGTAAAATCCTCTAGTTATAGCGCCATATTTCTCATGATCTATAGTCACAGAGGTGGGACCTGCATGCATCGGCCAGAATCATGCAAGGCACTAGGGTTAGACTGTGCAGTTGGAGTATGTAAGTTAAAGGGAGGAAACCTCAGAAAACCCATTTGGGGGGATCTCCACCAGAGTCAAAACCAGGGTACGATGCAACTCGACACCATTAGGGATACTTATAACCATTCCTTTTTTAAGCGCCACGTGCTCATTGTAAGGATTAGATATTATAGCTCAAATAAGCGAGGTTTTGTTGTTGGGGTGAAGGGCGCAGGGTGGTGAAGGAAAAGAATGAAAAAAGAAAACGAAAGAGTGAGAGGTGAGAGAAACCAAGAAGATGGAGGAAGAAGAAAATTTTGGAGGGGAAAGCTCTGGCAGTGGGACATAAAATTTTTATGGCGAATGTACTGTCGTGTATATGGAATTGTACTTCTGCAAACCAATTCACCGCATATAGCAACTTGAAGAGATCTCACCATTTCCATGCTTCAGAATCGTTGAATTACTAGTACTTAGAGCCCCCATTCAATATAACCTCCATTTTTTTGCAATGACTGCTCAAGCGTGATTTGGCCTATTATCTGCTAACTCGGTTGGTTTAGTTACACAAGTATTTGTTTATAATAATACATCCATTTAGACCTTACCTGTTACAGTACCAGCCGAGATGCTAGAATTTCTGTACACTACTATATAGGCTAGTAAAGAAATTTCTATCATATACCTGCTCGTGTAAAATACACGACAAGAGTTTTAATCAGATTAAACTAACACACACCCATACCACCTGGGCTAGAAAAGCTCAGAGAGAAATTTGAAGAGAAGAGGTAGAAAATTCCAAGTAGTTTCAAGTTTCTCCGCGATGATATACCGGCTATAACTGGAGCACAGTAGTAAGGACTGGGAAATGGTGTCTTAGCTCCTAAACCTACCGTAAGAGCTCGAATAAACGATCCTTGTGCTAGGTAGTCCGAAATTTCCTCCTCTGGAAAAGGGGCGAAAAACACACCAAAAATCCGCCCCCCAAGACAAAAGAAAAGAAGAAAAAAACACCAGGCCTTACTAAGTGAGGAAACTCCAACGTCCTAGCACAAAGATCGTTTATTCGAGTTCTTACAGTACCTAACTTCACGAGAGATAGGCGGACCACAATCGTGCTTGACTGACAGGTCTTCTCGGAAGTCTCCCCATCGGTCTACCAGGACTCTCGAGACGACTACTAACACTGCCTCTAGACGGGCATAGGCAAACTACGCTCTGTAGATAGACCAATAGGAACACACACTTTCCATTAGACCACCACATCCTCTTGAGCTTATCAAAGAGTACAATACAAAATACTAACTCTACACCAAGCATCTCTTCTATTCACCCAATACCCTCTCCCTACTAGCATCTCATACTAAATTCCCACTATGACAGAAAGCCTTGTTTTCGCCTTTCAATCAAAACTTCTCCATAGAATCCCTTCTTCCCCGCAGCCCCCACTCCTATAAAAGCCCTTCGCCCAACACCATGCCTCCTCCTTCTTCCCTTAACATATCACAGCTCATCCAAACCACAAGTCCGACCAACACCTACACGCAACTGCCCCACATTACTCTATTATCACCACTTTTTTGTTTCGAATAACCACAATGCCTGTCAAAGCTACCGACGATGTTCAACTATGCCTTGCTTGTCAGAGTGTCTTTGTCAAGAAGCCAAATGATCTTTGCGCTGCCTGTAGGTCTCTTTTGGTTGTTCCTGGTACGAAGTGTTGGATGGGGATGGCTGATTTGGGTGCGATAGGTGAATTGAGTCCCTATATTCCCCCTACTGGGTATGGGGGTAGGGAGAAGGCTAAGAAGGATTAAGGTGATGGTGGGGGAGGGGAGG
>Ga0307507_10012601_pt1 | contig 10418 bp, 6 predicted proteins | sample 7_EM_MG_FD_207223 | JGI IMG/M metagenome (GOLD analysis project Ga0307507, IMG submission 207223) | Populus trichocarpa ectomycorrhiza microbial communities from riparian zone in the Pacific Northwest, United States - 7_EM | ecosystem: Host-associated > Plants > Roots > Unclassified | place... | reverse complement strand
ACATTTTATTTTTTTTTTTTCTCTCTCTCTCTCTCTCTCTCTCTCTCTATATATATATATATATATATATATATATATATATATATATATATATATCTTATGGTCATCGAAATGGCTTCTGGTAACAGGATTTCTAGTCATTAAACCCTAAAACAGCGGCAAGACTTAAGGCTGCTGATTTTAAAATTGAGCTTTGTATAAGCTGATGTCTTCATCAAAAAGTCCAAAAGCTTTGCTTCATTTTGAAGACTTTTGTAAGCCAATATAGTCCTTTTTTATTTCTCCAGGCAGGTAACCGGGGAAAGGCATCCTATGCACACGTTTTCTGTACAGCAACTCGACACAATACAAGAGGAAGCTGTTCCTTTCAATAAGAAATTCTAAAGTAGGACCATATATTCTTGGTCAATAAAAGGTGATTAGAATAAGAGAATAAATGGGCAATAGGAAGTTATATAAAGCAGCATTACATAATCTCATTATCAAAAAGGGGTGGTGATATTCTATCAATATGATACAAAGGATCTAGAGCTACCCTACAGAATGATCATACAACTGGCCTGATAAATGAACAGAGCAGTGATTATAATAAGAGACATATAAGGAAGACTGATATCAAGCTAGTGAAAACAGAAGTATGGCTATAGCAATATGTAGATGCAATTGAACTTGGAGATTTATTACTGGCCTCTTTTTCTGAGCCTGTGCTAGAGTTGCTACCTAGTCCAGCAGCAACTGCAGGAGGCACCATGGAAGCATGTGGTTGCAGTGGGAAATTGTTATAATCCTCCACATCATAGCCTGCATTAGAGCAAGAAGTTTCCCCATTCAGTGATGCCATTTTATATATGTATTAACAGTCAGAACATATATGAAAGTAACACTTACAATCAAACTTCTTCCATCCCAAGACAAGTTTTTCTCTATCAAATACAACACGGTAACCAGTCATGAAGTTTTCTGCACAAGGATCAAGAATTCATATAATTCATTTAAGAGCATATCATTCTTTTATTTTCAAAAATAGAAGTTGAATTTCCTAGTGTATTGATTAGGAAAAGGAGAAATGAAACAAATTAGAATTTATCCTTGATTGAAAATCATAATTTTCCTTAACCATGGACTGCTACACTCAAAGAATTCAAACTTGTGCCTGTTATAAATCAGTTAGATTCCATGTGTAGCATTCATTTGATTTAATACTGAAACACACGTTCATTTTCTTATTTATAAACACATAAAAATGCAATGCTTACGCCCGATTATATTGAGTTCTGTGCTCTTGACAACGGCCAAGCAATATACAATTTCGTTCTGCAATTATTTGAAAGGAAAATTATTTGCTATTAGTATCACAGTAAACAACACAGATCATGGTAAAAAGATATAGAGTAAAACATTACCTGAGTGGAGATCACAATTATTGGATCATAGACAGTAAAATGCCTTCCTCCTTTCATTGTTAAACTCATACTGGGTACCAAACTTGCATTTGCATCAGGACTGCCCATCATCAAGAAAAAGGATACAGTTACGGAGGATAGAGACTAGGCAGGTGATGATGGATAAGGCTTCATGTCTACTTTATTTCACTATATTATAATGCCTAACCTCATATCATAACAATATTCAAAAGGAATCCTGGGATCAGGTGGACGCCACTTATCTCGTGCCAGTGAATGAAACTGTAAAGGAGCATAAGAACCAAATTTCAGTACTGGATTTGGTAATTCAGATAGACTAGCAAAATCAATCTTCATCCTCTGAAGCACTTACTTTCTCCGAGACCCTTGAATAGGCTGGGTCGACCATGTATGTAAAAGAAGTCCCAGAATCAAAAAGAGCTGTGAACTCTACATCGATTAACATGGTTCCTACTCGAGCTTGAGTCACAGTAACATTATAGGTTGGGCTGCATAACAGTTCCAGACACAGGTCAGGGAAAAACTATCCTTCCATCAAGACAATTATATAAGACTATCAGCATCAAGTAAAGGACAAATTACCACTTACTGTGCTGGGTTAACATTAAATGGGGTCTCTTCCTGGTCAGGACTACCCTTGTCCCCGAAACTGATTCTTCCAATTCCATCATGTCCAAAGCACATGGAGAAAGAATCTGCTATTAATCCCTCCCTAGATAAGACACTAGGAACAGAAATCTTCTCCATCCCCAGCCCAAATAAACCATTGGGAGCAGCAATGTCTAGAAATGAACCACTTTGAACCTGGCCACAACTGCAAATTTCATATTGCATATTCATCTCAACCTATACCCAAAGCATGATGAGAGAACATTGCTATCCAGAGGCAAGGTGTTAAAATTGTTATTAGAAGACAAACTAACTCACCCAAATGTGACATACGCTTCAACAAATTCTCGTCCACCATCTTCTGTTGTCAAGTGCAGAACATCCTTTACCAAAATCCCAGAAGTAGACGTTTGAGCAGAGACATAAGAGACTATGTAAGGGCAGCTGCTGAATGTTCCAAGGCAGCGATTACGCTGTGCACACATATCATTGTTGCAGGTGACCTTTTTGCTTGTCGATGACTCTCTTGGGTTGTATATACTAAGCTCAAAATCCTGCTAGAATAAGTCACACATGCTAGAAAATCAACCATGAGCATCTAATAGCATTTGATATAGAAGCAGTAAAAATGCATTCATCTAGATTCATAGGCCACTGTTCATCATACCACCAAGTGCTCCTTTAGCTGTCTAATAACCTAAGCATTGTCAAACAGATTAAATGCAAATAACCTCTAGTCTCCACTTTAGTATCCAATTAATAAGAGATAACAAAGACTTACAAAACTCTACAACGAGGGACAAGATAAAGCCAAACAAGATGAATCAACAAAGCCACATTCCATAAAAAATCACATTTACCAAATAAAAGTAAGAACTGAGAAGAGATACATACAGAAGCATAACTAGCTCCATGAGTAGGTGCACATCTGCTGCAATCACAAGGCACCCAGAACAAATCACTTCCTGTGTCAAGTGCCACCATAAACTTCACTCCTGGTGTCCCCAATTCCACTGTTGTGTAATGCAAGCTACACATTCACCCACAAAAGGATTGGAAAATTAAACCCAATTCAAGAATCACTAAAACAATAAATTTTTTAAAACCCACTTAAAGAATCACTGAAACAAGAACCCATTTCTTAAAACCCAATTGAAGAATCACAAAAACAAACAAAAATAAATTGACAGTAACTGACAATAAAACGCAAAAAGTTGAAAGAACATACAATCCCAAGGAGCTGATTCTAAAGGTTGAATTCCCATCAGAAAAAGCTAAAGATGCATCAGCATCAGAGAGTCTACGCCCCCTTAACATCTGATCACGATGAGCCAATGCTGCATAGTACTCAAAGCTTCCTTTCTCGGGCCAGTTTCTGGTCAAACCTGACCAATTCTTGAATGAATCAGAGAATCTGTGGTGCATCTTGAAAGTAAAGACGCGGCCTTTACAGGTTTTAGAGAAAACCCAGATTGTTATCAACAAAAAGAAGGTTAGTTTCGATGAAGATCTCATTTTGAAATGAAATGAAATGATAATTGCATTGCTTAAGAAAGGCAAGATCTTGATTCTAGAGAAAGAGGGGATCTTTTATGTGTATTATCAGTGAAAGTGACTTGAGTAGTTGTAGTAGTATAGAAAGTTGTTAGTAGTTAAGGTTTTTTCTTGCGTGTGAGTGAGATATGGGGTCCACATTATTTTTTTTTAGTAATAAGGGAACATAGATTTTTCAGGGAAAAATTTGGACTCTTGCATACAAAATGCAAATACATAATAAATTAACCTAGGAGCAAAAAATTTGGTAAAACAGTTTGTTTCAAGGATTTAATAATTCAGAAAAGTAATATTAATTAATATTGTAGTTTAAAAATATTATATTTAATTAAATATTATAATTATGAATCATAATAAAATTATAATTGATGTTGTGATTCACAGCCACGACATATAATCAAATTTTATAATAAATCGATCAATTGTTTCACAACAATCATTTAGACTAGCAAATCAGTTTACACCGAAAAGCAGAGATAAACTTCTATATGAATAGTAGATTTCAGATATTTTAATTGTAATCAAATTTTTAGTCACAAGTTGAACAAAGATGTATATTTTAACACATAAAATATATATGAAAGAAAATTTTCATAAAATCCATAGTTTTTTTTGTGTAAACAGGTCTACTAGTTTAAACAACTGGATAAACCGTTCGACTGGTTGAGCTAGAGAATTGGTAGTGAGGATACTGCCCCTAGCAACAACAAATTTCTCTAATATTTAGATAAAAATATATATGTTTTTTTATGAGATTTATTATTTGCTTTATTAATCTGACATTTAATTTAGTTAATAATTTTAGAGAGTTAACAAGTTTCACTACCAATTCTCTAGCTCAACCAGTTGTTTAAAGTAGTAGACCTGTTTACACAAAAAAATTATGGATTTTATGAAATTTTTCTTTCAAATATATTTTATGTGTCAAAACATACATCTTTGTCCAACTTGTGACTAAAAATTTGATTACAATTAAAATATCTGAAATCTACTATTCACATAGAAGTTTATCTTTGCTTTTAAGTGTAAACTGATCTGCAAGATTAATATTCAACAAATTCTCACTAAACTCAACAAATTCTCCCATTTCATAATCACAAATAGCCTCAAGAGTGAAAAAAGAGAGCATATATATGCATGCAAAATGAATCTCAAATACTTCAATAATACAATATTAAGTAATTGAAATCTCAAAATATATAAATATAACTCATCTATTTATTTACATCTACATCGTCTCCTAGATGATTCGGACTCATTAATAGCACGACTAGATCTGACTCCTACACTCACCTGAGTGGCCTCATCTTCTACCATGACATCATTTAGAGTTAACCTTTCTCCATAAGTATTAAGTCCAGTGCATCATCAGGATGTAATAGTGTGACATTTGCTTTCAGTTAGCTTTTGTGTATAGAAACCAAATTGTTTTTAAAGTAGAATAAGTTACTTTAACGATATGGTTGATGTTAGATTAAAAAAATTTCAACACAACAAAAATATTAACTAGAAAAGTTTTAGCGTTATCATTTAGTCTTATCTAACAAGTTAAACTTGAAAACTCTAGACTAGCCAACTTGACTATTTGATTAGCTCAAATTTTAAATTAAATAGTGTGAAAATTATCATGAAATGACCTAGTTGACTTAATGAGTTCAATGACAAAAAAAAAAATCAAAGGATTAAAAAAAAGATGCACAATTCTAAAAGTGTAACGCCTCATAATTGTTTTAACTTTAGCCTTGCACTCAGGATTTTCATGTTAATTTTTTTTTATAATGGTCTCAATATATTCAACGTCCCGATAGAATTTACAATAATTTCTTCATATAGAATTTCCTTATGATATCATTATATCTTTTTAATTGACAATACAATTATTTACCAGTGCAACAATTACTTTCCTTTTTACCATAATACATTTACTAATTGATTTGCTTAATATGATCATTACAAATACTTGATTCTATTTACGAGTTTTCCTTACACTTGGCTTTTTCATTCCTTGGCTGGTCACATGAATTAAACATCCTGGAATACACAATAATTATATTAACTTTGACCTCATAGCCTAAGAAGAAGTTGATTTACATCATTTAAAAGCAATATCAATTAATGATCAAAACCTTAACTCATGCATGATTTCAGATGACTTATAGACAAACTAGCTCAACTTTCTAATTCGAGTTTATACATTTATTTCTTCCTTTAAGTCTCTCATTTTGGGTCATATATATTCTATAAAAATCTACCACAAAGATTCACTCTTTTAAAAGAATAAGAACTACTTTGTGTACCTTATTATAGATTAACATAAAAACTCCATGCTTCAAACCTCGAGCACCACAGCTTGATTGCATAACGATCAACTCATCTTAAGATAGCTTACACTAATGCATTAGTCCATTTCATTTCAATCTTATTTTATACTTACACAAGTGCTTGGACATTTATATATTTATATACCACTAGGTATATCATACATAAGGTATACATAAAATTTGGCATTTGTAATCCATTATAACAAGGAATTAAGGTACTATTACATTTCCTTTTATTATACATTTATAAATATAACCAATTTTCCTCGTCCACTAATGATGGACTGAACAATTGGCAGACATGTGCCAACATATAGCTGCCATCATTATTATTAGTATGTTGTTTCACTGTTAATGCAGCTACAAATCACACAACACATTAACAATCTTACTCTTATTTATTACATCATTACATTACATACATGTTATTTAGAACATGTATTATACCACTTTACATGTATGCTTTATCAAAGTAATTCAATACATATTTTACACACACTATTAAAAATCTTCAGATACATAATACACCTACTATTAAGCAGCTTATATTCATCTATAATTTAGTTGTCTAAACAGGCTTTAAATACTTCCTCAGCTTAACCCGATAAGAAATCAAACAAGACAATTTCCAATCAAGACCTTTCTTATATTACAATTGATTGTCCATAACAATCATTTACTATATTACAATGGATTGTCCCAAAACATCCCTTCATTGTACTACTTTTGGTTATCTCAAATACTTTTTTACCTTTAAACTGACTTTTATGTTACAATATCACCTTCATCATCATGGATAACATCTTTCTTATCACTATTTGGATTTACTTGATCATCTACCCTTCCAAGCATTCTTCTCAAGTGATACAATTTTCATCTCCATTCTTCATAAGGATTAAACATTTATCAATTTAATTTATCAATCAAACAACCATTACCATTAATTCAATTAAAAAATCTTTTATTTTCATATCAACAATTTGATTTTGCCCAAACATTTTCAACAATAATCCAATATATATATATATATATATATATATATATATATATATTATTAGCTTTGTATAGGGCAATTAATCAAATCACATATCCCGATCATCAGTGCAACTAACACCACTTTGAGCAACTAGTCAAATCATATATCATAGTTATCAGTGCAACTAACATCACTAGCTTCTCTCCAGATTGCTAGTCAAATCATATATCCAATCATCAGTGCAACTGACGCCACTAGCTTCACTTCGGGTAGCTAGTCAAATCATGTCTTTCATGGAAATTTAAACCAACCATTCCAAACATATCTTCTTAGTCTTGTTGTACCTCCTAAAAAATAAGAGTATAGATTTTCTTCAATTGTCATTCATGAAATTTAACATTTATCCATTCATCTCACATTTCAATTAACACAATTGAACACCATTTTCATGTCAACTAAATCAACAATTCAAACCCCTCCTTTAATTCATGTGATGGTGGAACCTTTTGTTTAATAAGGTTTAGGTTCCATTCTGATTTTTCATGTAGTTAGCTCTCTTTTAAAATCATTAGTGTTATCATCACACATAATTAATCATTAATTCCAACTAAAAGTTTTTAAATTAATTTACTTGGTCCAACCAAATTTAAATTAATTTCCTTGGTCCAACCAAATTTCCTTCATTCATAAACAAATTAACCACATAGCCATTTATATACCATGCCATGATTCAAAATTAGATTTTAAATACCATGAAAATCACGAGTAGTTCTCAATTCTTCCCTTAAGTTTTTATATGGTCATGTAACACAATTAACCATCCACATTACACTTTATATAACACAAATAATTCATTTTTCATAACAACTATTTCAACACAGTCCATTCGCAAACTAATAGTTTAGGCTGAAATCCTCCCTTTAAAGGATCATGTCCTTTTCTTTCTTTCTCTTACAATTTAAATTAATATTCATTCTTTAATTCCTTTACATGCCATAATTTAGCACAAATTTCATGTCAATTTCAATTAACAAATTCAATCTCTCCCTCCGTATTATGGCTGATTATTACCTATAAGGATAACATAGAATTTTATTTAAATATTCCACAATTACCACTTGGCCCATTCATTTTTCATGTTAATAAACACAATTCTACCCAAATTTCATGGCAATTAAATCAAACAAACCCAAACTCTTACACATACTAATGTTGAAACTTCCTCTCTAAAGGAGGCATGGATTTCTTTTCAATTTCTTGCAATTAATCCATTACTCAATCATTACATACTCAAACTAAGATAATTCTATAAAAAATCTATAAAAAATTAAATCAATTTAATTCAAAATCCCATTCTAATCCCTAATTGAATATTCCATATCATAAAGAGGTATGTTTTCTCTTCAATTCTTTGAAACTAACTCATCACCCATTCATTTTACACCTCCATAAACATAATTATAACACAATAACATCAGCTTAAACAACAATTCATCAAAACTCAAAATTAAATAACACTAATATTCACCCTAGCATAATAAACACAACACCAGTCTAATCAACCATTTTAGAAGGATTTCATACTCCAAAAGATGGAAAATTAAGATGGAAACTCAAGACAGAACCATGTTCTCTTCACTTTCTTTTTGCACCCTTTAATCTCTTTAAAATCCTTCACTTCCCGAGCCTTATTTAATTGTTTCCTATGCTCAAAACCTCTAATTTGATCCTTAAAAGCCCTTCAGAGAACATGGTTAACTTTATTAATTTGATCCTCTAATTTTATTAACTTTCTTTAATTTCAAGAAAAATAAAGTTCATTCCTCTTTTTTCTTTCTCTTTTGTTTGGTGTGCTCCTAGAAACAACCCTTATAAGGGCGGGATTTCCCCCCCTTTTGTTTGGATCATTTTGCCCATAACTATATCTCTTGTATCATTTATGTGTTTTACTTGATTTTCATGCCTAAATTGCAAGATTGGCCTATTAAACATTTAATTATGTCTCTGGGCTTAATTTTTATGCAGATTTATTCAATAATCATTTAATTTGACTTTGAATCCACATTGTCTCTCTAGTCTTGGGTACAATGGGGTACAATTAAGCTCTTAATTCCATCCAAAACTCCAGCTTGATTTTTTTTATATGTTTGAAATCCTCCTAAACTTATTTTTTCTAAATCGCCAGTCTTCTTGCTATTATTATTTATTTTTTATTATTTATTATTTATTTTAAAAGGAAAAATGGTAAATTTTGGGGAATAACCCAAAAATGGATTATGACACCTCTTATTTAGAGTGGTTGTCTATTAGACAGAAAAATTATGTAAACACAATATTAGAGTTAGCACTCTAGGCATTGCAGTCCCTCTCTCCTAAATAGGAATTTATGATATTTATCATGGGTGGTTCGTGTGGATTACCGTTAGAGGCCAGACAATTGAACGACTTATAGTTTGCGACAACCCGACCTTTAAGAAATTATTCAAAGCCAAAGAAGATCAAATCTTTAGGTAATAAATCCCTAAAAAACTCTAGATCTATCTAACAGGATCCTAAAGACTCCTGAATAATTTTGTTTCATAATTTCCATTGCGTATTTGATATTTGGGAACCCAACAGTAACATCCTCAAATTCAAAAATAGATTTAATCGTTTATTTGCAATTCATTTATAAACCATGAGATTTGTTTTTCACAACTTTAGTGAGTTTATAAGTACATTCCATAAGTTTTTACCAAAAAATCCACTAGAGTTACCCCTACATTTTAGACATAACAAGTTATTGACACTCATACTCCTAGTCACAATTAACTCTCACATCTTATTCCTTATCCAACCATCCCAAACCACATCTCATTCAAGACCAACTATATTTTTTAAATCGCATCATACACAAACATATATAAGAACACTACCTTATGATTCTGTGTTCAACAATTCAAGAGGATGCAAGAACCCTATTTTTTTAATATATATGGTCGAAACTAATTAAGAAAAAAAAGAATCAAGAAACAAAAAACACAAATTGAAGGATATAACCTGTGATTAGATTTGCTCTGATACCAACTGATGCGAACCCTAGCGGAATTTAATGAAATTTGCGAACCCAAGATCTATCTAATCCAAGTTTACTGAAAATAGGATGAGCTTATCACAATGGAAGACCTGCTTTAAGGCAACAAAACTATAAACCAACTCAATCACAACACCTCCACTTGAAGACGAGCAAAAAGAGTATAAATTCACAACAAAGATTGGCCAATTCTTTGAAGAGTTGAAAGTTCAATCAAGAACCAAGATTGACAACCAAAGGTCGGAAAAAATCAGAATATTATTAGCAAAAAAAAAATGTGCTGAAAATTATTCTCAAGAGTATTTATACCCCAAGCTAAAACCCTAGTTTCCCTAATGAGTCACATATAAACCCAATTTAAATAATAATCAACCCAAGCTAAAACTAGCCCAAACTAATTAAAATAAATAAAATAAACAAGTCTAAAATCCAAACAAGTGTTTCCTCACAAAATAAAGAAA
>Ga0307507_10012600_pt1 | contig 10418 bp, 7 predicted proteins | sample 7_EM_MG_FD_207223 | JGI IMG/M metagenome (GOLD analysis project Ga0307507, IMG submission 207223) | Populus trichocarpa ectomycorrhiza microbial communities from riparian zone in the Pacific Northwest, United States - 7_EM | ecosystem: Host-associated > Plants > Roots > Unclassified | place... | reverse complement strand
GATTTGGTCATATCTATCAAAATCTTCACTTCTTCATTGTCACATGAAATGGCACAGCCAGCGACACTCTTCAAAGGCAATAATGACTTCTAACGCACAACATGGTCCAGAAAAAATTGACCAGATAGCCAAGCAATGCTTTTGCTTTTTTACAAAAAGGGCTGGAAGAAAGTGCCTCGGAACGAATTTCATTCCTCGGAACTGGAAACATATTCAATACTCCGTTCGTCAAACCTTCGCTTATCTTCACGGGGAAAACTCGACATGCTTGTATGGTAGCCAGCCATTTAACCCGTGTTATAAATTATTTTATCAAAAAAATACTGGGTATATACTGTTTAAATGTGTTTTTTATATAAAATCTTAAACATGTACATTAAAAAAAAATCTATGCAATCATCTTACTAAATAAATTAATAATTATTTATATAAATAAATAAATAAATCATTTATAATAACCAAGAAAAAAATTGCAAAAAATAAAAATATTTAACCGTGTATATTTACTAAACTTATTTATTTTGAAAAATAAAAAATAAAACCATAAAAACCTATGATGTAAATGATAAACTAGAATTGGACTAGGTCCAGAAAAAAAATTTATGCTTTTCATTGAATATAACAAATGGAGTATACATATGAATTGGCACTAATTACATTCATTTGCACAAAAGAACACATATAGTACTGCCTAGAGGCGAAGAATTACAAAGTGAAATTTCCTGCGAAGTTCAGAAAGGACCATGGTTGGAAAGATGAGATAATTCGTCCTCGGCTGTAATAGTTTCAAGAAAAGCTACTGCTCTGATGTTTGCCACTTTGCCTCACAAAACTCTCAAGCTGTAGGATGCCGTCTGTAGTAGTTGTAAAAACCAATATGATGGCAAGAAGTAGGGAGCGCCAAAACAAAATTGCGAGATTGACAAAACCATATGCAAGGAGTATCACGCTCCTTGTGTTTCTGCCGGCAGGGTATCAGTTGGGCCACTCTTTCAACATTTTCTGATGAAATTGATTCTAGATGGCACCATTTGCTATGACTGTTGAAGGACTAGATTCAATTCCAGAGCACTTTTTGTCAATAAACCGCCCCTCCTGTGCAAAATTGACAGAGATAACATCAGTGACTAGGAAAACCATTTAGCATTCAGATACATGGGAATCTATCAAAAAAAAGCCACAATGGATAAATCGATGGAGCAGGATCAAGAAATTTCTGCAAAGAAAAGGACTTCTTGTTTTCTGTGATAAAGCCAACAGGATTTGCAGCTCTTTAGCATGGAATCCTTTTCCATGCGCAGTGTTGGTTTAAGTTGACCGCGCAATCATAGGTAGAACATAGAGAAAATGAGTCAGGAGCAGTACTCAAGAGTCAAGATAGAATGCTTGCCTTGCTAGTGCTGGAAGAATTTGCTGGATCTTTTGCAGCTGAGCAAAGCACTTGTTGCAGCATTCTCGCCTGCACATTATCCAATAAAAGTGAGTGTTCTGAATCACACAACTTAGATTAACAGAGATTGCAGTAACAGAAAAGTGTTGAGTCCATGTAAATATTGATTAGTAACACCTTTGCTCTGCATGAAGATCAACACCAACAACTGGAGGTGCGGAAACAGCTGATTGTATTACAGGGCCAAAAACCGCTACAAGCTTCAGTAGCATCTCCAATGAGATATTTGCATGCCTGTAAATTAACATTTCAAGTCAAATATCTTCAAGAGTTTTCTTTGAGTTCCAGATTTAGTGCAGTTTTGAGACAGTTTCATTTCCCTAGGTAGGAGTATATGGTCACTTGATGAGAATTATTCATAATTTGATGATGGACTAAATCATATACTCTAACCTACCTTAAAACCTTTACCAATTTCACACGCTAAAAACTATGCCATTGTTCTCTTCCAAGTGGACTCCAGGGACCGCTTATTTATAACTTAAAAAGGAAGAAAATAGTTCTTCAATAGTAGAAGTAACATATTGAGTTTGTTCATATTGAAGCTCTAGTTATGTAGCACACCAGATAACATAGCTGTTTTTGTACCAGTTAAATGAAGTCATACTTTGCCACTTCTAAAGACAAAACTGGATGATATTTGGAAAGGACTGCAGTAAAATGGTATAAAGTCCCAAAGACCATATCTAGCATTAAAAGTATTCTTATTATATGCCCATGAAAGCTACCTTTCCATCTTGCTGTCTAGCAAGCCCACAAGCACAGGAAGCAAGCAAGAAAATAAATCTAAATTGAGAATCTCCATTTTGTCCATGAGAACACTGATCACATCTGCTTGCACCTGCAACAAGATTAAATAATATCAATGTGCAAGATATACAGCCTTGCAGACTGTCATTATCAACACAAAAATCCACTAGCATGAACAAATACCCACAGAATAATCTGGCAGTTTCCTCAAGGCATTGATAGCACCTTTAATGTCACTTCGTTCCCAAAAATGTCGAATCACCTGCAAAATAACATCAGAGCTACTATTTTAGCGGCTTTGCCTCTCCCCCTCCCACCCAAAGGAAAAAAACAAGAAGAAAAACATAGGTGCCAGAAAGGAACGTTTAGCCATAATGAAGATGCTGAAATAAAACATGCATAAAACTTGGTCAATCACTAGAATAGGCACATAGATCTTTTGTCAGAAGTAGGATTATCATATTTTACAGTGCAATAAATCTTTAGAATAGTCAATATGTCATGCTTCTAGAAGTCATCTTCGATTGAAAAAATCCACCACTTGAGCACACCAATAGGCACAAGTAACTCAACATACCTGTAGCTTTGTCAAGCGGGATTTAAGGGTATTTAGGAATACATCGTGACTTTGCATCAGATCTTCAATAACATCCTTATAATTAGCAGAAGTCGAGTCCCTACCAGAAATTTGAGGCTCTTCATTCTGTCATCATCAAAAGAGAGAAACTGAGTTCGATTCGTGGAATGTGAATAATACAGCCACATACAAATTCATTTGATTGAGTTTGTAAGCATCAGGATCTTATGAGCATTGGTTCAGCCTCTCAGCTGATAATTTTAGAAAGATTCCCAAAGAAAAAATGACACTATTCAAAAAGAAATTTTCTTTCAATTGTGTTTGCCATGTAAAAAAAATTTCAAGGAGACAACTGAAATTTGATTATTAGGTTTTCTAATTAGAACAAGAGTTTGGTAACAGAAAGCACGTTTTTCTACATTTAGTACGAAGGTAGCCCAATCACAAATAGATGAACTACATGCATTAATCCATGCAGCAAGCGCTGAGGCCAACAGTGCTGCTAACACTTGGCAAGTTTTTCTGTATATAGTGCAGAGGTGGAAAATACAACCAAGTCTCAAATGATTTTCTTCAGTATCATTTCAGAGATCCGATGCTTCAAGTCATCTCAGGTTAGTACTTGAGAGGTTGGCTGGGAAATATAAGATGTTACCTGATTCAAATGTCCATGACAACATCTATAGCGACAGATAGAAGATGTATATTTTTTTTTATCTCATGTCTAATTCAAGATAGTAACTTGATTGTAATCACACCCGATTCCTTACAACATTTATCTATGCATTTCAAGTTGAAACTTCAGAGATTCTTATATATTTAGCAGGATCTTATGTTATACAGACCATAAGAACATCAAACCAATTGTAAATCCACTTATACTTGAACCATGAAAAATCTTCCTATAAAGGAGGCAAAGATCTTACCAGATTGAGGGGTGCTCTATCCATTTCACATTCGATGCGAGGGGTAAAATTAGTAGTTATGGAAGGTATTCTATCCACTGCAGGTATAACAGGCGTGGTTGTATTAGTAGGAACAGGGGGTGTTCTATTCCTTTCAGGAATAACACGAGGGGTGATAACAGCTGCTACTGGGGGAGTTCGCATGGCAGTGTTTGTAGGAATAGGGGGTGTTCTGTCCCTTTCATGTACAACACGAGGGGTGAAAATAGTTGCTACTGGGGGGGTCCGATCAGTTGCAGGCATAACACGAGAGGTCATACGGGCTGCTACAGGGGGTGTTCTATCTGTTTGCGATATAACACGTGACATCATATTAGTTGATATAGAGGGTTTTCTATCTGTTTCAGGTATAACACGAGGGCTTGATTTAGTTGCTATGGTGGCTGTTCTATCCTTCTCAGGTATGGCAATAGAAATCATTTTTGATGCTGCGGAGGCTGTATTATCTGTTTCAGGTACAAAACAAGGGTTCATTTTAGGTGCTATTGTGGCAGTTCTGTCTGTTTCAGGCACAATGAGAGGAGTCATATTTGATGTAACAGGTGTTCTATCTGTTCCAGAAATGACAGGAGGGGTCGGATTTGTTTCTGTGGTGGAGGTCCTGTTTGATTCTGGCACAGCTTGATGACTTGTGTTTAATTCTTGATCTTCGCTGCTTAATTTCTCCCTTCTTTCAAACCTCTCAACAAGACTACGTGTCCTGCCCGATACCACTGCAACTGCCAGAATGAAAATATTTGAAAAAAAAAATAAATTTCCATCCATTTTGCATATGCTTGAAAATCAAACACATGGCAAGCACCGGACAAACCTCCATTGACAATCTTAACAGGGGCAATCTCTTTACTGCTTTTAACAGATTCGTCACCTGAAACATACACAAATTGTTGTTACCTGCTAATAAAAAGATATATCACAAACTATCAACCAAAAAGATAAAACCATGTGTGAATATGCTTCACATATCTACATTTCAAAAAGATAAACTATATTCATTTATTTGACTTCAGGAAGTCAACAAAATGTATATGTAAAACTTATCAAAGCATCGGATAAAAGCTAATGTGGGGTTTTGAAGGGCAAGCAACACAGAGAATGGGAGAAGATGAACTTAGGCATGGGAAGAAAGCTGTGCTCCACGGAGTAGCTCATTGCCCCCAGTGGTTTTCTAATAGACCAGAATGAGAAAGCTTCAATATATATCAACCCAAAGGCTGTGGTGGTGGTGATAAGATTCTGAATAATATCTTTGATCATAAAGGGTACAATAAAGAGCACTGGCAAACATTGCCAAATATGATTGAAAAAATGGAAACTTTATCAGCTAGTCACAGATAGTAATATACTTAGTCATCTAAATAGATGGCAGTCAAACAATATCTTCATAAAGTCAGCATGGCTAAGAATGAGAAGAAGGTATCGAGGTAGATGGCCAGATGAGATCCCACATGATCAGAAATGAAATGCAGCTTTGACAAATTAAAGATTTGGAAAAAATCACAGGACAGGGGACATCTCATAGACAAGTGAGATTAAGATACGTGAGCTGGCAAAACAGGTGGCTCGGGCTTTATGGAAAAGGCAGTGAGAGAGTAGAGTAGATAAGACATCAGTCCAGCTCGCCAACCCAAAATTGTTGGGAAAAGTGAATGACAAGTAAAATGCAGTTCACGCACACATGGAAAAAGGCTTACTCGGGAAATACCCAAGGGAAAAGAACATGGAAGATAGAGATATCAGAATTATGAAAAAAAAAACCTCTTATAAAAGCAAGAACTTACAGTTTCCCTGATTAGGTGTTTCTGGTGATAAAACTTTTTCAAACTTCTCTGTGACACCCTTGATACTGGGGCTTTTCTTCTCATGGGATTTTTGAGCTCCATCTTCTGTTACAATCTGGGATTGCAAGCTGGGATCTCTTGCACTTCCTTTCTCACTTGTAACACTGCTAAAATTTCCAGATTCAAGAGCCACTGACATCTTGTCAACATCATTCTTGCTATTTGATGGCCTCCGCACATGAGCTGGTCTGAGCAACATACCAGGTTTGGTTTTTGTAAACTTGATAGTTTCCTTTCCAGAATTAGAAGAATCTTTTTCAACAGGAATGTCCCGAGGTACAATGGTAGGGACAATGAAAGATTTGTTAAAAGTTTGTTCACTCAAATTTGCATTCATTCCCATTAAAGGGCTCTGCTTCTCGGTTAGAGGAGCACTCATTTCCTTGGAATCCAGTGAGAGGACTTCTTTTGATGAATTCAGGGAACCAGCTCTTTGTAAAGTAACAGGATTTCCACCAGTAGCTTTACATGAAAGAAGGAAAAGCACATTAGAGAGAACGTAGATTGTAGACAGTAGGGATGCACCATGCATGCCTAGACGACAGCATGTGCTGATTATTAATGGAAATTACAATCACACTCCATGCCTGCAGAATATTCTAGGGATGCCCCATGCATGCCTAGACGACAGCATGTGCTGATTATTAATGGAAATAACAATCACACTCCATGCCTGCAGAATATTCTAGCTTGGATAGGCCGGTTATTGTACATCCATGTAAATGGCCCAGGAACTAGGAAAGACATGAATTTTGGAAGTCCTGACTTGGTTCAAATCCAAAATCACAAAAAAAAAAAAAAAATGAAAAGAAAAGCTAAACTTCAGAATCAAATCAATTCATGTTAAAGGAGTCTGGTATAAAAGGATCAGTTTTCATTCAAGACGAATCCTCCTCAACACGGTCAATCCCTAAACAACTATCTTAAATGACTACAGTGGGAGTGCATTTACTATTGGAAAATTTTAACTTACCCATTTTTTTTTAAGAAAGCAGAAAACTATTCGATAATGTGTTCACTGGATAGAATTTTGTCAGAAAGCCAAGCTTCCTATTTCTTAAAAAAAATCTGAAAACTTTAAAGCTACAACATACATTTTTCATGTTTTCTACTTTGTTTTCAGGGAAAAGAAAATCCACTTCGGAATATAGTGGTCCTAATAGGAATGCTTTTACATTTTCTTCTCGAAAAAAACCTTTTGTTATTTTAAAGGAGCCAAAAGAGGTCCTCATTTTCTAGTTAGAAAAATAAAACTAATAGATAAAAACATTCCCTCCATCTTTCATGGAAAAATAAATTGGCAGAATAGAGGCAAAGGTAGAAAAAAACATTCCCTGCATCTTTCATGGGAAAATAAATTGGCAGAATAGAGGGAAAAGTAGAAAAAAATAAATTGGCAGAATAAAGGTAAACATGAAAACTACTTTTCATTAGAAAACTGTAAGAGAACCAATACTATGCCATGAGTAAATCACTCTGTGATGGCTTAATTATGGTATTCTCTTAGTCTCTTGTTTCTTCTTAAACTTCTCTCTCAATTTCCAGCCTCTGAATTGTAAATTCTCCAGTAAAATTTATATTAAAATATTTTTGGCATCAGCTTAACGACCAAATGAAAAACTAACAAGCACCACAAGCAAATATTGGATGTGGATAAAAATAAAACTCTACTTAGAAGTTATGGGAGCAGTACAGTTCTTGAATGCAGATGACATGGAGAATTCATGCACTCATATAAACAAATAAGACACCAAAAAATGAATATCCAGAGTTGTCTTATTGGTAGAAAAACAAAATTATCAACTTACAGTCTACATATATGTTCTTTATTTCCTTTGTCTCGTAGTCAGGAGATGGAGAACGGAAACCCAAAGTTGATCTCACATCACTTCCTACTTTATCTGAAGAATTACATCCAGGGATGTTAAATTTCTGGTCTGTGCATTCACTTTCTTTGGGTACAAAACCATCACCATATGGCTCAATGCACTAAAACAGAAAGGAAAATATTAACACTATGGTTAATGGTGACTTGAAAGTTTGGAAAATCAAATAAAAACTAAATTCATATAAACAGAAAAAAGGTTCATGAGTAGAAAAGGCTACCGATATATCTCCAACCCAAACTCCAACAGAGTTTCTATAGAATGAACAGCCCAAGAGTTTCCCATCATGAATGCAGAGGTCACCAAGTGTTGACCATCCCATATCAACAGCATCATGGCAAATCACAGGCTCCCAAGAATAAACCTACAGTTTTAAGCATAATTTTTTAGCTCCACATCAATTGACAAATAACATAATGCAGTTTCATTATGCCAAAAACCCAAACCTTCAGACTATCATCTAATCCACAAAAAAGTGTCCTTCCATCAGGATGAAAGGTAATAGAGCGCACTCCTGTAGCCTGAAAAGTGGAAGTATAACTTTTTTAGGGAACATAATGGAAGAATTTACTAATTAATCATCCTGAAAACCACATACCAACATAAAAATTAATCAAATGAGGACAGGATAGCCTAGAGCAGCCTGTAAAGAAACTTAGAGACTGGAAAGAAAGTTGGAAGAGAGGGCAGAACTGAAGACCATATGATGAACCACATACTCTGGGACAGCAAAAGCATCTATTGTTATAAGAGATCTCAACTGATTAGGTTACAAAAGTTATTGAATATCAGCACTATATGGTTCCATATCAGCCTAAGAATAATAGCCTCGCACCATTAACTGACAAACCATGACCATATCAGATGTTTGAAACATGTCTTGAAACTTGATTGCTTCCAAGACATTCTTGACAAGAGACTTTAAAGTGGGCTTGTTGTCATGAGCCCATCTCCAATTTTCTTATTTAACCACATTTTGATGACTAAAATTGTTTCAATTTAAAAACACAAGTTTAGATACCTCAGGTCGGGCAGATCCAATCAGTTCGAAGGTCTCCAAATCCCAGAATTTCACGGTTCTGTCTGCTGAACCTGAAAAATTATTTGCAGGTTATGACAACATAATAGTTGAGTACCTCAAGTTAAAACATGCTGACTGGTGGGGGCAAAGAAAGTAACAAAGAAATATGTAAATTTTACCACAATAAGGTTCTAAATGAAGCGCATTAATCAAGCATGAATTAGAACATTGAAGAAAATAGAATTACCAATGAAATGGTAATAATTTCACAGAAAAGAAGATGGAAGGCACCTGTCATCTCAATAATGGTGTCATTCACACACAAAAAAGTGAGCAGAGTTCATGGTACTAACACACAGAATTCATGAACTCACCAGTAGCAAGGAGAAACTCAAGGGGATGGAAATCAATGGATCTAATATGTCCTTCATGGAACTTAAAATCATGTAAAAGCTTTCCAGCAGTAAGATCCCACACCTGTTCAACAATAACAAGGAAACACCAATAAACAGTGGAAATAAAACCTAAATGAAAGTCACGTTTGGATAGTGTGATTGATAATTTACCTTTACAACATTATCACATCCACCGGAAACCACCCAACGACCATCGGGAGAAAATCTGATAGTGCTAATTCCTTGAGTATGACCCTTGTAAGTGTGTATGCAGCCCTTTTTTCTGATATCCCAGATCCTCATATTCATGTCTGTGGAACCAGAAGCAAAGAACTCACCAAATGGATGGAATTCAACAGCAGTGCAGTTGGATCTGTGTCCAGTAAGAGTGCGAACCACTACACTTCAAGAAAAATAACAAATGGATTAGTTTTTTACTATAAACTACAAAAGCGATTCCTAACACACCAAATGCTTAATAATTTGCTAGTTCAACATACATATGGAAAAGACTTAAAAAGGGTAATCACATTGCTAAATTCTCATACCATAGTTAAACACACCAACTACATAACCTTATGATAAACACTTCATTTAAGCAAGGAATACAATCAATCAATCAATCAATCAACTTACTCTTAGCTTCTTCTAAATCCCACAGCTTTATTGCACCCATAGAAGCTCCGGCAAGCACTAAAACTTCTGATGTATCAAAAGCAACAGATTCAACTGGACTTGTATGACCACACAAGCTCTGCATATCGACGCCAAAAAATAAACAACCACAGTTATGTATGTTAATAACACCACCTAACAGATGCACCCATTCCATTTACACTAGCATTTTCTAAATGATAGATTCAAACTCAAGTAATTCTCAATTCCAAACTGACAGTCCACTTTCCACTTTTTTCAGTAAATCCTATCGGAGGTTAAAATCTAAACTTCCTCTAAGATGCAATATTATATGATACAACACAACAGATTGAAAATGTGGCAAAATTAATGCACTGATCTAGCTCAAATGATAACAAGTAGATAAATCACACTCAAGAAAAACACATTAGAGTACCGGAATCAGGAAAACTTTAAATAGGTGGGCAAGAGATAAAAACAGAAAGAATAAGAACTAACCATTAAAGAAGTGGGTTTGCCAATTGCCCAAAGATTCACTTTATGATCATCACCACCGGTGATAAACATTCTACACGCCTTTTTACCGATACTTAAGCAGTTCACATTGGTAGAATGAGCCACAAATTCTTCTATTTTCATCTCAGTCAAGAAAATAAATATACTGAAAATATTCTGATCTAAGATTCCAAAATACTTCTCTCTTAGCTTAGATTAAAACAACTTCTCGCCAAATTATTTGTAACAAAAAAATAAATAAAAGTACAGACCTGAAACTATAACTAAAACAAGAAATGAAGAAAAAGAAATTGAATTACGTTCAAGCAGAGAAAGAAAGCATTTCAAGAAAATCACGAGAAAAATTAAAAAATAAAAATAAAAACCTGAAATTTCTACAGT
>Ga0307507_10012599_pt1 | contig 10418 bp, 9 predicted proteins | sample 7_EM_MG_FD_207223 | JGI IMG/M metagenome (GOLD analysis project Ga0307507, IMG submission 207223) | Populus trichocarpa ectomycorrhiza microbial communities from riparian zone in the Pacific Northwest, United States - 7_EM | ecosystem: Host-associated > Plants > Roots > Unclassified | place... | reverse complement strand
TCCCGTAGAACCTGTTGCCCGCTATGGGGATCGGCACGTTGCCGTACTCGGGCGGGATCCCCATCGTGGACAGGTACCGCACCGCGGGCAGGTCGAAGTGCTCCCGGATCAGCTCCGGGTCGCGGTCGAGCGCCAACCCGAGCGTCCGGAAGTCGGCCCCCCACTCGCGGACCTGGTCGCGCAGCGCGAGCAACCGGTCGTCCAGCTGGATCATCGTCACACCTCCGGACGGCAGTAGGCCTCGGCGAGCAGCTCCGAGACGCGCGCCACCTGCCCCGGCCCACCGGCCAGGTAGCCGCCGGCGCCGAGCAGCTTCACCAGCGCGCGGTCGGCCTCGGTGAGCTGCGCGTGCAGGTGGTTGAGCACGGTGTCCGGCAGCTCGCCGGGCCCGATCCCGGTCAGCACCGCGCGAACCTCCAGGTGCTCGATCAGGCCGTCGGCGACCGTCGACTTCACCATCTGCTGCTGGAGCAGCGTCGAATTCCCGGTGCGCCTGCCGTTGAGGTAGCGCATCGCGGTCTCCCGCAGCTCCTCCGACAGGCCGAGCCGCAGCCACACCAGCCCGAGCGTCCACGCGGCACGCTGCGCGGGGGCGAAGCCGTTCACGCCGCCGGCGACCCGGTGGCGCAGCACCGCGACCGGCCCGCCGGGCAGCTCGATGACGCCGAGCGGCGTCTCCGCGCCGTCGGCGCGGTCGACCGTGATGCCGTCGGCCCAGACCTTCGGCGCTCCCGCCGCGATCTCGGCGGGCACGATGGCGTGCCCGGCCGGGCCGCACGGCAGCAGACCGGGCAGCACCGCCGAGACGAGTTCGGTCAGCGCGGCGGCCACGCCGTCGGTGCGCGCCGCGCGGTGGCAGCGCGACCACTGGTCGGCCTGCGCGAGCGCGGTCACGGTCCACCCACGGCGCAGTAGCCGAGGTCACCGGTCGACGGGTCGTAGTCGATCAGCACGACCAAGTCGGCGTCGGCGTCGGCGTCGACGCCGTGCGCCGCGAGCAGCGACCACGCCGCCGTGCACGGGTAGCCCGCCTCGGCCACGAGCACGGGACCGCTGTGCCGCACCAGGTCCGGGTCGATCCCCGCGCCGACGACCACCGTGGCCGACGAGTCCGGGCCGAGCAGCGAGCCGAGCGCGGCGTCGACCGCGCCGGGCAGATCAGCCGCGCGGACGCCGACCTCGTGGCCGATCGACAGACCCGTGGAACCGCCTGCCTCCAACAGAACCGCCACACCGGCGTTGCCCCGCGGCGCGGAACCCTCGACCTCGTACGGCAGCGTCGACTGGTCCAGCACCAGCACGAGCGCGCGCTGGTAGCCGTGCCGCCGGGCGTAGTCGCCCGCCAGTTCGAGCGCGGTGAACGGCGCGCAGGTGCCACTGTCGGACAGCGCGAACACCAGCGGCCCGTTGGTCAGTTCCTCGGACAGGTAGGTCGCCGCGGACAGGCGGCAGTCCAGGTCCGGGGTGCTGTGCGCGACCAGCGCCAGGTCGACCTGGTCGGCGCCGAGGTCCAGCTCCGCCACCAGGTTCTGCGCCATCGCGGTGAACGTCGTCCCGGCCACCAGGACCTCGGGACGAACGGCGACGCCGTAGCCCCTGGTGAGGTCCGCGAAGTGGCGCTGGGAGAACTCGTCGTCGATCCGGCGGTCCCCGCCGTCGAACTTCCTGTGCACGACCCGTGCCACCCCGAGCGGGGACCGCGCCAGGCGCGCACGCCTGGTCGTCTCGGGAACGGGTGCCGCCGTCCGGTACATGGTCAGGCGTCCCGCTCGGCCACGACGAAGTCGGCGAGCGACGCGACCGTCTCGAAGTGCGCCATCTCCAGGTTGTCGGTGTCGAACTCCACCTCGAGCGCCTCCTCCAGCTGCATCAGCAGTTCGAAGACACCGGTCGAGTCGAGGCCCAGTTCGTCGAACAGGCGCGACGACTCGGTCAGCGCGGGCAGGTCGTAGTCGAGCACCTGCGCCAGCACGGTCGTGATGGCGGAGACGATCCGGGCCCGCTCGGGAGCCGTCGTCTGGATGTCGGCCGTGTCAGTCATGGTTCGGTTTCCTTTCGGGGAAAGCGGGTCTTATTCCGGCGTCGCCACGGCCGTGAGGTTCGGGAGGTGCTGGTGGCGCAGCAGGTCCTCGGCGGTGTCCCGCTCGCGCACCAGGTGCGCGCGGCCGTCCTGGACGAGCACCTCGGCGGGGTAGCCGTGGCTCAGGAACAGCACCGGGGACGCGGTCGGGCCGTACGCGCCGGAGCGCAGCACGCCCACGAGGTCGCCCACCCGGACCGGCGGGAGCGCGATCTTCTTGCCCAGGGTGTCGTTCGGGGTGCACAGCGGGCCGGTGACGTGCCAGCTCTCGACCGCGGGCTCGTCCATCCGGTTCAGCACGGCCATCGGGAAGTTGCGCTTCACGAAGGACCCGATGCCGACCGCGGCCATGTGGTGGTTCGTGCCGCCGTCGGCGACCGCGAACTTCTCCCCCATCGACTCCTTCACGTACCGCACCCGCACGACGTACGTGCCGGACGTGGCCGTGAGGTAGCGGCCCAGTTCCATGACGAGCCGGGTCTCCGGGTGCGCGTCGGCGAACTCCGCGATGATCGGGTTCACCCGCGCGGCCAGCAGTTCCAGGTCGAGGTCGCGCTCGCCGTCGAAGTAGGCGACGCCGAGGCCGCCGCCGATGTCGACCACCTCCAGCGGGAAACCGAGGACGTCGGACACCCGGTTCGCCAGCTCGAAGATCCGCTCGGTGTTCTCGGCGACCGCTTCCTCGCTGAGGATGCGTGTGCCCATGTAGACCTGTACGCCCATCAGCCGCACGTTGGGGTGTCGCTGCGCGAGGTCGGCGTGGTCGAAGATCTGTGTCTCGTCGATGCCGAACTGGCGAGGCTTGCCGCCCATCGTCAGGCCGGAGCCCTTGACCGCGAAGCTCGGGTTGATCCGCAGGGTTACCGGCGCCATTACGCCACGAGCGCGGGCGAACCGGTCGATCAGGGCGAGTTCGCCGAAGGACTCGCAGATGATCGTGTAGATGCCCTCGTCGAGGCAGGCCTCGATCTCCCGCTCGCTCTTGCCGGGGCCGAGGAAGATGATGTTCTCCGGCGCGGCGCCCGAGCGGCGGACGGTGATCAGCTCCGCCATCGAGGACACCTCGACGCGGGCGCCCGCGGCTTGGAGCACCGCGCACACGCCGATGTTCGGGTTGGACTTGAGGGAGAAGAAGAACTCCAGCCTCGGGTGCAGGTGCGCTTTGAGGCCGTGCACCCGCGCCGACAGTTCGTCGCCGTCGTAGAGGTACATCGGCGTGCCGAACTCCTCGGCCAGCTCGGTGATCGGGATGCCCTGGACCTCGAACTCCGCGGTCATCGCCGCTCCTCCTTAGCCAGTCGGGTGGTGATCTCCGCGTCGACGGCCGCGATCTCGGCGTCACTGGTGCCGACGACGATTCCGTACAGCCGCCCGTCGAACGCCGCGTCACCGCGGGCGCCCGCGTTGACCGTGGCGAAGTTGTTGACCAGCAAGCCCGTTCCACCCGCCCGTTCCAGCAGGAGGCCGTCGAGCAGCGTCCGCACGGTGCCGAAGCCCAGTTCGCCGGTCAGCCGCAGCGGGTAGTGCCGGGCTAGCGCGATCCGGCCCGCTCCGACGAATCGCTCCTGCGACGGGACCTGGTAGGTGGACATGTTGTTGCGCGCGTTGATCTCGATGACCGGGTAGAGCCCGTCGTCGGGGTCGACCATCGCGTCCACGCCGACGACGCCGAAGTACCCGTCGGCGGCCAGCCTCTTGCCGAGCAGCTCCGCCGTGGCGACCAGCTCGTCGGTCTGCGCGCCGGACAGCCGAGCGGGCATCCGGTGTCCCTTGTGGACACCGCCCTCGGTGAACAGCTCCTTGACGAAGTCGAAGTGCGTCACGCCGTCGCGGCCCACGGTGAACTGGTAGTTGAGGTCGGTCTTCTTCGCGACCCAGTTCTCCACGCAGAACGCGATCCGCGGCTGTCCCGACTTCTCCACCTGCTTGGCGATCATCCGGAACAGCCGGTCCGCCCGGCGGGCGTTCTCCAGCACGGCGATGCCCTTGCCGGACACGCCGAGCGCCTCCTTCACCACGACCTTCTCGCCGCGGTCGATCAGCGGCGCGGCCTCGGTGAACGCCCGTTCCAACTGCTCCAGCGTGTCGCAGGCCCATCCGGTGGGCTGGCGCAGGCCCAACTCGTCGGCGACGCGGCGGCTGTACACCTTGCTGTTGACCGTCTTGCACGTCGCCGCGTCCGGTGCCGCGAGCGGCAACCCGGTCGCCTCGGCGAGCCGTTCCTCCACTTCGGACACGCCGTGCGCGATCAGGTGCGCGTCGAGCCGGGCCAGGCGCTGGAGCAGCACGGGGTCGGCCAGTGCGTCCTCGGTGACGTTTCGCAGCGGGTCCTGCTCCGCCACGACGTGCACCGTGGGCAGCGCGATCCCCAGGCCGGTCAGGTGGTCCAGGTAGTCGGCGTCCGGCGCGGCCTTGAGCACCACGTGGTCGTCCGGGCCGGCGAGCAGCAGGGCGAACTCGTCCATGTGGTTGACGACGGCGCTGCCGCTCGCGGCCGAGACGCGCGGCAGCGTGTGCTCGCCGCGGGCCCACTGTTCCTCGACTTCGAAGTTGCCCAGGAACACCAGCGACGCGTCGAGTTCCCCTACGACGGCCCGTTTGAGGCGGGTGGTGAAGTCATCCATGTCGACGTCCTAGTGCTGGAAAACGGCGGCGGCGAACGTCTGGCCGAGACCGGCCGACGTCATCAGGTACTTGTCGCCCGGCTTGAGCAGACCCAGCTCGCGGACGGTCTGGTAGTTGATGAACGGGTCCGCGCAGAAGCAGTGGCCCGTCTTGTCCAGGTTGTCCAGGAAGAACTTCTCGTTGGGCAGCCCGAGATTCTTCGCCGCCACCGTCCACGACACCCGGTTCACGTTGTGCGGCAGCACCAGGTCGATGTCCGCGAGGGTCAGGTCCGCTTCGCCCAGCGCCCCGAGGATCACTTCCTCGAGGGCGTCCTGGTAGATCTTGCGCGCGTACTTGGCGACGTCCGGCGTCATGTCGATCACGCCGTCGTCGCGGCCGTGGATGCGCGTCGCGTACCCGAGCAGGTGGTCCCGGTCGCCCTTGGCGGACACCAGGACCGCGGCGACGCCCTCACCCATGATCGACACGTCCTCGACCCACTGGGTGAACGGCGTGAACGTCTTGTCACCGGCCAGAATCAGCGCCAGCGCGTCCGGGTCGCCGTCGGCGGCGAGCAGCGTCGCCGCCACGTCCAGCGCCAGCAGCCCGGTAGCGCAGCCGTGGTCGGCGACCGCGAAGGTCTTGGCGTGCGCCAGCCCGAGCGCCTCGCGCACGTCCTGCACCGGGCTGACCGGATAGGGCGCGGTGGTCCGCATCCCTTTGGCCCGAATGACGTACCGGACCCGTTCCTCCTGGCCGATGAGGGCCTCCAGCTTGCCCGCGGCCGCGATCATCAACTCGGCCTCGGACTGCCCTGGCGCCTGACAGATCCGATCCAGGCCGTACAACCTGGTGAATCGCCGCACCTGCTGGTCGTTCAGCCCCAGCGACTCCCGCAGGTCCGCCACGGACACGGTCTCCGGCAGATGACTCGACACTGCCACCAATGACGTCATGGCCACAGCGTCGCGAGGAACCCTGACCGGTCACTGACACCGGGCTGACCGCCAGCCCAAGCGCGTCGGTCAAGCAACCCCGCGAGTCGAACACTCGGGCACCCCGTGTCGAACACTCACGCACCCCGAGTGGAACGTTCAGGCCGCTCCGATGGCCGAGAGGGGTGTCCGAACGCGGAGTTCACGGTGTCCGAGTGAGGGACTCGCGACGCGACCGCCCGACCGCCGGTCTACCGGACCGTCAACTCGACGCCGAGTGGGGTTCGGCGTCGCCGGGGTCGCGCGGCCACCAGCGGCCGGGGCGCGGGAGGAAGTTCGCCAACTCCGGGAAGTCGGTCGGGCGTTCGGTCATCCAATTCCAGTAACGCGGGATCGTACGGGCGTAGTCGCAGTAGTACCGGCGGAGCGCGTCGATCAGCTGGCGCAGCGTGTTCGGGTGGATCGAACCCGGCCGCCACACCAGCAGGAGTCTGCTGCGCAGCGGCTCGGTGATGGCCACGAGGCTCACGTCGGCGGTCGAGCCGGTCGGTGTCGCCAACGCCGCGGCGCCCGCGTCGCGGACCCACGACATCGCCTCGGCGTGGCCGCCCGCGTAGTGCAGCACCTCGGGGGTGGGGTGGTCGAGCTTGCGGAACAGGTGCTCCTCGACCGGGTGGAACCAGTGGCCCTGCACATGCTGCACCCAGCTCAGCGCGGCCATGTGGCGGCGGCTCACGGTGGTGCGCCTCGCCAGCGCGTGCTCGCGGGGCAGTGCGAGCCAGATGGGCTCGCGGACGATGATCTCCTTCGCCAGCGAGGGATCCAACGCGCGGACGCCGTCCACCGCCTCGGGGCTGGGGATGAGGGCGGCGGTCAGTTCCCCGCGGTTCACCGCCTCGATGCTCAACGCCGGGTCCAGGGTCACCGTCTGGACTTCCACCGACGGCAGGGACGCTTGCAGGGCGCGGCGCAGCGTCACGGGCGTCCACTCGGCGTTGCCGAAGCGCAGGATGCCGCTGGCCAAGGAGGACGCCTCGGCGACGACGGCGTCGGCGCGGGTCGCGAGGTCGGCGAGCATGGGGATGAGGCGCTCGCCGAGCGGGGTCGGGGTGATGCCGAAAGCTGATCGCACGAACAGGTCGCCGCCGACGGCCTTCTCGATGCGCCGCAACTGGGCCGTGAGGCTGGGTTGCGGAAGGGACAGCTTCGCCGCCGCCTTCGAGATGCTGCCCGCCTCGGCGAGCGTCATGACCACCCGTGCGTGCCGGATTTCTAGGTGCATACGACCAACCGTTCACCTGGGACAGGCGGGTTCGGCAAACCTACCCCAGCGTTCCGCGCCGGATCCGGCATTTCGGCGGATACCCGAAGGTCACGAGACCGACCGATAGGTTCTGACTATCGCTGCTGCCACCAGCGTGAACCTCAGCGGGGGAGGATGTTCAGGGGGTCTGCACCAGTGCGACGACTTGCGCGCCCTGCGTAAGGTCCCCCCGTGTTCGGAGTGGGAGACCGCGGGTCAGTGGGGAGCAGGACAGTGGACGACGATGTGGTGCGCTTGGAGTCCGTGCGCAAGGTGTACGGCAACGACCGCACCGGTGTGGTGGCGCTGGGGGGCGTCTCGCTCGCCATCCGACGCGGCACGTTCACGGCGGTGATGGGTCCGTCGGGGTCGGGCAAGAGCACCTGCCTGCACTGCGCGGCGGGACTCGACCGGCCGACCTCGGGGTCGGTCGTGCTGGACGGCCACGAGCTGACCGGGCTGAACGAGCGCGAGCTGACGAGGCTGCGCCGCGACCGGATCGGCTTCATCTTCCAGTCGTTCAACCTGCTGCCCGCGTTGAACGTCGTGGAGAACGTGCAGTTGCCGCTGCGCCTCGCGGGTCGCAAGGCCAAGCGCGCCGACGTGGACGAGGTGCTGGCGCGCGTCGGCCTGTCCGACCGGAAGCACCACCGGCCCGGCGAGCTGTCCGGCGGCCAGCAGCAGCGGGTCGCCATCGCGCGAGCGCTGATCACCAAGCCCGCCGTCATCTTCGGCGACGAGCCGACCGGGGCGCTGGACACGCGGACCGGGTTGGAGGTCCTCCGGCTGATGCGCCGGGCCGTGCGCGAGGTCGGGCAGACCGTGGTGATCGTGACGCACGACCCGGTGGCCGCTTCCCACGCCGACCGCGTCGTCTTCCTGGCTGACGGGCAGATCGCGGGCGAGATCGCCGCGCCCACCGCGCAGGCCGTGAGCGAGCGGATGACCCAGCTCGGCGCTTGGGCCGACGAGCCCGCGGGGACGGTGGGCTGATGTTCCGGCTCGCACTGCGCACGCTGCGCTTCCGCAAAGGCGGGTTCGCTGCCTCGTTCATCGCCCTGTTCTTCGGCGCGGCCATCGTGATGGCGTGCGGCGGGTTGATGGAGACCGGTATCCGGAACGCCGTACCGCCGCAGCGGTTGGCCGGGACGCCACTGGTGGTGGCCGGCGGTCAGTCCCTCCCGGAGCGGGCGCGCGTCGACGCGTCGCTGACGTCCAGGATCGCGGCCGTGCCCGGTGTGGCGAAGGCCGTGCCGGACGTGACGTTCCCCTTGTCCCCCTTGCGCGACGGGGGGCCCGTCGCGGGCGGCGAGGTCGGCGGCCACGCGTGGGCGTCGGCCGAGTTGACCCCGTACGCGCTGAAGTCCGGCACCGCCCCCACCGGTGCCGGCACGGTCGTGCTGGACGAGGGCATCGCCGCGGCGACCGGCCAGGGCGTCGGCGGCACGGTGGCACTGGCCGTCGGTGGCAAGGCGGAGGAGTTCCGCGTCACGGGCATCGCGGCGGCCGCGTCGGACAACCGGTCGGCGTTCTTCACCGACGCCGACGCCACCCGGCTGTACGGCAAGTCCGGCAAGGTCGACGCCATCGCGGTGCTGCCCGCCGACGGCGTTTCGGTGCCGGACCTCCAGGAGCGGCTCACCGCCGTGATCGCGGACAGCGGGCTCGCCGTGCTGGCGGGCGACGACCGCGGCCGGGCCGAGGCCGACGGTGCGACCGGCGGCGGTGACGACCTGGTCGCGCTGTCGGGGGTGTTCGGCGGTCTCGCGGTGATGGTGGCGATGTTCGTCGTCGCGGGCACGCTGGGGCTGTCCGTCCAACAGCGACACCGGGAAATGGCTCTGCTGCGGGCGATCGGCAGCACGCCGGGCCAGCTGCGGCGGATGATCCTCGGCGAGACGTTCGTGGTCGCGGTGCTCGCGACGGCGCTGGCGTACCCGCTCAACCGGTTCCTCGGCCGCTGGCTGCTGGAGCAGTTGGCGGGAGCGGGTGTCACGTCCAAGGCCATCGCGTTCCGCCAGGGCTGGATCCCGATCGCCGCCGGTGTCGGCATCTCGCTGCTCAGCGCGACCATCGCCGCGTACGTCGCGGGCCGGGGGGCGGCGCTGACCCGGCCGACCGAAGCGCTGGCCGAGGCCAGTCTCCAGGTGAAGTGGTTCAGTTGGGTGCGGTTGACGTTCGCGCTGATCTGCCTCGCGGGCGGCACGGCTCTGTCGATCGTGACCGCGCTGGTGATGACCGGCCCCGTGGCCGCCAGTACCGCCGGTCCGACCGCGATGCTGTGGGCGTCCGGCCTGGCCCTGCTCTCCCCCGGCATCACCAAGGTGATCATCGCCGTGCTGCGCTGGCCGGTGCGCGCGGTGACCGGTCTGTCGGGCTTCCTGGCCATGATGAACGCCGACGCGCGCCGGGTCCGGGTCGCGGGCGCGATCACGCCGGTGATGCTGGCGACCGGCCTGGCCACCGCGCTCATCTACTTGCAGACCACGTCGGCGGGCGGCGGCTCCGGTTTCGCGGACAACCTCACCGCGGACGCGGCGGTCACCTCCCAGACCGGCGGCATCGCACTCGACCTCGTGCCGACGATCAAGGCCCAGCCCGGTGTCGGGTCGGTGTCCGCGCTGGTGGACAGCACGGTGACCTTCCGGTCCGGCGAGGACGACGACGACTCCGCCACGGCGCTCGGCGTGAACGGCGACGGCGTCGAGGGCACGCTGGGCATCAGCCCGACGTCTGGCAGGCTGGCCGACCTCACGGGCGCCACCGTCGCGCTCACCACCGACCGCGCCGACCAAATGCACTACGCCCTCGGCGACAGCGTGCAGCTCAAAATGGGCGACGGCGCGAACGTGGACGCGAAACTGGTCGCCCTGTATGCGGGGTCCGGCGAGGAAACGCTGCTGCTGCCCGCGGACCTGGTCACCGCGCACACCACGACCGGCCTGGCCACACAGATCCTGGTGGGCGCCGCGGACGGCACGTCGGAAGCCTCGCTGGTCATCAGCCTCGAGCGCCTCACCACGACCCACCAGGACCTGCGGGTCGGCGACCGCGCGTCGCTGATCAGCTCCGGCAGCGGTGGCGGCGGCGAGCAGACCGGCGCGTGGGTGAACTACCTGCTGGTCGGGATGATCCTGGCCTACACGGTGATCTCGCTGGTCAACACGCTGGTGATCGCCACCGGTGAACGGCAGCGGGAGTTCGCGCTCCAGCGGCTGATCGGCGCCACGCACGGGCAGATCCTGCGGATGGTGGGTGTGGAGGCGGTGCTGATCTCGCTCGGCGGGATCATCCTCGGCGCGATCGTGTCGGCGGTCACGCTGGTCCCGTTCGCGTTCGCGGTGTACGGCTCGCCGTGGCCCAGCGGTCCGCTGTGGATCTACCTGGCGGTGATCGGCGGAGCGTCCGGGCTGACGCTGCTGTCGACCGTGCTGTCGACCACCTACGTCCTGCGGACCCCGCCCGTGGAGGCCGCCGCGACGATCGGCTGATC
>Ga0307507_10012598_pt1 | contig 10419 bp, 11 predicted proteins | sample 7_EM_MG_FD_207223 | JGI IMG/M metagenome (GOLD analysis project Ga0307507, IMG submission 207223) | Populus trichocarpa ectomycorrhiza microbial communities from riparian zone in the Pacific Northwest, United States - 7_EM | ecosystem: Host-associated > Plants > Roots > Unclassified | place... | reverse complement strand
GGACTGCAAATGGGCGTCCGTCCCGTCCAAAGGTCTCAAACTTGGCGTCCGTCCCGTCCTAGGCGAAAGACGGACGGACTGGACGCTTGGGAACACTGGTTGTGGCATTGGGCGTGGGCTGGGCTGCAGTGGATCTAGATGTGAAGCGACTGGAGCCGTACTTTCAATTATCGAAGCCTGCGGGAGCAACTGCTAGCAACTCCATATTTCTTCACTATCCTTTTGAATTCATTGCGTTTGTGCCGATCAATGCTGCTAGAAAAGGGTGCATTTTTAATGCATACCTACTCCCCCTGGGGTATTCATAACTAACAATGAGTAGGCACTGGAACGTCTTCTGGGCTGGATTGGCCCTCTGTATGATTTTCTGGGGCATTGCGCCGTTGAATAGCTCTCTCTTGACTACCCAGGGTGTAATACGACATATAGAGACACCTTTCAAGTCGCTGAAAAAGCTCCCCCCGTTGGATGACCAACAGGCATCTATGGGCTCTTTTTTCTTGTACACTAGCTATAGTGTAGCCTGGCTGGGGGAGGAGGTGCATTCATTCATGACTAAAAGGCTTATTGCTATGCCTTTCAAACCGGCAAGCTACGACGAAGGCCAAGATTACCCAGCACAGGGCAACGAATCGTGGACCGTCCAGACAAGAGTATACCAAACGGAGCTTGAATGCACTCCTTCTGAGATAACGGCTGTCAGGAGAACTACATACAAGTTTAGCACAGACAACTGTACATACTCCATCGATCCTATCCTTAACAGCAATGGAACCCCGAACATGATGTATATCGGGTTCGCTAACGACAATGGCAACCTCCGGTACCATCTGGCGAAAACAGAGTGTAAAGACCCGAACTTGTTCCTTGCTATTTGGGCCAAATCACGCAATGCTTATAACAAAAGCGATGGACTCGACTTAAATGCCCTTTACTGCAAACCAAGTTACTACTACCAAATCCATGAAGTCACGGTGAGTGGGGGCGATGGCTCTATTCTAAAGGCTGACCCTGTTGGGTAGCGAACGAATTTCACACAGGAAGACAAAATTATCAACATCATAACATTTGAGGGGAATTTAGGCGCAGCTGCCACTGCCGCCGGAGTATATTCAAAGTATTTCCCATCCGAAGCTCCAGAATCTATGTGGAGGTTTGAGGATTGGGGCCTCAATAACCCGACCGGACAGATCACGTACGTTATTGGGATATCGCCGGATATGACATTCGACAACTTTAGAGATCCTAGGACATTCAGGAACGGGCTGGACAGGATGCACAAGTTGTTTTTTAATAACGCCTTAGAGACACTGCTTGTGGGTGATTCCGGTGGAGAGGAGGTTGTGGGAAAAAGGGTAGTTTCAGGTATAGGGATTGTCGTCGTCCCTCTAATCGCTCACATTGTGGCTGGGATGCTGGGGTTGGTTGTTGTTTGCCTCGGCGGAGTGTTCCTCGTCTCCTACAATCGACAGAATAATCTAGCCAGTGACCCAGATACCCTGGGAACGAATATGGCCTTGGTTGCCCAGAGCGAGACGATTCTGAGAGATTTTAACGGCACTGATGAGTGCCCGGTTCCTCATTTACGCATGGAGCCTAGGAAATATAAACTCGGAACCTGGGGAGGTGGAGGTGAATACCGACTGGATGTTGTAGGGGGTAGAGATAATCCACTGGTTCTAAACCCACATGCTTCTTACACTATTCCTCACGATGGGAAATTGGTTGGCCCAGTTGCACTGAGAACCCGGACTGGGCTTGCAGTAGCGCTTGTGAACATCGCCTTACTGACACTGCTCATTGTCCTGTATAAGTATGCCTTGTGGTGGAATGGTAGAACTCGATCACACTCATCCAAGGTTCCTCGACATTGCTAATATGCTCTAGGTCTACCAACGCTCTCCGACAGACAACTCGTGACCCAGATCATCTTTTCTTTCATTCCAACAGCCATCGCTACACTTCCAGAGTCGCCCTGGGTCCTGGTTGGGCATTACCTCGCACTGTATCAGCCATACCGCGAGCTTTGCAGAGGAAATACGTCACCAGCTTCCTCTTTAAACCTTAAATACACAAATATTCCCCCCGTGCTCATCGCCCCGTGTGCGCTTCGCCACGGCCATATCGTCCTCTTCTTAGTTTCCATGATAGTCATCACGGCAAACCTCCTTGTGGTCGCGTTGGGCGGAATATTCGACCAGAGTCCGCAACTATCTGACATAATGGTAGCCTACCCGTTCACCACCAGCATCAACACAAATATCCAGAACGTGATTTCAATGGACGGGGTTCAAGCGGGGACTTTTGCGAAAGATACGGAGGAATATTGGCTGGCTATCAACAGCAACGTTCTTGAGAGCAGAGATTTGCCGGCATGGACCACTGATGAATTCTACTTCCTCCCGTTTGAGTGGGGACTAGGGAGTATGTCCGAGTTGGGAACTTCGATGACACAGGGATATGGTGGGAGCCTGGCATGCCAGTTACTTGCCGGTAACACTTTCCAACAGATCAGCAAAATGGATGGAGGGGTGGGTTATGCGCCGACGTTTGGAATCAACGTCACGATTCCAATATCGGATGGTGACTCCGTGCATTGCGGGAATAATAAAACAATCGATGTCCTGTCGTTGAAGCCAGGAGCCCACCCCTTCGCCGTGGAGTGGGTCTGGGGCCTCAAAGCCTCCGATGGCAGTGACCAAAAAGCTGTGCGAACCTGCGGTAGCCTAATCCTCGCTAGCTAGGGCCGTGGCGAGGCGAATGTAGTCGACAAAGCTAACTCCTTCAGAAACACTTCCACAACTATGCAGTCTAACACTACAATAATCTGCAGCCAGCAAATCTCCACTGGCGAGTTCAGGGTCACAGTAGATCCCGATGGCCGCGTGAAAAGATCCAAGCTTATCGGAGACATCAAATACGATGACCCTACAATATTCAACCGCTCCACCTCAGTTGGGAACTTCACAGCGCTGCTGGCAATGCTCCTCCGTGCTGCCCCAAGGAAGGGATTAGATTTTGGCATAATGCCCAACGACAACTCATCCAATAGCTTCTCACAGTTCATCGGCGAGTACCTGATCAACAAAAATCTCTCTGACCCTTCAACCCCATCACCGAGCTTCGAGGATGCGCAGCAGGCGCTATCAAAGTTCTACAAACGTTTCTTCACTATCGTGCTCGCCCTAAACCATGACAAGATATTTGTCCCCGCAGGCAAGGTTCTCAGATCCGAAGTTGGCCAACTCGAGTCCTGGAATCTGCGGATGTCGATGGACCCGGTCATGTTCTACATCGCCGTAGTCGCACTCGGATTCCACCTAATTGCTGGAACTATAATATTCGCGTTGGCGCCTAGGCGCTTGCTACCGAGGTTCCCGTATAATCTCGTTTCTGAGATTAGCTTCTTCCATGCAAGTAGTGCTCTCTCTGACGTTGCGGGAACGGCAAATATGAGCTCTGCTAGGCGCAGCCGACATTTGAAGAGATTGGGGGGCACATATGGCCATGGGAAGTTTTGGGGGTCGGATGGAGAGAAGCATGTTGGTATTGAGAGGATGAGCTTGATTAAGGGTTATAAGGAGGTAGTGGTGGCGACTAGTCCAAGCTCTCCCATTCCAGAAAGGACGACGATGATGAGGACGGCAGCGGTAGTTACGAGCGCAAGTTCCTCACCCCCCGCAGGGAGGGCGGCATCTACGGAGGGGGCGGTTCCCGCGGCCCGGGACGTGGTCGTGCCGGTTTTGGCAGTGGATCATATTGGGACCCGGGCAATTGGGACCCAGGGAATTGACACGGTCGACGTGGGTACCAGCGTGAGTGCGGTTACGGACCCGTTAGGTGGGAGCGCGGTACCCGTGGCTGTACCGGTAGGAGAGGATTACCTTGGGCTTATAGTGTAGATGCAACCCCATTCGTTGTGCTTGAATTGCTACTGGTAGTGTAAAGGCCCGAGGATGTGTTTCTCATCTATCTTATGGTTTATGGTGATTGGCTGCCTTTCTGTTTTCTTGTTTAGCTTTGGCTACCTCAATTTTTGTAGAGGAAAATTTTCTCTTCTGTCTACTTCCTTTTCTTTCATGTATTCTCCCATTTCTCCTTTTCTGATATTCCATATTTTTCTTGTTCTCTATCCTCTTTTTTAAATCTGCCTACACCAGGTCTCCGCGGGTCCTCCTATATAGAAAGGAACTCTACCTATGTTATATCATATATATGGAAGATATGGAAGATATGGAGGAGCTGGGAGAGGCAGGGGTGGATTTGTCAAGTTCCGTCCTTTCCCCTTCCATACCCGATCGGAGGCCGGAAAGGTTGGCATTTACATCTGTCTGTCTGCGCTTCCCTTTTCCGTGAAACTAGAGCGGAACGGGATTTTCCTGTGGCATTATGTGTGTGTTCGTTGAGTCGACTGTGGGTAGGACGGGAAATATCGTGGAGTTGTGGTCACAATGTACCACCCGCGAAAACTTGTGTTGGACATACCAACCGTAATAATAGCATTTACATAATAATAAAAGAACACAAGTACCTCCATCCCTACTTATTTCCTTCAAATTAGGTATAGAGGCGTTTCATTATCCTCAAGCTTCGGGGCTTTACAGCTTGGTTATTGCATTCTGTAACATAAGCTAGTGTCTGGCCATAGCATCTTCTATATTCCGTCTCAGTGGTCCCCCCATTTTAGCCTAGCCAATCCCAGGAGTTACCGCCCTTCAAGTCTACCCTCTTCCATTCAACCTTTCTGTTAGCAACAACCCTTCCCTGCCGTTTCCTTAGTTCTGATCAGTAAAAAAAAACGCCTTTTGCCGACTATATTTCCCCGCACAGTGGACCGTATCACAACGACGTCTCGCTTGGCTATGGATTTGTTAAACTTGGGCTAAATGTGAGTTTACCTGGATGGTATAAGATGGGAAAGTGCAGGCGATAGAGTTCACCGCAGATTAAGTTTAGGTTGGCCTATGGTATGCTAGGTTGGGAGATTCAGAATTTTAATGTTCGGATTGAGGAGGGAGGCAAAGACTGCGTTGGAGGAGGGGTGAACTATGTGGTGTAATAAGTTCGAGTAGTTTTGCAGTCATGTGGCTTAAGTGGGTGGAACGAAAGTGGCTTTCGCGGTGTGTAGAGTGAGCGGCGGTATCACGGGAACGTTGTACTCATACTGCACTTGTGTCGAATTCGGAAGTACTCTCGAAGGTGGACTAGCATACTGGAGTGGTCTAGTACTGATGGCTTGATGAACAATGGAAATGAATCTAGATTAGTATCTGGGGGCAAGGAATGTATAATACTATGCAATGATAGCTATCGGAAATGCGCTGAGGATTCGGGCATATGGTTTCGGCCTCGGGTATGGCTTTGTCTTCAGAAATGCGGATTCGGACATATGGCTTTGGGTTTGAGCATGTGCCTGGACATTCGGGATGGCATTTCCTATGCAGGAATGCAGCGATCGGAACGGAAGCGGAGGGGTAGTAAGGACAACTGGGAGGGGAACGAAAGGGTTGTAAATGGGGTTTAAAGTAGGGTGAAAGAGATGCGGAGGTTGTGAGCAGCGATGATTGTTTTTCTTTTTGGTAGCCTGGGAGTTATGATGGAGGCAGGGTTCCGAATGGTCGGCCGAGGACTAGCTCGGACTAGCTAGACCAGGTCAAAGTCTAGTCCAGTCTGTTGGTGGAATTTAGACTGACTGGAGAGTCGTGATTGTTGAAACTGACTGGACCGGGCTCAGTCAGACTGGGCGGACTGCGTGAAAACCAAGTGATAGAACGTGCATCGGCTTCCTGCTTAACATATTGGACTGGGAAGCGGATCAGACGGGGAAGTGGATCAGTAAAAACGCACCAAAAAAGTAGAAATATTGAAATCTTAATTGATGCACAACAGTAAGAAAACGAGATTTGGAAGGGTAGGAGGTATCTCTGATAGCACACTATTTCAGATTTGCTTCTTTTTGAGCTGAATTCGGAGGATTTATTTTGTCGAACTTCCCGTAGTGGGGGTTTGTGCAAAATTCACATACAAAATGATCCGCTTCTGCGTCTGATCCACTTCCCGGTCCAGTACGTTATCCGTTTAAAGGCAACCGCCAAATTGCCAAAACTCCTACAGTGAAACCAGATAAAACACTAAGAGTAAAGCTACCCAAAAGACTTCTACTCGGTGACTTCTTCCACTATTTAATTCGCGTTAAGTCTTTCTTCATTTGCTATTTCTATGGATTAAACTGTTAAATCTTAGGGAAATTGGAATGCACATATTGCTTCGCTTACATTAGAGTGTGAAAATCGGTTCACGAGCAACATACCTCAAGGTGACCCGAAATACACGGTGACATGAAACAAACTTATAGAGCGGTATTCAGAAAACTAGTTTACCCTTCCTACTCATGGACTATTTCATGTCTTTTGGCTTCTTGTAGGGTATGTTATAAGATCTTCTAGTTCAATAATCGAGTGATGCTTCATGTAGTGAAACTTACTAATCAAGTTTGCCCCGGGAGCGAACTAGCTTATTAATACACCTTCCCTGCCTTCAATCCACGCCTGGGGGAATAGGGAGACTAGTCTGGGACTAATCCCGACCAGTCTTTGACTACATTTATTGGCCAGGTCTAGTCACGGACATCAATTTAGACTGACCGTCTGGTCGTGCCTCCAAGACTTGACCGGTCGGACCATTCGGAACCCTGGGAAAAAGAGTAGTTTCAAGTACATGTACTGTACAGGGATTGTTGTCATCCCTATGATTGCTCACATTCTGGCCGGGTTTCTGGGGTTGGCTATTATTTGTCTTGGTAGAGTGTTCTTCGTCTCCTACAATCGACAGAATAATATAGCCAGTGACCCAGATACCCTGGGAACGAATATGGCCTTGGTTGCCCACAGCGAGACGCTTCTGAGAGATTTTAACGGCACAGATGAGTGCCCGGCTCCTCATTTATGCATGGAGCCTAGGAAATATTAACTTGGGACCTGGGGAGGTGGAGGTGGATACCGACTGGATGTTGTAGGGGGTAGAGATAATCCACTGGTTCAAACCCCACATACTTCTTGCACAGTCCCTCACGATGGGAAATTGCTTGGCCTGGTTGCACTGAGAACCTGGACTGGGCTTGCAGTAACGCTTGTGAACATCGCCTTATTGACACTCCTCACTATCTTGTATAAGTCCCCATTGCAGTGGAATGGTAGAACTCGATCACACTCATCCAAGGTTACTCGACATCGCTAACATGCTCATTAGGCATTCCAACGCTTTCCAACACACAACTAGTGACCCATATAATCTTTTCTTTCATTCCAACAGCCACCGCCATCGCTACACTTCTTGAGTCGTTCTGGGTCTTGGTTGGGCATTACCTCGCACTGTATCAGCCATACCGCGAGCTTTGCAGAGGAAATGCGTCACCAGCTTCCTCTCTAGGCCTTAAATACACAAATATTCCCCCTGTGCTCATCGCCCCACGTGCGCTTCGCCACGGCCACATCTTCCTCTTCTTAGCTTCCATGATGGTCATCACGGCAAACTTCCTCACCGTCGCGTTAGGTGGAATATTCGACCAGAGTTCGCAACCATATACCATAACGGTAACCTACCCGTACACGACTAGCATCAACACAGATATCCAGAATGTGATTTCAATGGACGAGGTTCAAGTGGGGACATTCGCGAAAGATACGGAGGAATACTGGTTGGCTGTCAACAGCAACGTTGTTGAAGGTAAACAATTGCCGGCATGGACCACGGATGAATTTTACTTCCTCCCGTTCGGGTGGGAGTCGGGAAATGGGCATAGCTTGGGGACTTCGATAACACAAGGGTATGGTGGGAGCCTGGTAGGCCAGTTACTTGCCGGTAATACTTTCCAACAGATCAGCAAGATGGATGGAGGGGTGGGTTATGCGCCGACGTTGGGAATCAACGTCACGATTCCAATATCCGATCGAGACTCAGTGCGTTGCGTTAATAATAAAACCATGGATGTCCTGTCGTTGAAGCCAGGAACCCACCCCTTCGCCGTGGAGTGGGTCTGGGGCCTCAAAGCCTCCGATGGCAGTGACCAAAAAGCTGTGCGAGCCTGCGGTAGCCTGATCCTCGCTGGCTGGGGCCGTGGCGAGGCGAATGTAATTGACAAAGCTAACTCCTTCAGAAAAACTTCCACAACTATGCAGTATAACACTACAATAATCTGCAGCCAGCAAATCACCACTGGCGAGTTTAAGAAAATAGGCTATGTTCGGTAGAGAGTCTTGTGGTCCTTATTCCTTTCTGTGCTGCCAGCAGCGTCCTATATATACACAAATCTCTCGTACAGGAAAAACTCTTCTTCTTTCTTCTTCTTCGCTCAAGTCTTTTCTTCCATCATCGTCTCTTTCTTTCCAATACACACCCACAACCTTCAAACACATGTCGTCCCTCTATCCTTGACTTCGTTTCAACTACTTACAGAGTTTTCCTTGTCCGAACATTCCTGATACCTTTGCCAGTTTCGCTATCATCATAGTGCGACACCAATTCGTTCCATCTTCCAGCTAACCTTAGTCCAAACCTTTAGCACTCTAGTGCATGTTCCCGCATCATCTCAAAACATCTCCGCTGCACCTAACCATTTCTCTAAACAAGCATCGCCTCAACTCCCATGTTCCGCAACTCTTTCCAAAACATAACTCTCCTCATCGAAACATCCACTCTCGTGGTAGGTGTCGTAGATATAGAACCTTCGTGAATAGTCTAACAGAGTTCAGGGTGACAGTCGATCCCGATGGCCGCGTGAAAAGAACCAAGCTTATCGGAGAGCTCAAATACGATGACCCTACAATCTTCAGCCGCTCCACCTCAGTTGGGAACTTCACAGCGCAGTTGGCAATGCTCCTCCGTGCTCCCCCAAGGAAGGGATTAGATTTTGGCATAATGCACAACGACAACTCATCCAATAGCTTCTCACAGTTCATCGGCGAGTACCTAATCAAGAAGACACCCTCTGATCCCTCAACCCCATCACCGAGCTTCCAGGATGCGCATCAGGCGCTATCAAGGTTCTACAAACTTTTCGTCGCCATGGTGCTCGCCCAGAACCCAGACACGATATTCGTCCCTACAGGCACCGTTATCAGATCCGGGGTTAGCCAATTCGAGTCCCGGAATACGCGGCTGTTCATGGATCTGGTGATGTTCTACATCGCCGTAGTCATGCTCGGATTCTACCTAATTGCTGGAACTATAATATTCGCGTTGGCGCCTAGGCGCTTGCTAATGAGGTTCCTGTATAATCTCGTTGCCGAGATTAGCTTCTTCCATGCAAGTAGTGCTCTATCCGACGTTTCTGGAACGGCAAATATGAGCTCTGCTATGCGCAGCAGGCATTTGAAGAGATTGGGGGGGACCTATGGATATGGGAAGTTTAAGGGGTCGGATGGGGAGAGCCATGTTGGTATTGAGAGGATGAGCATGATTAGCGGTTATAAGGAGGCAGTGGTGACTACAAGCGCAAGTTTTACCATTCCAGAAACGACGACGATGGTGAGGACAGCAGCGGCAGTCACGAGCGTAAGTTCTTCACCCCTGATGGAGGGGGAAGTTTCTGTGGAGGGGGCGGCTTCTGCGGCCAGGGACGTGACCGTGCCAGTTTTGGGGGTTGATCATATTGGGGCCCAGGCAGTGAGCGCGGTCGAGGGGGGTACCAGCGTGCGCGTGGTTACGGGCCCGGCAAGTGGGAGCGCGGCACCCGTGGCTATAGCGGCAGGAGAGGATGACCTTGTGCTTGAAGTGTAGATGTAACCCCGTTCGTTGTGTTTGAATTACTACTAGTAGCATAGAGCCGGGGGGATGTGTTTCTCGTCTTTCTTATGGTTAACGGGGATCGAGTGCCTTTCTGTTTTCTTGTTTAGCCTTGACTACCTCTCTGCTTTTGTAGGGGGAAAGTTTCTCTTTGTCTACTTCCATTTCTCCTTTTCTAATATTCCATATTTTGCTTGTTCTCTGTCCTATTTTTTTCAACCTGCCTGCACTAGATCTCTCCGAGTCTTCCTCTACGGAAAGGAACTCTACTCATGTTGTATTATATACAGTGTTCCCAACGGGCCCGGCCGTCGGTAGACCATAGGCCAGGCCAAGGCAGGCCGCGTTGGAAGTAGCCTAGGCCGATATAGGCCGAATTCGGCTGGCCTGCCAAAGCCTATCAGGCCTGATAGGCGCCTATAGGCCCCGTGATTAGCATTGAGAACAGATCGCTTTAAACGTATCTTGGCTCCCCCACCTTTTTCACGTTCCCCATCTGTTTTTATCTGATTATTCGTTTTTATCTTTCGGCTATTGCTCTTTAAGGAATCACACAACGAGTGATAAGCAAACATTTTAAGAATTTCTTGACGATTTACCTCCAAACTCACCACCACGGTCAAATCTTACCATTTT
>Ga0307507_10012597_pt1 | contig 10420 bp, 8 predicted proteins | sample 7_EM_MG_FD_207223 | JGI IMG/M metagenome (GOLD analysis project Ga0307507, IMG submission 207223) | Populus trichocarpa ectomycorrhiza microbial communities from riparian zone in the Pacific Northwest, United States - 7_EM | ecosystem: Host-associated > Plants > Roots > Unclassified | place... | reverse complement strand
AAGCTCTGCTCGAAGCTGAGCTCGAAGCTCTGCTCGAAGCTGCGCACGAAGCTCTGCTCGAAGCTGCGCACGAAGCTCTGCTCGAAGCTGCGCACGAAGCTCTGCTCGAAGCTCTATTGTCGATTCCCATTACCAAATACTAACTGAGTGGCGTTGTCGACAGTGGCAATTACAAATCGTAGTCGTCAGCTCTATCGTCAGCATCATTATTAGCGTTTCGCCACCTATATAAAGCTCTAAAGCTCTACTAACACGCAGCACTAATATACTAGGAAGGTTCTACAATCGCCCGTATAATCGCCCGTACAAACACCCATACAATCGTCTCTACAAACGTCTCTACAAACGTCTCTGCAATTGATCGCCCGTACGAACGTCTGCACGTCTGTACAGCTACACGTCTGCACGCCTGCACGTGGCTCTGCACGAAGCTCTGCACGAAGCTCTGCACGAAGCTCTCCTAAGGTTCTGCACGAAGCTCTGCCCCCTAGCAGTAGTGGAGGCACTCCGGGCTAAGGGAGGATATTTTCAAGGAAGGACCCAACTATAGCACCTCCTAGGTGTTGCAATAGCTTTAAGTAGTAGATGTCTACATATCTGTATAGTTTTATCTATATTAGCAGACTATTTAATAAAATATAATATATAATAATTTTAATAACGTGTTTTTTAACTTTAACAAAATTAATATTAGGACTAAGGGATAGCCGTATTATAAAATTTATACCATTTAGAAGCCCTAAGTCTTAAAAAAAAAAGTGACTTTATGTGGTAATAATAACGCGTTATATAAATAAATGAATTAGATATCCGCAATCTCTGCTTGGCGGATTTTGGTGATAATTTTAACAAGACGCGCCAAACACTCTCAGACGTGATTTTGCAATTCGGAAGACGGCGTAGGTTATTCCGACGCTAGCTAAAAAATCACGTCTGAGCTCGCTGAGGTAAAAGTAGCCCGGAGTAACTTCCACCTGCAAAGAAAATGCATGTTATGTAAATCAACCACCCTTGCAAGGCTCTCTGATTAGGGCCTAGCGTCATACTAACGCCGCGCTAAAAACTTTCTTGAAACTCCTGGGCCAATCAGAGCTAGCAAAGAACTACTGCCATCTCCTTGGCCAATCAGAGGCTAGCAAGGGCTAATTCAGCCAGAGCGTCTAAGGTAATTTGGTCGCAGGTTGTGAGGAAATCGGTTTCGCTACCACACAGAAATATCAACAACCTTTAACTATATACATCCTACCCACAACGCTTCTTAAAATACATATAAACGCCAACAATTCGTTCTCTATTATCTCCCCCACCGTTTCCATCAAACATGGCTAGTCCGGCAGGCCTTAATCAATCCCTTCGCACGGAGAAACTTTATAGTACATACTTTTAGGGACTAAGCATCTTCAAAACTTACAGCTATTTTCTTTATTAATAGAGCCATTGTCTTAAGGCTCCAAAATCTAGAAATACGTAGACGGTCGTGGTGGAGCAGGGGTGCAAAGCTAACGCCGGTTGGCATACCGTAAACGGAACGGTCGACAGCATGACCAAGACTGTCGTATTTTTCCCGCCACAGACCGGTTTCGGAAGGAGAAATGTCTAGAGAACATTGATACATCGATTATAACTTTATAGACTCACGAGGTAAAGATTTGAGGTGCCTAAACAATAGATTCATTTCGGCGCGGGGGTTTTTTCGCCCCTCAGGGAGGGACGTTACCCATCATTAACGAAAGTTTGTTGCGTCACCAGAACTCAGAAACACCTCAAGGCATACTACCTCTTCCGCGTCATCTTCCGGATTAACAACTCTATCAATCCTTCCTTCGTCCCATGCAAATCCATACCATAGCAAGACACCCACATCTCTTGCCAGAATCACCGAGTTCATCATTCCAATGGAGTTGGTGCCTGCCAGGTCCGGGATACACATTTGTAGCTCCTCCCAGAAAAGTTTTCTCAATACCTCAGCACCATCATAATAAGTGAATTTCCATTGCCTCTCGGAGTGTTCCAGCCAGCCAAGAATGAACTCGAGGCCGTATAGGCATGTCCCGAAAGGCAACCACTCAGCTTCTGCCCAATCTACAAGGCCATTCAGTTGTCCGGTGTGCGGGTCCACAATAATGTTTGAGGGGATGACATCCCCATGATTCAGTACCACAGGGAGCCGGTCCAGGAGCGGCAGCGCCGTGACGGCTTGTTGAGCTCGTGAGCGAAGGAATGCAGACGGCAGCTTCTTGGTAAGCTGTCGGAGTTTTGAGTTGAGGTTTGCGCCAACTTTGCCATTGCATTCCCGTCTCTTACTGTTCTTGACGTCGCTAGGCCACGCACGGGCGACGAACGCTGCGAAGTCTTTTGTCAACCTGACCTGTTTCTCCCACTCCACTCCATCCAAGTCTTTTCTGTGATGAAACCAACACTTGTATTGAGCGCCTGGGATGATATCGAGCTCGTAAACCCTTAAGCCGGCTGGCAGCCGCGGAATCTGGAGTTCCAAAACTCTCGGAGCATAAGACCGATATATGTCTTTTACGGCATCCGTTATGTCCAGGTCCAACGCATACTGCTGAGGGCGGAACTGTATAATACGATCCTCTACACTGTCTTTGGTGCTGGCATGAGCTGTATAACTACAGTATCCTTGTGGCTCTACTGGGCGAATGAAATGACTAGGATACGCACATCTCGCAGCCTCACTGCAAGCTTGCCAATCGCTCTCACAATATCCATGTCGCTTAAAGAACGATAAAATCGAATGTTGGGACATTGCTCAGTCTGTAGGGAATAGATCATGATCCTGAACAAACTAAGGTGGAGAGATGAAGGGAGCGGCATTTTATAACAGTCCTTTTGTGCCATGGTCCATACGCAGCGGGTGATGGAGGGAGGGGATGAGATGTGGTTCGTCGGATTCGATCCCACTGAGTGTGCCACTTACGCTTAGGGCTAGCGTGTATCGCTTCCAAAAGTAAAATGGGTCTTACCGTTATCGACAAGAGTTGGCCAATAGAATCAATAATGGGATAGAACGGATGAGCACGTGCTGTCATGAGCAAGAAGTAGCAGCAACAGGAAAGTGATGAATATTAATAGAGCCAAAAGAGGACAAAGGAGTGCGCCTGTAAGCTTCAATCCTTCAGCCATGAATGCTGCGGCCAAGTCTCCAACGACGCCAATCAATACAGTCTACATAGGTCAATGCACCTGCCTAAATATCTACAAGTGAGCGTAGCGGGTGCTTACATTTCTCCACCCATGTCCAAAGATATATACACAACTGCCGTACCATTCCTATCCATTCTAGAGAACCGTACAGCCCGTCTCAAACACTAACTATATTGCTACAATTCCTTCTTCAAGAAGTGCTCTGGCGCATGACTAGTCTCATAATCAACGTGCACATAGGCCCTCTCCACATTCGGCAAGCTCTCGAGTTTTGTCTGTAGTTCCTCTGCTACGTCATGGGTAGCGCGCAGGGACTCATCTGGGCTCATGACAATATCGACTTCAACTATGAGACGTGGCCCGCTGTGGTACGCACGAACGGTATCGATTTGGCGGACGAATGGGGAATGGGTCATAGCTGCTATTGCATTAGCGACAGATACGAGAGCAATGTAGGGTCCATAATAAGACAACTTACAAATATAAGTGATAAGTTGCAGCATATGTGTATCAGCAGTGACGCCAATCAACAGCTGGAACTCGGAATATGCAGTCCGTAGCCACAGGAAAATGATTAAGCATGAGAGTATGATGGCGCCCATAGGATCAATCCACCACCTAAGCTTACTGCCTCCTATGGATGTGAGTACACCGAAGCCATTAATGAGCAGGTCATTCCTATGGTCCTCCCATAGAATCCGGATCTGCGAGTACATGTTCCGCAGCGCCCAGCAGTAGAGGAACAGTCCTAATTTCGTACAGAAAGCCACTGCGACCGCAATAACGGAGGGCAGGTGGAATTTCTTCGTTTCCTCTACGGAACCGATCACTAGTTCGCGAATCGATTCCACTATAATTATCGCGGAGACGGCGCACATTAGGAAACAGAAGAAAATATTTCCAGCTGTCTCGATACGTGCTTTGCCAGAAGGGAATTTACGCGCATCCACGCGCTTGACGGCGCGGTTGCACAGTATGAGGGTAACGTTCGACAGCGGGTCAAACAGGGCGTCGGCCATGGTCGTGAACAGAGACAGCGAGCCTGAGGATGCTGCGCCATATAGCTGCAGTCCGGCAAGCAAGACATTTGCGATGAAACTGCCCTGTACCGCGATTTGAAACTTCAAGTGACTGGCGCCCTGCTCCTCCTTTGCTTGTCTCCGGTGATCGTCTACAGGCTTCAGCAATCTCTCGATGTTCTCATTCTGGGCCTCATAGAACCCTTGTATCTTCCTCGCTTTGGATGCGTTCTTGTTGGTGGTAAGTGGGCCACATCCATCGCGCTTTCGTGACGTATTAGCCCTAATTAGATCAATCTCTTTCGCGGACTTTATGCAGCTGGCTAGCTGGTAAGGGTCGTTGTCCTCGGTATAATGTGGCAGTGTCTGACCCTCAATATCGCTCTCTCTATGTGCGACATGGCGGGATATAGGATCGTGATCCTCCTTGGGCCGGGTGGCGGGTTCAATTGCAGTGCTCGTGGCGTCCTTCGTACGGAGAGGATCGGACGAAGTCGGGTGGTGGACGGATTCGGGGCGCGGGCTTTCTGATCGGTAGGGATGGGGGTGGAATGGGTTAGGGCGCATGGAAATGGCATGGCGGAGATCAGGTTCCGAGTTCATGGTGACTGATTCTTGAACTCAAGCCCTGTGAAGCGGAGAAAGGATGGGAAAGGCACCTGGTTGAGATGCGAACATTCCAAGATTGCTTCTTTGTACGAGGTACGGAGCAAGAGTAAATTTCTCCTTCCTTTTTTGGAAAAGCGTGGTTTTGGTGCCAAGACCTTACCTAAATATACTAAAATTTTAGCTCCAAGCTTGTAAAAAGCAACTCTGGACCGACTTTTTGATAGAATCTATTCACTCAATCGCTTGTAATGTCCTTTGTACACCTTCTACTTTTTTTTAAACCCAAAATACCTTACTATAGCCTTGTAACGAGGGCGCGGGCCGTGGTAATAAAGGCTTTAGGTACCCCCCTAAAAGTAATTACTTAAATTACTAGGATTAGCGGCAGGCATATTGATAACCTAATAAAAAGGGAGTAAAGAATAGTTGGCGTATACAGTAAGCTGACTGACATCTGTGGCTGCTGGCGATTTTCGATCCAGTACGATTCGCAAACCTATCTCGAGCCACCGCTGGTATCCGGCTTCGTAATAGCCACACCACCTAACCTATCTATTCCCCCTCCGGCCTCCTCTCTTTTGGCGGTCAATATGGCCTCGAAGCGCTTTTCTCGTGTCTACCAAACTTCTCTTCTGCTTCCCCTTGGCCTTTCCTAAAGTCATGAGGAAGTTCTTCTGCCGTGATTTTTCCTTGTTAGTCGTGCTCTTGCCTTGCGCCATCTTCTTCTCTTTCCGCTTAGCGGTTGTGCTTTGGTGATGTGTTTCCCGGTCCCCTTTGGCCATTGCGATCTTCTCTTCTTTAGTCTTCTTCGCAGAGAGAGAGGCGGGCGCCTCAATCTCAGCGGCGGTTAGAGGATCATCTGCATGACGGGCTTCTAGAGCCTGGCGGCGTTTGGCGGATGGCATGGATTTTGTGATCGATGCGGCAAGGCGGAGCTCTTGGAGCTTGGCGAGGTCAGTGGGAGTGAGGATGCGGGTGGTGGCTAGTTTTGATGTCCCCTTTGCTTCGCCCGCTGTGGCTGTCTCTTTCTCTATTGGCTGGCGTTCTAATGTAGCTTCGTGCTCAACCCTCGCCTTCTTTGAGGGCGGCGGTTTGTCATCCCCATCATCACTAATCTCAATATCCTGTCCGTCGCTTTGGACATCGATCCAGCCCCCAGAATCGTCGCTGTCGTCTTCCTCGACTTCCCAATTTTTCCAGTCTTCCGCTTCGCCCTCTTCTTCCACTTCTTCGTCGCTAGCTACATCAGCTGGCAACCCCATTTCCTCCCGTTTCTTCCTCCTTTCCTCCTCTTTCCACTTTTCAAGCAGTTCGATGCCCTCAATCTCACCTACGGCTTCCTCACCATATCTCCTTTCAGTAATCTCGCCAGTCCTTAGCCCAATCGTGGCATCTTTACCCCTGTCTCGCTTCTTAAGTAGTTCAGCGCCAACCTCACGATAGAGACTCAGCAACCCCTTTGCAGCCATCATGACGCCCTTGTCCTTGCTCTTCCTATACATGACCAAGTCCTGTAATAAGGTATCATTCATTGCTAGCGGCTGACGCGCGCAAATTTCGCGAATTGCATTCAGGCCTGCAGACGCGACTTCTGAAGCCGCTGCTTCTGAGACGAACTCATTTGCAATTTTTTGGATTAGAGGTTCTAAGACGTCGGGAGGAACAAGAGAGTGTGTTGATTGCGCTAATGACGCCAGAAATGAAGTTACGGACGGTTGGCGAGGGGTCAGGTACTTTAGGAAGTAAGAGTAGAGAGAGATGACGGTGAGCTTGTGCAAGCCAACGAGACGAGAGACAAGTTGTAGAACGAGTAGTTTTTGCTCGAGGTTGAGCTTCGACTTGCTATTCTGTAGATGCTTCGAAAATAGAGTTTCAGCAAATCCTTGTGGATCGTGCAGAAGGTGCAAAGCGGAGAAATTGAGTGGGTGCGGCTGATTTTTCTTGCGCTCTTTCTTCTTAACAGTAGCAGCGGCTTTCTTGAACTCTTTCTCCTTCTTTCGAGTTTTCTTGTTTATGCCCGCTTGATGTCGTAGTTTACTCATATCAATAGCCTCGTCCTCATCGCTGCTTTCTTCCGCTACCTCTTCCCGCTCCTTATCGCCGCCAAGGAAAAATCTCACGCCTCCTGTAATCACCTTCTCATTCTCTGCCAAGCTAGCTTCCTTCATGATCTCTACCGCCTTAGAATCCGTCCATATTTGCCGTTTCCATAGCTCGCGAGTGATTTTCACCGCCCAGATGCCTTTTGGCGACGTACGGTCTGAAGTGAGAAGATTGTAGAGGACAGTTTGAATTGTACGGTTCAGGCGGTGGTTCATCGTTTTTGCATTTGAAGAACGGAGATCGGAGAGTATTTTCTGGAACAGAAGAGCGCGGAGAGACTTGCTGAAGGTGGAGACCAGAATAGGAAAGAGTGTGTTTAGGAGACTATATAGTTTCAATATAAGCGTTCACACGTTAATGATTACGACAACTCGTAGGAAATCTTACGTTGATGAGTCTATAACCTCCTTGTTTCGCAATAACACTAAGCTCCCAACAACCTTGTCGCGGAGTTCCATTTCCAGCTCTTCATGATGCAGGGCCAGTATCTGAATGAGGTCATCTGGAAAGCTCGCTGTAATTGCAGGGTAGCACTCAGCAACGTGCGAAACAAAGTCGATCAAGTCTCGAAGCGACACAATGCCATTGTCGTCAGTCGCACCTGGCGCTTGCATGAAAAGCTCTCGTAGAGTCTCATATTGATTATACTGGTTCTGGAAATCGTCTTTGTACGAACTTCGGTCTGGTCAGCCCAGGTAGCAGATTTGTGGGTAGGGAACTTACGCTGGATCGCGGCGGATTTTGTATTGTAGACTGGGCCTAGTCTACGTGTTAATAGGAATATTTTGGGATGGGGGAGCTGAAACCTTACAGGTCTGCATCAACTTTTTCAAGTGCGCCCACTTTGCGCTTCCCCATGGTGTCCTAGAAGCGGATTCTATTAAGGCGTTGAAATTAACTTGTGGAGGGAAAAGGTTGAAGCGGACGGCAAAAAGGTTGTCGGTTGATGAAGCGGTGAAGCCCCGGGAAATTGACCCCCGAGGTTCGGTTCATTTAGTAACTATAGTAACTAAATTAAATAAGGAGACGCTATACCTTTAATTAACGACTTAGAGATATAAAGTATCTTTAAGGACGAAGATAGAGAGGAGGGGGATAGTATTACGGATATAACGAAGCCTTGTAGGAAATACTACGGTGGACTTGTCAATGGGCTAGGTATGTAGATAACAATAGTCAACAAGCTCGACGTGCCCAGCAGATCAACTCCAGTTGTATTCTAAGATTCACTACAAAGAGAGAACTATCTACGGTAGGGATTAAGGGTCCTTAAATACACAACCGTACGCCTAAGAAATCCCTTTATACGTAAGGTACGTGAGGTACGTAAGGTACGTGACAGACCTCGTAGACCTCGCAGAGGGCTTGAGCCACATCAAATTCGGAACTCGGATTTGAAGCTATTCTAAACTTCTCTCTCTTACCAAAAGTTGTTATATCTATTCTAGATCGTAGTGTTGCAAAGCTTCTTTCTCTTATCAATATAAGCTCCAAACGTACTCGCTGGCGCCGGCTGCAAGAAGAATATCACGACTTTTGGTGAGAGAGAAGTTTATAATAGCTTTAAAATTGATTCCAGTGTGTCTCGCGGGTTCATGCACTTTTAGTTTCGCGACAAAACTGCTCGCGGGGCAACGGCCCAACCACTACATATTTTAAAAAATAATATATACAAAAGTTGTAGAGCCTAAAAAAGGCAATTTTAAAGGTATATCTTTATACACTATCCGATAAGCATTCGTAAAGATATTATAGAGAGAAGATGCTATAACAGGGGTGGTTGCAGGGGTGGCACGGTCTAGACGCTTTAACATCTCCCATACAAAATTGTGTGGGGACAATTGCCGGCTGTTGCGCCTGGTATCAAAAGAGACACGATGGGATGTGGGCCGTAGCTCAAGCCCCGGCCACCTACTACACCCCTTCCTAGCTCTACATACTAATTTAGCTGCAGACGTAGCGAAATTAGGTGTGTCGCGCGCGCATACAAAAGGTGGGGGGGATACTACAGCTACAGCTATGTGCATGACCAGCTTCCACCCCCCCCTAAAAAAAAGGTAGATTTCGCTACACATCCAATTTCGCCTGATTGCCACCAACCGTACATAGCAATTGTAGCGAAGCCGTATGCTTGGCTGCAAGAACCTTCGCGATCGGCCTTCCTCCGCAGTGTCGTGATCTTTGTCAAATATCGTGAGGTTTCCACCCGTACGGTATTGCCAAATTTCGCCGACCTCTCTGCAGAGACGGCGTTGTATTCGCGTTTTGGCGGCTACAACGGAGGCGGAATCAAGGGGGAGAAGAGGAAGCGTACGTCTTCAATTTGATTCTCCTGGCCGGCTAAGGCGATTCTCCTGGCCAACCAAGGCGATTCTCCAGGGCAACCAAAAAGGTCCTTGCGTACAGTCATAGCCGTTCGCTATAATTACTATGTACGGTTGGTGGCAATCAGGCGAAATTGGATGTGTAGCGAAATCTACTTTTTTTTTAGGGGGGGGGGTCATGCACATACAGTCTTGTGCCTGCACGCAAGGACCTTTTTGGTTGCCCTGGAGATTCACCTTGGTTGGCCAGGGGAATCGCCTTAGTTAGCCAGGAGAATCAAATTGAAGACGTACGCTTCCTCTTCGCCCCCTCAGCTACGCCTCCGTTGTGGCCGCCAAAACTCGAATACAACGCTGTTTCTGCAGAGAGGTCGATGAAATTTGGTAATATTGCAGGTGAAAACCTTACGATATTTGACAAAGATCGCGACACTGCGAAACCGCGGAGGAAGGTCGATCGCGAACAGAGGCGTTCGCTACGATTGCTATGTACAGTTGGTGGCAATCTAGCGAAATTGAATGCCCGTACCGAATCTGTTTTTCGCCAAAGGGGGGGGGAAGCTGGTCGTGCACAAGACTGTAGCTGTCCCCCCCTTGAAAAAAAAGTATATTTCGCTTCGGTACGCAGGCTCGCCAAATCACCGTAGCGAAGTCGTATGCTTGGCTGCAAGAACTTTGCTTCTGGCGGACTTGCGACCGGCCTTCCTCCGCGGTGTCGTGATCTTTGTCAAATATCGTGAGGTTTCCACCAGTACGATATTGCCAAATTCCATCGACCTCTCTGCAGAGATAGCGTTGTACTCGCGTTTTAGCGGCCACAACGGGAGGGGTAGTTGAGGGGGAGAGGAAGAAGCGTATGTCTTTAATTTGGTTCTCCCGGCCAACTAAGGCGATTCTCCATGGCAACCAAAAAGGTCCTTGCGTACAGCTACAGCCGTTCGCGATCGACCTTCCTCTGCAGTTTCGCAGTGTCGCAATCTTTATTAATATCGTGAGGTTTTTATCCTGTACGATACTACTAAATTTTATTAACCTCTCTGCAGAAATAGCGTTGTATTTAAGTTTTGGCGGCTATACGGAGGTCGCTAACATCTAAATTTGCACCTTCCCAATTAGGAAAATTGGCTCACCGCCCACCAGCAGAACATGAATTTCAACGCTAGACGCATTAAATTCGTTCTTAACGCTTTAAATAAGGTC
>Ga0307507_10012596_pt1 | contig 10422 bp, 8 predicted proteins | sample 7_EM_MG_FD_207223 | JGI IMG/M metagenome (GOLD analysis project Ga0307507, IMG submission 207223) | Populus trichocarpa ectomycorrhiza microbial communities from riparian zone in the Pacific Northwest, United States - 7_EM | ecosystem: Host-associated > Plants > Roots > Unclassified | place... | reverse complement strand
TCGCGAGAGCGGGATGAGATCCAGAGCGTGATGGGGTGAGATTGCTCCGGTTCGGCAGAGGCGGTGCGCGCCCTCTCCCGCTTGCGGGGGAGGGCCGCGGCCCTTGATCGAATGAACGTTGGGCCGCGAGGCACGTGTTTGGGCTTAGAAATCGGCCTCGGAAAAGGTCATCTGATAGGTTTGGGCGGTCTAACCACCCTTTCTCACACTGTCGAGAAATCGACTGTATTCGCCAGGCGCGTAACCCTGGGATGCTCCCAGATACGGTTCATTGTAGTCATCGTGCGGTGTCGACCGATAGCGGATCGGCGGCCCAGATGGCGCGTAGGCAAAACCGGAAGCGGGGTCTGAGGCGATCATGCCCTGATTTGGATGAACGATCGCGTGCCGCCGGTGTGCGTGATGCACCATAGCCGCGTTCGCAGAGCCACACAGGACGATCAAAAGGCTCAAGGCCAAGATAGAACGCATCGCTTTTTCTCCAGTCCGCCCGCTTCGCCACCTACGTAAGGCTCAGACCTCGGCGTCCCAACAGATAGCGGCTTCACGATTATTCACATCGGCGGCATCACCGGCGCCGAGTATCACTCCATCATGGCGAGGCCATCCTGCGATCAGGCACGGCGCCCGGGAGACATGGTTGGACCGAGCGCTGGCTCGTACTGCTCGCGAATGACCCGAGGCGGACACTTCTGCCCAAAGCTGGCATACTGACCCTGGTCGACAAACAAGGGTTGCTTCCGCTCCGGAGGACAGAGCCTGCACCGCCACGCGCGAGCGCTGAAACCGAACTCACGACATGCTCCGCCAGCGGCCAGAAATTTTCGAACCCAGCCGGATGCGCCGGCGTTCGAAAATTGCCAGCACGCAACAAATTCCGCGCGTCGCGAACATAAACATTTGACGCGATGAATTTTCTCTGCATTTAGATCATGACATTCGTCGCGGGTGAAAATGCCCGCACTCTTGAGGACCGTCATGCGCAACGCACGCACACACATTGCAGAGACTGCCGTCCGCGTCCGGCCGCTTATCCGGCTGGCCGATTGGTCGTGCATGTCCGTGATGACACGCGGTCCCGCTTATCAGCTCGAAGCGGGGCTGATCCGCAAGGCAAGAGTGTAACTCTCGGCGCAGGGCCGCTCCCTCCGCCGAACCGGCAGGAGGGCAGGATGAACGCCCGCAACGACGTCAAGAGACCATCCGATCAGAGCTTGGACGCGAGGCTTGTGCTCGCAGCGGCTCAACTGCGATTTGCCGCGCGGGTTGATTTTCTCGTGGCTCGATGGCTCGAGCGCTGTGCCACGAACGCCGAAGCCGCGCAATGGTGGTTCAAGACCGACCGGAAGCCCACACGTGAGCGCGTAGGGCGCATTGTGAGTGTAATCCACCGTTGGACTTGAAGAGTATAACCCACCCTGTGCTTCCCTCTCCCGCTTGCGGGGGAGGGACCCACATCCAAACCGATAAACCAGCGACGAAGGCCGACGATTTCTATCGCGCGGGCTTATAGCCTTTGACGACGGCCTCCGACTTCTTCAGGGCCGCCACAAGTTCCGCCCCGGTCATCAATGCAGTGGTGCGGCTGGACTTGATTGCGCCACCCGCCGCAATCGCTACGGCGATGGCCGCCATGCTCTCGATGTTCGGCACGTCGGCGATCAGAATAACGTCATCATCGCCCAAGCAGTACCAGCCACCGATCATTTTTCCTCCGACGGCCTCAGTCACCTGCCGTCCAACGGAGTCAACGCGATTCTGCGGATTATTCATTTGCGCTGCCCATGATTCAGCCGTGTAGGCTGCTTGATACATATAGAGCGGCATGTACAAACTCCCTTAGCCGAGATTATCCTGACCTTTCACTGGAAGAAGAGCGCGAGCTTCGCCGTTTTTACGGCACGGGCTACCTTTATTCGCGCGATGGCGCCGGCGGCGATCTGCATGGTGGCGCCGATTGCCCAGCTCAAACAGATGACGCCCGCCCCGCTTGCGCCCACGGTTTCACCCAGAACGATCCTGGAGATCGACACCACCGACGCCACGGCGGTGAGGAAAGTGCCGGCCGCAGATAGCAGCTCCACCATATCCGCACCGGTGCCCAGCCCGTGCCATAGCGGCAGGTGCATGCGGTGATCCGAAGGAACGCGAGGCAAATCGATTCCGACGTAGAAGCCGGTGGCACCGTAAAGCATAATGGCGAGCACGGCTTCAGCCGAACCAACGAGGTCGATGGAGCCACTGACCTCGGCAACAAAAAGCCCACAGAAGGCCCCGGTCAAAGCAAGTCCGAGCCGTTCGAGGACGTGCGCCCACTTGCTGAGTGTTGAGCGGGCATGCCATGGGACGCTACGTTTGATGATCATTTGGTCCTCCCCTGTCCATTACTTCTTGAGAGGAACTTTCTCGCGCGGTTCGGTTAAACTCCGCGTTCGTTTCAGGGTGTCTTCACGTGGCAGTGTAAATGGCTTCGTCAGGCAGTGGGATCGTTTCGTGGCCGGGTTCCAATGAAGCACGTTCACACGGTGGGAATTGGCTGCTCTATCGGTGTCGCGACACCAGCGCTTGTTTAAGTCTGAAATTGAGGGCAACGCGGAAAACATGTGCTCGTACTGAGTTCTTCTCGGCCCGTAGCCGACCAATGGGATGTCACCATGACGCCCGGGTCAGAAGGCAAAGCTGAGGAGATTGTTTGAACCTTCGGATCGTCACCTCGACCTACGTCCAGGGCCGCCTCACTTGAGGCGGTACGCATCGCGCCGACGTGAGAGATAGGAACGGACAAGCTCATTTTTGTTGTGAGGCGCTTAGATCCCTGGCGTTCTGGCCGGCCAGGATTGGCTTCTTGCATCATAACTCACCCAATGATGCTGACACAGATTCAGGTGCGGCATGGATTGTCCGAGCTGCGGCAGTGCCAACTGTGAGGGAAAGAAGGTCTGCGGCGACTGCGGCGCGCCGCTACCCGTGCGCTGTGCCGCGTGCGGGGCCGAAAACCCGTCGGGTAAGAGATTCTGCGGCGATTGCGGTACCGCGCTGACGCGGACAGGAGGCGCGCAAGTATCGGCGGCGGCTGGAGCGTCGACGCCCGCCGTGCCGCGGTTCGCAGAACCATCGACCTTGCCACCCCTGCCAGGTTCTTCTGCCGAGCGCCGCCAGCTCACGGTGATGTTCTGCGACCTCGTGGGCTCGACGGCCCTGGCGGCACAGCTCGATCCGGAAGATCTACGGGAGATCATCGCCGCGTACCGTGACGGCGTGGCGGCGATCGTCCGCAAATACGGCGGTACCATCAGCTGCTACATTGGCGACGGCATGCTAATCCTGTTCGGCCATCCTTCGGCGCACGAGGATGATCCCGAACTCGCGGTGCGCGCCGCGCTCGAAATAGCCTCCGCCGAACACGCGCCGGGCGCGCCGCCGGGACTAGAGCTTCGAGTTCGCCTCGGTCTCGCGACCGGTCTCGCCATCGTCGGCGACTTGATTGGCAGCGAGGCGGCGGAGGCGCAGGCCGTGGTCGGCGAGACGCCGAACCTGGCCGCCCGGCTGCAAGCGCTCGCCGAGCCGGATGGGGTGGTGATCGCCGAGGACACCCGGCGGCTCATTGGCAGGCTCTTTGATTACCAGGATCTTGGCGCGGTGACGCTGAAGGGCTTCGCCGCGCCGGTGCGCGCTTGGCGGGTGCTGCGCGAGGGGACGGCGGAGAGCCGCTTCGAGGCGCTGCACGCGGCGGCGCTCACCCCGTTGGTTGGGCGCGAGGAGGAGCTCGAGCTGCTGGGGCGGCGCTGGCGGCGCGCGCAGATGGGCACCGGGCAGGTCGTGTTGCTCGCGGGCGAGCCGGGGATTGGCAAGTCGCGCCTCGTCGCGGCTCTCCAAGAGCATATCGAGGGCGAGCCGCACACCCGGTTGCGCTATTTCTGCTCGCCGCATCATCAGGACAGCGCGCTCCATCCCTTCATTGCGCAGCTCCAGCGAACCGCCGGTTTCGAGCGCGAGGACACACCGGAGGCCAGGCTCGACAAGCTGCGGGCGGTGCTATCCACCGTATCGACGGACGAGGACGTGGCAGTCCTCGCCGAGCTGCTATCGATTCCGACCGGCGATCGCAGCCTGCCGATTGCACTCACGCCGCAGCGAAAGAAGGAGAGGTCCTTCAATGCCCTGGTTCGCCAGCTTGAAGGTCTGGCATGCCGACATCCAGTCATGATTGTCTTCGAGGACGCGCAATGGATTGATCCGAGCTCGCGCGAGTTGCTGGACTGGACCGTCGAGCGGGTGGCGAGCTTGCCGGTGCTGGCTCTGATCACCTTCCGCCCCGAGTTTCAGTCCGCATGGACGGGGAAGTCGCACGTCAGCGCGATCGTACTCAACCGCCTTGATCAGAGCGCGGGCGCCGCGCTGATCCGGAGCATGATCGGGGCCCGGACACTGTCGAGCCAGCTCGTCGATGAGATCGCTGAGCGAACGGACGGTGTGCCCCTGTTCGTTGAAGAGCTGACGAAGGCGGTGCTCGAAGCGGGCGCTGCCGGGGTCGCGCGGGCCGTCTCCGCTGCGCCGCTACCAGGACTCGCGGTGCCGACCACCTTGCACGCTTCGCTGATGGCGCGGCTCGACCGAATCGGTCCGATCGCCAAGGAGGTGGCGCAGGCCGGCGCGGCCATCGGCCGGGAGTTCTCCTACGATCTGCTCGCCGCCGCCGCGCACCGGAGCGACAGCGAGCTCCGAGCCGCCCTCGACCGGCTGATCGGCGCCGGCTTGGTGTTTCGGCGCGGTGAACCACCCGACGCCAATTTCCTCTTCAAGCACGCATTGGTGCAGGACGCGGCGTACGGCACGCTGCTGCGCGGTCAGCGCCGTGAGCTGCACGCTCGGATCGCTCGCGCGTTGGAGGAGAGGCTCGCCACGGCCGCCGAAGCGCAACCGGAGATCCTCGCGCAACATTGCGGGAATGCGGGTTTGATCGAGAAGGCCGTGACCTATTGGCAGGAGGCGGGCGAGCGTTCCAAGGCGCGTTCGGCGATGGCAGAAGCGATCAGGCAGATGCGGAAGGCTCTCGATCTCCTGCCCCATCTGCCGGATACCCCCGAGCGCCAGCGCACTGAACTCCAACTTCAACTCGCGCTCGGCGGTGCCCTGATCGCCGCGAAGGGCCATGCGGCCGAAGAGACCGGAAAGGCCTATGCGCGGGCGCGCCGTCTCTGCGAACTGCTGAACGACACACCGAACTTGCTCAAGGCTCTGTGGGGCGAGTTCGTGCATCACCACGTGCGCGCCGAAACGAACCGATCGCATCGCGCCGCCGAAGAACTGCTCGACTTGGCTGGACGAGAGAAAGATACGGCCGCCTTGGTGGCCGGTCATCGGGCGGTCGGCGACAGTTGGCTCCATCGCGGAGAATTGGGCTCGGCGCGCGCGCATCTCGAGCAGGGGCTCGCCCTTTACGACCCGGCGCAGCATCGGTCTCTAACGATTCTCTTCGCCGAGAACGCCCGTGTGGCGATGCTCTCCTTCCTGTCGTTGACGCTCGGGCTTCTGGGTTTCGCCGATCAGGCCCGGGCGCGGAGCGGGGAAGCCTTGGCGGAGGCACACGAGTTGTCGCACCCGATCAGCCGCGCATTCGCGCTGAGCGTTGCCTGCCGGCTGCATTTCGTGCTCGGGGATCCGCGCACAGTGCGCATGCTGGCGGATGAACTGATCGCGCTTACTACGGAGCAGGGCTTTGCCTTCTTCCTCGCGATGGGAACGGCATATCGCGGCTGGACGCTCGTGGAGGCCGGCGAGGCCGAGCCGGGAATTGACCTGCTGCGGCGTGGTATCGAGGGGTTCCAAGCGTCTGGCGCGGCATGGACCCTTCCGTTCTACCTCGCACAGCTTGCCACGGCGCACGTGAAGATGGGGTGGCCCGAAGATGGGCTCAGCCGGCTATCCGAGGCCCTGGCTTTGACCGAGAAATCGGGGGTACGGTGGTTCGAGGCCGAACTGCATCGGCGCCGAGGCGAGCTGTTGCGGACCGCTCATCCAGGTGCGGAGGCTGCCTTTCGCCGCGCCATCGCGATCGCGCGCCGACAGGACGCGAAGCTCTGGGAACTCCGCGCCTCCACCTGTCTCGCCCGCATGTGGCGCGAGCAGGGCAAGCGCATCGCAGCCCGCGAACTCCTCGCGCCGGTCTTTGGCTCGTTCAAAGAGGGCTTCGACACGCTCGATCTGAAGGAAGCCAAAGCACTGCTCGACGTGCTGACCTCATAGCCTTGTCGAATAACGCGACTTCCGGACTTGCCGGTGCCGGCTCAGGCGCGAGGCTTTCAAGGCACCCAATCGGCGTGTGCGTGAAATCAGAATTCGTGAGGCGGTTCAACGCGTTTGGGTTGTCCCGTCGCAAACGAAAAGATTTCACTTCCGTTTTTCAGAAATTTATGCTTCACTGCAGCCATCCCACCCTCGAGGAGAGGGGCGGCTCGCGATCGTCACGAACGTTGGGGTGGGATGCGGTGGACGCAAGCAGCGTCGGCGCGACGGCATCGCAGGGCGGGTGAAAGCCTGTGAGCGAGTCAGTCGAGCGCGCAAGACGAACGGCGCTGAGGCGGACGGCAAAAGCGTGTGGTCCTGGCACCCGTTGCTGGTGTCAAGTCGGCGGAGGTCTTTCCAACCCAACCGGGCGCGTCAGACCATCAATTCGTCGGCGACGGAGGCAAGACGAATTCGTCTCCGGGGAGAGTACGCCATAAGCTGTTAAAACTATCGCGTGCGGGAATGCCGGGTGATTCCGGTGCCTCCGCTGTGAACACCCGTGTGCATTCTTCACTACCCCCAGCGCACACGGGGCTGCGGGTGCACTGGGCACCCGGCATTCCCCACGCCCTCCACGGGGCGGATACCACGATCAACCCGGGCGCGATCCGCGCTGCGGGCGTGAGCGCATGTTGGAATTTGTGTCGGCGGTTTTGAACATCGGAGCGATATTCGCGCATACGCCTTCCATATCGACGGAAACTCGATATCGCGGCAGAGGCAGTCAGCCGCCTCGCCCCGTTTGCGGAGGCTCTTCGCGGGAAGAGTTGAGGAGACAGCTCGCTTGAAGCAGATATTGCGCATCCCCTCGCCATACGGTGCCTCACACCGGCAGCGCCGTGGTGTGCTTGACCGTGCGCAAGGTTAGCGTTGACTGCACCCGCAGCACGCCGGGGAGCTGGGTCAGCACCTTGGTGTGGATGCGCTCGAAATCGGCAGAGTCGCGATACGCGACCCGGAGCAGATAATCCGCCGTGCCGGCGATCAGGTAGCATTCCGCGATCTCGGGATGGCGGAGCACCGCGGCTTCGAACTTGTCCAGCGTCGTGCGCCCCTGATCCCTGAGCGTCACCGAGACGAACGCGACGCCCGCGATGTTGGCCAATTTGGTGTCGAGCAGCATGACGTAGCCCGCGATCACCCCGGCCTCTTCCAGCGCGCGGACGCGCCGCAGGCACGCCGACGGCGAGAGGTTGACGCGCTCGGCGAGTTCGACATTGCTGAGGCGGCCGTCGCGCATCAATTCCTTCAAAATGGCCCGGTCGCGCTGGTCGATGGCGTCTGTCTGCACGATTGTTCGAACCTTTCGTCATTGTGCGCAATAAAATTGCTTCATCTCTCCGTGATGCGCGCAACTCCGGCCGAAAATTCGAACGGCGTCAAGTTATGTTTCGGCTCTGGCGTGGGAGGCAACGATGCTGCTGGGCGTTCCGAAGGAGATCAAGGACAACGAGTTTCGTGTCGGCATGACGCCGGCTGCGGTCTACGAACTCACCCATCATGGTCATCAGGTGATGGTCGAGCAGGGTGCGGGGCTTGGCTCCGGCCTGTCCGACGAGGAGTACCGCCAGGCCGGCGCTTCGATCGTCGAGACGGCTGACGCGATCTTCGCCCGCGCCGACATGATCGTGAAGGTGAAGGAGCCGCAGGCCAATGAGCGCAGGATGCTGCGGCCCGGCCAGATCCTGTTCACCTATCTGCATCTCGCGCCGGATCTGCCGCAGACCCAGGATCTCATCGCCAGCCGGGCGGTCTGCATCGCCTATGAAACCGTGACCTCATCGACCGGCGGCCTGCCGCTGTTGACCCCGATGTCGGAGGTCGCCGGCCGTCTCGCGCCGCAGGTCGGCGCGCACGCGCTTGAGAAGGCCGCCGGCGGACGCGGCGTGCTGCTCGGCGGCGTGCCCGGGGCGCCCGCCGCCGATGTCATCATCATCGGTGGCGGCGTCTCGGGAGCCAACGCGGCGACCGTCGCACTCGGGATGGGCGCGCAGGTCACGATGCTCGACCGCTCGCTCGATGTGCTGCGACGGCTGTCGGCGCAGTTCGAGGGCAGGGTGCGGACGATCTTCTCGACCCGGGCAGCGATCGCCGAGCACGTCAAGCGAGCCGATCTCGTGATCGGCGCCGTGCTGGTACCGGGCGCCGCCGCGCCCAAGCTCATCACCCGTGATATGCTGCGCTCCATGAAGCCGGGCGCCGTCATCGTCGACATCGCGATCGACCAGGGCGGCTGCGCCGAGACCTCGAAGCCGACGACGCATTCGCACCCGACCTATGTCGTCGATGGCGTCGTGCATTACTGCGTCGCCAACATGCCGGGCGCGGTGGCGCGCACCTCGACCTTCGCGCTGAACAACGCGACCTTGCCGTTCACGCTGGCGCTTGCCGACAAGGGCTGGCGCAAGGCGCTCGCCGAGGACTTGCATTTGCGCGCGGGCCTCAACGTCTGCGAAGGACAACTGACTTGCGAGCCGGTCGCGGTGGCGCACGGCCTGCCTTATGTCCCCGCCGAGACGGTCATCGGATGACAGCTGCGGACGCGCCCGCGCATGGGTGGCTTGATCCTTGCTTCAACGCCGGCAACTATTCTCTGAACGCCGCGCGGCGGGGGACCGAATAAACATGAAGGTGCTTGTTCTCGGCGGTGGCGTCATTGGCGTGACCACCGCCTACTATCTTGCGAAATCCGGTCACGAGGTGACGGTCGTCGACCGGCAGCCCAAGGCCGCGCAGGAGACCAGTTTCGCCAATGCCGGCGAGGTCTCGCCGGGCTATTCATCGCCATGGGCGGGACCCGGCGTGCCGGTCAAGGCGATCAAGTGGCTGCTGATGCGACACGGCCCGCTGGTGGTCTGGCCGAAGCTCGATCCCGCGATGTGGGTCTGGCTGTTGAAGATGCTGCGCAACTGCACCGCGGCGCGTTACGCGGTCAACAAGAGCCGCATGATTCCGATCGCCGAGTACAGCCGCGACTGCCTGCGGAGTCTGCGCGCCGACATCGGCATCAAATATGACGAGCGCAGCCAGGGCACCTTGCAGCTGTTCCGCAAACAGGCGCAGCTCGACGGCACCGCCGGCGACATCGAGGTTCTCAAGCAATACGGTGTGCCCTATGACGTGCTCGATCGCGCCGGCTGCGTCGCCGCGGAACCCGCGCTGGCCGAGGTGAAGGACAAGTTCGTCGGCGGGTTGCGTCTGCCGGAGGACGAGACCGGCGACTGCCAGATGTTCACCGAGGCGCTCGCCGCGAAGGCTGCAGCGCTCGGCGTGACATTCATGTTCAACACGGGAATCGAAAGCCTGGTCGCCGACGGCTCCCGAATCGGTGGCGTCGTCACCAGCGCGGGCCTGTTGAAGGCCGATGCCTATGTGGTCGCACTCGGAAGCTGGTCACCCTATCTGCTCAGGCCGATCGGCGTCTCGGTTCCGGTCTACGCGGTGAAAGGCTATTCCATCACCGTGCGGATCAAAGACGCCGACGGCGCGCCGGTATCGACCGTCATGGACGAGAGCTACAAGGTGGCGATCACGCGGCTCGGCGATCGCATCCGCGTCGGCGGCACCGCCGAGATCTCCGGGTATTCCAACAAGCTTCATGCGGCACGGCAGGCAACCCTCGATCATTCCCTGACCGATCTGTTCCCGCGCGGCGGCGATCTCAGCGTGCCCAACTTCTGGTGCGGCTTGCGCCCGATGACGCCCGACGGACCGCCGGTGATCGGGCCCACGCGCTACGGCAATCTTCACCTCAACACCGGCCATGGCACGCTGGGCTGGACCATGGCCTGCGGCTCGGGCCGCGCGCTCGCGGATCTGTTGTCCGGGAAGAAACCCGAGATCGACACAAGCGAGCTCGCGCTGAGCAGGTACGAGCATCGGTTCGGGTGAGATTGCTGTCATTCCGGGATGGTGCGCCAGCACCAGATCTCAGATGCGCAATTGCGCATCGGGGAATCTCGAGATTCTCCGATGTGCAATTGCACATCGTGGTTCGATGCTTCGCATCGCCCCGGAATGACGACGCGGGTAGTTCTCTAAGCCGCTGACGACACACAGTTCACCCACAGCACCACGGTCTTCGCGCCACCGGCAGGATTTGAGAACCGGTGCGGGCGGCGGCTGGCGAAACGG
>Ga0307507_10012594_pt1 | contig 10422 bp, 1 predicted proteins | sample 7_EM_MG_FD_207223 | JGI IMG/M metagenome (GOLD analysis project Ga0307507, IMG submission 207223) | Populus trichocarpa ectomycorrhiza microbial communities from riparian zone in the Pacific Northwest, United States - 7_EM | ecosystem: Host-associated > Plants > Roots > Unclassified | place... | reverse complement strand
GGCTGTCACAGAGTAAGCATAAGCGACAATAATATATAACGAAGTAGATATTATTAAGCTACGTATATAAACTGTGTGGTAAAGTTAAGACGTTACGTAAAGAAAGAAGGTAAGAAAGTATAAAGAATAGGTATATATTGTTTACTTGTTGCTAGGTTAATAAGTGCATAGGGCAGAAGTTGCGGATATTTTGGATATTGTGGATATTGCAAGCAGATATCGTGAATATTGTGAATATTGCGGATATTGCAGTATCATAATCGGTCTTTAATTGCTGAGTTGGTGGAAATAGGTTATCTCATAAATCAGACCCCCGGGAAGAAATTGCGCCACGGCGTAGCGCTAAGGGCTAGTGCTGCGCTTGTGGAGTCCTGTAAACTCCTGAGCTAATAAGATTACCTTACCCTAGTCCTATGGACTCCTGCAAACTCCTAGACCAATTAAATTACACTAAAAAGAATTTCTCCCCAAGGGTCTAAGAGCTTATGGGCGCCCTTTGTATGAGAACTTATTGTTTCTTATTAGGCGACAACTCTTCTATTATAATGCTATATCTTATACCCCAAATTAACTCTAAAACATTTGCAATCGGAATTAATTAAAAGCTATTTATTTACTCTATCTAATTAAGAAACAATGGACGTCACTAGCCTAATACATATGCCCCTACCTGATAATTCGTAAAGTCCTTTATCTAGCGCCCCTCTTAGCCCTCTTCTACCTCCTGATAAACACCCTAATGGACACCTAGATGAATATTCTGACAGCAATATGGACTACCTTAATAATAAGCTTAATAGCGACGCTATTAAGGCTCTTTAGCCTTCCTCTAACGAACCTTCTCCTACTTGCGGTTGATATAATATAAGCTCTAGGGAACGGCAGTCTACGCAATTTAAGCTATAACAGGTGGCTAATACACTCCGCCGCATTTAATAGAGTTTTCGAACCTTTATACTTGCTTAGGCTGGGGTAGAAAAGGGTAAAGTGGTTATAATTTAGCACCTCTAATATGCCTAACTATAATAGCAACAGCGTGTACTAATGCGTGCTATGGACAATCTACGTATAAGGGACATCTGCCAGCGTCCTTCTCCAGCAGATTCTTTTACTGTAGAGCTTAATAATCTTATCCATTAGCCCTACTTTGGTTAATTTGATTATACTACAGACTTAGAGACACTAGACTTTAAGCTAGCCTTTAGAATTATCCAAGAGGTTGCTCTAATATGGTATACTATTCTTTTAAAGCTTATAAGCAATTAGTGCGCCCACTAAGCTAGTTATAACGCTACACCTTAGTCTAATGCGTTATCTAGGCGATTGTTTGCTATTACTAGTATAGTATATTATTCTTGGGCCAAAAAGCGATCTAGCTTCCTCTCTTTAATACTAGATGTCTATTTAATAGGCTCTAGCGTAAAGCGGCGAGTAATTAAGACTCTATTAGGGCTTGGAATATATTATGGTTATTATTAAGCTAGTTAGTTAATAGTTAAAGTCGCTAAGGAGGCAGAGGTACTATACCCAACTTTTATAAACTCCTATAAACTCCTAGGCCAATTAGCTAACTTCCTTAGAGACAGCTCCAGTATTAAGCGTTTAGTAAGTAGGCAGTAATTATCTACGATAATATTAATTTTAAGGACAAAAAACGTGACGAGGTCGTAGGCCATATAGCTATAATACGGGCAATAATAACGGCGGCTATTGTTCTTTGCCCTAAGCTACCACCTTTGGGTTTACGTTAAGGTATATATAATCCAACAATACCACTTAGGCTTAAAGATATACTAAATACCCCTGGTATATCTAGTGAAGATAATAGGATTGGGGTGAATATTATACAAAGCCTTATATTAGATGCACTTAAGAGAATTTATACAGATGGCGTTAATACTGTATTTAGAGATAGTAATCGCTATTTTAAAATGCTAAGTATGCATTGCCTTCCTATAAATAAGACTATGTTCTAGCAATTTAGCGCTATATTTAAGGACGAGGGTACTATTAAAGGTATATATAGCGTCCACAAAAGTATATTTCTAGACCAGCTTGGTCTATATGCACTAGAAGATCCTACCAAAGCTAAAGCTATCTGTGACAACTTTTATAATTAACTCTGGCTTATCTATGGAGACCAACTTACGGCAATCTATATTAGGGCTATTAAAAACGAGTAAACCCAGACTTGCCGACCATATAACTAACGGGATTGGCTTCTTAGTATACCTATATAGTTCTATATCTAGATAAACTTACTAAATACTATTATCTGTACACATTGGGCACCTATTGTTTCTAAAAAGGAGGCTTATTATTGCTTACGAGCTAATACTACTATGTGGGGTCATAGTTAGTGTAGTTAGGAGAATGTTAAATATCACCTAATAGAACCAATTGTTGCGTAGGGCTTCACGGCACGTGTAGTTGTATTATTCTATGTAGTAATGCGACGTAAGGGCTACCTTATTGCCTCTAGTAGAGACTTCTTTAAGTGAATGGACTATATTACCGACGCTATTGGTTCTCTTATACTAGATCAATTTTTAGAACTTGTTAAAGACGTCCATCTAGCCGCCTTTATATTAGATGTGTAGAATGGCAACAGCTCTAATAAGCAACCGTATAATAATATTAAATTCCGGATAATATGTTATATGCTTTAGGAGGTTAAGCTATTTCTAACTATTCGGCATGCTGTTAAATATGCTAATATAGGTATGCTAAGGCACTTTGTTAACCCTCTTATTGTCTACTTTTTTGGCGCGTCCCAGCTCAACTATAGCCGCGAGATGTTATTCTATTGATGGAATCTCTCCTTAGTAAACACTCCTGAATTACAGCATGCAATACTATCCTCTGGGCTTGTTAACTGGCCTAGTAGGGTTACTATACATAAAGCAATTAACCTTGGGCTTGAGCATCTTAACGGTAGCTATAAGATTAAGATAAAGTGTTATAAGAACTTAACCTATAATATAGATATTATATTTAACCGAGTATGTCTATCTAATACTTAAGTTAGAGCGTTACGTAAGAGAGTAGAGGCTATATTTAGCAAGCATATGCCTAGGACTTATACTACTACTGCTGCACTACCGGATATATTTTTACTCGCTTATACCCTCTTTACTTTAGATCTGGCTGAACCGCGGAGTGCTAAACAATTGGCTGGTAGGAAGTTTTTTAATTCTCATAATATCTTATAAGAAGGCATTAAGGTGCTAGTAGATAAAGTTAATTAGTTTAACTAGCAGCATATCTAATAATTAGGTACGCTTAGGGGGTTATACCCTTCTAATACCCTAGATAATCTTAATAGATTTGCTAATATAGAAGATTATACTAATTAGGTTAGGGAGAGGTTAAATAGGGTTATTAATCCAATAATTAACCTTATAACAATTAACACAATTAATTTTATAGGAATTGGAGTAGCTGACTAATCCCTAAACTTCTATAAACTTTTGTAAACTCCTATAAACTCCTAGACCAATTAAATGCCTATATTTATTAATGCTCTAAACCAGTATACCCGCAATAACTCCCTTAGGTTAAATTTACCTAGTCCTTAAACTTTTATAAACTCCTGTAAACTCCTAGGCTAATTAAATGCCTATGTTTTTGTTTAACTAGGCTAACTAATCTATATAAACTTGTGCACGAACCTATGCACGACCTTTTATATAACCTTTTGCACGACCTTTTACACGACCTTTTGCATGAACTTTTATATAAACTTTTATATATAAGGCAACGACAGAACCCAGCAACTATATTTAACTACTATCTACCTATACTACCCACTGGACAACTCTAGGGCTTCTATAACGCCTTATAGTTAGGCCCGCACTAGATAGTGCCATTATTTGGGATTACCCCTTAGATTAATATAGCTGGATTAAAGCTTGCCTGCGAAGGATGCCTTGTGGTTTAGCCTATACCGGACAGTATTATTGTCTGGGTTTTACCCCTTAGATTAATATAGCCGGATTAAAGCTTACCTATAAAAAACATGCTATAAAAGCCGCCACTTTAGCTTACTGGAGTGCTAAAAAGTAACGCTAACCCCCTTTCCCCTCCCTCCTCCTTATACTACAATGCCACTGCCGCTAGGACCTGGTGGTGGACCACTAGACGGCTTGTACGCCGCCAAAGACCTTAGCCTAGGAGGTGGGGGTGAGGGATCCTTAGGGTCCTTACGCTTCCGCTTTAAAAGGCTGCACCCGCTAAAATAGGCCGCCACTTAGCAGTAAGCGTAGGTGTCCCCAGGCCTGCTCACCTGCTGTATACCCTTTTTAAAGTATACCCAATACTCCTCACCCAAGGCTTGGTAGGCAGTGTATTACTTACTACCTACTAACTCCACCCCTAACTCCGTCTCTATTATCCGGCCGATATGGCCCCAGTCTTTCCGCTTATTTGGCCCTATAGCCGCCAACCCCGCCGCTGACTGCGACTACTATTTACCTTAGGTGGTGGGGGCGTACATAGCAGTCGCCTTGCCGTGGGGGGCCTAAGCCTACGGCAGGCAGATGGGGTTGGCGCGCTGGGCGAGGGTAAACCCGGCGGCAGTAAGGGCCGGTAGTGGGAGGGCCGGCAATGGGGGGAGGGCTGGGGCGGGAGCAAGGGCTAGGGTAGGAGTAGGAGCAGGAGCGGGAGCCAGGGCCGGTAATGGTGATAGTGGTGGTGGTTTATAAACATATTTAAGCTAAGTATATACTATATAGTTATTAATACTTACGGCTCCTCTCTTAACTCCCTACCGCTAAACTATTTATTTTTATCGTCGTTGTTATTATCATCGTTAGCGGCGGCGGCGGCGGGCGGCGGCGGCGGTACTGCTATTGCTGTTACTGTTATTACTGCTGCTGCTATTGCTGCTGCTGCTGCTGCTGTTAGGAGGGGAGGGCGGTGGTAAGGGTGAGGGCGCCTATTAAAACCAGTTAGTTATATCTTATAGTTAATGGTTAGAGTTCTAATACTAACTATATTTTAACCCGGATTCTGCTAGACCGAAGCTAGCGATAATAAAGGAGGGCTGTAGCCCGCAGTATTCTCTCCTTATTAAGGAGGATGTTTGGGGGGGGTGTACGCACCTAGAGAGCAGGAGGAGACATTTTAAAAGCTTTTTATTAAAAGCTTTTTATTAAAAGCTTTGATGGGAGATGGTTAATAGGTATAAGTGTAAAGAACAATTTTAAAGTGGTTAAAGATATTATTAAATGAAATTAGAATTTTAATTTATATTTACTTTAAACTACTATAAACTCCTAGGCTAATTAAATAACGTACTATCTTCTGTAAACTCCTATAAACTCCTAGGCTAATAAAAATAATATACTATCTCCTATAAACTCCTATAAACTCCTAGACCAATTAAATATATTCTATATATTAATATAAAAGTTCTCTAAACCCTTTAGAGTTGCTTGCCTTACACGCCCTCTCTTTAAAATAGGTGTAAAGGTTAGTATTTTATTAGCATTTAAATCTCTCTCTACTAACGGCAACTGATGTATTAATAGGGTTGTTAGCTCTATATTTTTATGCCTCTGCCTTTGTTTTTTTTAACTAGGAGTAGCGCTTTTCTATATATCTAATACATTAATAACTAGCTGCTGGATATTTAACTAGCTGCTATTAGGGCTATACCTGGCAATATTTGCTTCTAAAGTGCAAGCTTATTTAAGCTGTTTTATAGCACACTAAATACCTTCCGGTACACCATTAGGTGGGACAGGTATAGTTAGTAATAGTAATACTAGCGTACTAATAACTCCGTTAACCTATTCTTCTAGTTATAAGGTTGATGGCGGTGTACCAACTCTCGCTATATCTAATAACGTACGCTTATTTGCTCTGGCCGTCTTAATTATACGCAACTGTGTAGCCCTTAACACCTCTTGTTTTGTAACCTGTGTGGCAAGAGTGTTATCCCTTTTGCGAATAGTTACGGCGTAATTGGATGCACTGGTATAAGATTCCTAACTATGCTAGCCCTATAGCTCCTATAGCTGCTGTTATTACTTTTTTGCATATCTTATATCCTTTATTTTAGTATATAAATCGTTAACCTCCCTAATAAAGTACTAAAGTTGCTCTACTAATAGTTGCCTAGATTTCTCTCTATAAGGCTACGTCTAAAGTAGAGGAGCTTTAGCATAGAGATAATTAAAGGTTAGCGTGTCCTAAAAGTCTAGTCCTAGTTTATACGTATACGCAAGCTGCTAGCGGCATATTGTATCTATATACGTAGATAGCAGCATAGGGATGCGCCTATATATACTACTATATAATGCTTCTGCCCGCGTAGTTGCCTATTTATTAATAAGAGTTAGGGTAAGGTAAGCTTGCATACCATTTCTTAGCTAAGTAATTGGTTGTAGGATATCTAGAGCCTAAGTAAGAGTTAGAAGCAGTACTGGATTGTAATAACTGTAATATTAATTTAGTGGTACGCGGGTAACCTAAACTTGTAGTAGTAACTAATCCTTACCAAGGTAAGTTAGAAAGGCCTTTTAATAGTATATACCGTTAATTATTTCTATCTATATAGCTGATAGCCTAGCGCGACAAGACATTTTTGCCTTGCTCCAAAATCTAGTTATTATAGCTTTATTAATAGGAGTAAAAGCCTAGCTTAAAGCTAATATCTAAAAGAAAACACTTTCCGTGTTACTTGTGTTGCTAGGCGTATAGCCATTAGCTAGTTAACTACGCGCTATTACTTAATTAGCTAGTAGTCGATTCTAATATAGCCTATAAGTGGTCTTCTAAGGTGCGTCTAGTTGTGACTATAGCTGTTTAATTTCTGGTCTATTAACACCTTCCGTGTTAAAGGCCTAATATAGCAAAAATATGTAACTTTTACTAGTTTAACTGTAGCCCCGTTTACCGCGACTAAGATACTGCCAATAATCTGCAAGACTCTTTGTAATTGGAAACTTCTAAAGCGCTACCTATTTAATATCTGGGATATTAATACCCATGCTAAGAGAGGTTGTTGCCACCATAATCCTTATAGACGATGAGGATTTCTTAAACTCTTTATATTAAGTAGTACAATTATACTTTTAAATATGTGCAGTATATACCTAGACTATATTGGTAACGCAATAAGCTTTACTATTAGCATTAGTAGTATACTGTTTGTTAGGTGCAAAGGTTGAAGTTTTTGCAAGGAGTGCTCTTTGGAAGTATACCGCTGCTTTCTAGACGGACTGACGACCGTCTATAAAGACAATTGTCTTTGATATTTGCTTTGGGACTATAGTATCTAAATCTATACACGCGTTTAATAGGAAGTATAGTACGTTTTATAAATCCACCTTGCCTTTACCAAGCGGCAGTACGTAGATTAAGATATTGGGGCGATCTATAGAAGTTCTAATAACCTTAGTCTGGTATATGCGGTCACCTATAGAGCGAAAACTAGTATTGCTAAGAACTAGTTGTTCTGCCTTCTTATTAAGTATAGTAGAACAACCAAACTAAACTATATTCTAATAAAGTATTGTCCGTAGCTCGCCTAACATTATAAACGTTGGTTAGAATGATTCCTATTACTTTACTAGATAACACTTATTAATTATAACAAGTCTAATCCTAGCCTATAGTTCTAGGCTCTTTAACATATCCCGGAAAGGCTTTAACGAGGCCTACTTAGGACTAAGAAGTACGTGTATATATATACCATCCTTTACTTTTTTAATTAGGGCCTTGTCTAGGCTCCTACTCTTAGCAGTAATAAGACACGGATTAGAACTATTAAGCTTCTAGATATTATCTAACTGTTCATTACCAAGCTTGCTTAGTAGGACTATCTAAATAGTGATCTTGCCCGTTAAGATTAAAAAAGTATAAAAAATAAGACTCTTTCCAAAACCCGTGCGTGCAATAAGAAGTGTATCGCCAAAACCAAATATTAGACGTCTTAAGGTGCGTATCTATTTAAAATAAGGGGTTTGAGGGCGGCCTCCTAGGTTTATATACCAGAGTATTTGCTTAAGACATACTTTTAGAACGGCTATTTATAATGGAATATTTTCCTTACGCCGAGCTTCCTTAATAATAGATAGCAATTCTTCTAGGTCTATTAAGCTGATTGCTGTAATACGACCTAGTTGTAGTATTAGATATAGACGAATCTCTACCCCGCCCGCCCTTGTCTTCCGCTAACCCTTGTACCATTTCTTCCTATAATTGCGATTTTGTTTAGGCATCTAATTGGCCTAGGAGTTTATAGGAGTTTATAGAAGTTCGCGGGAGTTTATAGGAGTTAAAAAGAATACAAATTGGCTATGCTCTAATTGGTAACAGGTAGTATGTACAGAGAAGTAACACCAGACACGCCCTAGGGTCCTATATATAAGCGATCTAATTGGCCTAGGAGTTCGCAGAAGTTCATAGGAGTTCAAAGGAGGTTATAGGACTTGGCCAATAATAAAAGTAGACGTAATATAGTTGTGGTGTAAATAGTAGTAGGAGGAACGGTTTATAAGTGTTATAAATATTTAATTCTAAAATATGGTTAAGGTTTTGCATAATATATCTTATACCTTTAACTGCGTTATAATTAGCTTTTATATGTATAGAATTAAAGACTATTACCTTAAGATTGAAATGCATCGAATAAAGCATTAATAACTGTTGGTAGGGCCTTTGTAGAGCTAATTAAAGTCAAAATGCGCGATCTAAAACATTTAAATCTCACCAAAGCGACGCCTATAAGCTCTCAGACACTCCGCTGAAGATTTTATTAGGTGACAGGGGTGCGCAGGGGGCTGAAATTAGTATGCTGTTCTAATTGGTCCAGGAGTTAGCAGGAGTTGGCAGGAGTTAGGGCGCTATTCTAATTGGCTTAGAAGTTTGCAGGCGTTTTAGAGGGTCTATGCGTTATCCCATGTCACGGAACAAATCTTCTGCGGAGCGTCTGATTTATGAGATAAGAAACAGGTGGACGTGTATAAGGTGTCACGGGGGTGTCCCGTGATGGTGGCGCAAAATACTGCAGTATCGGATACGTATCGGGGTATCGGCGATAGTATCGGCCGATACTCGGGTATCCTGATACCGGGTATCGGGGGTATCGACCGCAAGACTGTGCCAAGACCCCGAATATTTAGTTACAAGTTTCCTATGTTCCTTTCTCTTCTTCACGCAACGTCTTGTTCTCTGCAAGAGCTATATACCCTTAGATTTAGATAGAATTTATATTATTCCTTCGAATCTTCCCCGAAGCCTCTTCGCGCCCTTACAGGCAATAGGTTTAGCAACGGTTATTTAGAAGTATTAATTTAAATATAAGCTTGGCTGCTTAATGGCTAATAACGCCACTAATAATAATAAGCTCTACGAATATTTTTTATAAAGTCTCTTAGTGGCAAAAAGGGAACAACTCTGGTATATTGGCCATATTATAAACCTCGTCGTTAAGGCCTTACTATATAGCAAAGGTATTAGCAAGCTTAAGCGCTTACTAATTAGTGCAAGCGATTAAGCTAAATTTGACCTTATATGGCAGACAGGTGTTATTGGAAAGGTCTATAATATTGCTAAATATATTATGCGATCTATGGCTCGCCGCTAGGACTTTGCTAAGAATTAAGCTAAGGCCTGCATAGAGGATAAGCTCTTTAATTAAGCTAAACTTATACTTATTAAGGACGGAGGCGTTTAGTAGAATTCTACCTACTTTATACTTTAGCGGGTGCTACTTCTTAAGAAAGGGATTAATAAATATCTACTAGCCTAGAAGAAGCCCACTAATAATAGCTATAACCTTACCTAGGACTTTCTTACTAAAGAACATTAGGTGGAAGTTAAGCAGCTTATTAGAATTCTAAAGCCTTTTATATTAGCCACTAAACGCATAAAAGGCAACGCTAATAGCTATAGCGTTAAGGGCTTCATCAGTATTTTGTTGGGGTGCTAAGATCCTGGAGGTCCTGATCGTCCTGACAGGCTCCTGACAGGCTCTTGGCAGGATTTTGATTTTCCTGGAGGTCCTGGCAGGCTCCTGATAGGAAACTAGTATTTCCTGATTATCCTGTTAGGCTCCTGGCAGGAAACTAGTATTTCCTGATCGTCCTGATAGGCTCCTGCAGGAAACTAGTATTTCCTGATCGTCCTGTCAGGTTCCTGTTAGGATACCCCCTCCTCCCTAAAGCAATACCCTATGCACACCCCTTAAACAATACTACTAAGGCTCTGCACAAGGCTCTGCACAAAGCTCTACACGAAGCTCTACACGAAGCTCTGTATGAAGCTCTGCACGAAGCTCTGCACGGAACTCTGCACGAAGCTCTGCACGAAGCTCTGCACGAAGCTCTGCACGAAGCTCTGCACGAAGCTCTGCACGAAGCTCTGCACGAAGCTCTGCACGAAGCTCTGCACGAAGCTCTGCACGAAGCTCTG
>Ga0307507_10012593_pt1 | contig 10422 bp, 6 predicted proteins | sample 7_EM_MG_FD_207223 | JGI IMG/M metagenome (GOLD analysis project Ga0307507, IMG submission 207223) | Populus trichocarpa ectomycorrhiza microbial communities from riparian zone in the Pacific Northwest, United States - 7_EM | ecosystem: Host-associated > Plants > Roots > Unclassified | place... | reverse complement strand
ACATCTTGTAAAAGAAAAGCTAATGCATCGGTTAAAACCAGAGTGGGAGAATAAGCTAAGCTTTCTTTAACGTTAAGTTTACTAGGAACCTTTTCAAAGTTTGAGTTCTGAGAAGATAAGCTTCAAAGTTGGCCCTATTGCCTCAGCAATCAGATGGTTCACTGCTGTAAAATTCGATGCCCTACAAGAGGGAAGAATTGCCACAAATGAGAATTCAAAGTAGAAAGATATAGATCCAGTTGCTTGTAGATATGAAAGAGTGACTATTAACTGTACGAATCCAGGACCAGAGCTGCAGGAAACTTGCCCGTGATGCAAAAAATCAATTGTTGAACCTTCGTATTGGAGTGCAAACTGGAATTGTGTTGGGAAGCAAAGTGTGTCAATTCATTTCTGTTTACATTGTTCACTGGATTTTAGTATTCTCTGAGTTTTGCAAAATAAAGAAGTTAAACCCCAGCAACCGCATTTCAAGTGACTCGCGATCAGAGTTACGTTCCAGTCCCAAAATGGATCTCAGCCATTTCGTTTTGCATCTTAAAGGTGAAGGTGAACTAGTTGATCTGATGATGACGAACAACTTTGATGTCACTGATCATTGGCTGCAGAGGGGAAAAAAGAAACAGCCAAAATATCTCATAGAAATGTTAGAAAAATCAACTGTTGCAGAAGGTTTTAAGGGAGTGAAAGAGTTTGACTATAACCTAGTTCTCTCTCTAGAATGTGACGAACCTCCTAATTGTTGGACTCTTCCTGTGGTGACTCTGACAACCATTGCAGTTGCACTTCCAAATTTCAGTAGTAGTTTAATCAAGCAGCTGATTTGCAGTGTACATGGAGGCCTCTTGAATGTCAAACTCAATAGAAGATTACCTGGATGCGAAAAAAAATTTGATTACATCAGGAAAGCGGAAAATGTTGTGTGGCTAGGAGTTGATCTCTACCAGAAGTGGCTAGATGTGGATCCCCGAAAACTGTCCCTCCAAGCACAAAGGATGTGCTCAAGGGACTTGCTGATGCTGCAAAGAACAGGTTTGGGGATTTTAAGAAGACAGAAATGAATCACTGTGAAATTGAAAGCCCTTCAAAGTGGCCCCTCAACGTTTTAGCTGCCAATTCCATGTATAGAATAACCCAAACTATTCTGCAGAATTATGAAGGCAGAAATAATCTGATGGTCGAAATATTATTTAAGAAGGTGAAGGTGAACTAGTTGATCAGAAACTATCTGTCATGATTTCTGATATACTAGGTGCTTGCCTCACTAACTTGCGACATGTCTTATGACAGTGTTTGAGCAGGACCAGTGTTGAGAGTGAATATGATGTACAGAAAGCAGTTTTCCTCTTTGGAAAAACAGAAAACATCCTGAAAATTATAGATCAATGATCAATGTCCAGTTTGAGGCCAGATCAAATGGCACGCATTGATCAGTGGCGTTCACTGAACAATGTGAAGAACCATTTGCCCTTGATTCCATCTACAAAGAAGAGTAGCACAACCTTGTGTACCTGACGATTGATTAAAAGTTGCTAGCCTGGAGTTGGAGGAAAGTAAAAGCGGTTCGTGAACATGCTGTGTAATCCTTGAAATTAATCAGCTTTATGCTTCATGTGTGATGTTATATGTTATTTCTAGGTAATTTTTTTTTCAATCAGAATTCAGAAGTTTAAAGTTCTGTTTGTTATTCAATTGTAATTGAACAAACCAGGAAATGTATGCACCAAAAGTAACTCATGCCATCCATGTAAGGAGGTAACCTTCATGAGAATTTAACAGGTCATTCTTATATAACAGCACCAATGAGCGTCATCGTCTAGATTGAAAAGGAGCTATAGTCAGTTGAAAGGGATTAAAATGCACACCAGAAGTGCACATGACTAGGGCACTAGGCAGAATGTGGAAAGAACCCTGTGGATTACCTTTGAGAGGCAAGTCAAAGAGCTTGGATGAGGCCACTTAGCAGCAGTCATAACCTGTAGATACACTAACAAAGAGATGGTTGGAGAAGCACAAGAGTCGGGAATGGAAGTTGTGACTTGTGAGGTAGAAAGAGCACCAAACCATCCGGTGCTGGAAGGATGCCCCAGTCAAGTTAAGAACCTCTCCATTGCTTGTCAAAACCAGACATCAAGATATTACACATTCATGAAGCAATTTGTTGAGACGTGTGAGTTAGCAGCAGAGAAAGACATATTCAGGTGAGCCCCAGTGGTGTGGCATCAGGCATTCAAACTCTGGAAATTGACATGAATTATCAAAGGACTGACATGCCAAATAGACCTATATTGGAGCATTATTTCTCCAGGTTTCATAAAACTACTAATTAGTGATGATGGGGGGAGTTGGCAACATGTAGCCTGAGTCAAGGAATGGTTCTTGTGAAAGGAAAGGAGAAATGTCTCCTAGAAATTGATTAAAATATATACTGTAACAGCAAAGAAAATCCACGTCCTGTAGTTTTGAGGATGCCAACAACATAAATTGATGAAAACATCATTCAGCTCACAATACCTTTTGTTTAGAAACAGAAGAAAACACAATCATTATAAACTAGAACATAAGAACCCAATTTTAGTTTATCCTTCTGGGTATAATTTTAAAACCGCGCAGCAGTTTTATTCACCAAAATAAGAAGCTTAACTACTGAAATCGATAACAAGCAAGGCAAACGGTGGCCTAGCAACCTATGCATTTTAATTTTAAGCATTAATTCAATTTATGCATCCTTCAAATAATCAAATTGCGAGCAATAGTACAATTTGTTTTGACATTCATTAATTGCAATGCCAACCACATTTTGTTTTTGCTCTTGTGAAAAGCACTCCGCCAGTATCATCAATTTCCAGCAGTAAGAAACAATTGAAGAACGAGACGAAAACAGAAAAATAAAAATTCTATTAATTCAAAATATTGATTAAAACAAAACTGTTCCAACTACAAAACCCAAGATCTTGCTTACCCCAAACAAAAAGCTCTCAGAACAGCCTACGAAGCACCCTAAAACCACTAAACAGAAAAGAAAAAAAGAACCTGTAATCCAAAAACAGGGAATAAGTAATAAAAATCAATCATCGCCGTCTCTCTTCTTGGGCTTCCTATAAGTTTCCTCGATGTGATTGGCGATTAAGAGACCAGTATTGGTAATCTTCCTTACGTTTGGAACGTTGTAGTTTTGAGCAACGTAGACGCCGAACACCGTCCCTGCGATGAACGAAAACCCGCTCCGAATTATCCCCATCTTTACTTTTACCAAACGAAAAAAGGGTTTATTTATTTAGATCTGAGTGGACCGCGGGGGGGGGTTTAGACTTCTCTATACTCTTTATGAAAACAGAGGAAGTTAACAGTGATGAATACAATGACGACAACTGCTGGTGTGAATTTTTTATTTTTTTTTCAATTGTGTAATTAACATAACCTATTAACTATGAGTGAAAATACTGTTAAGTTAACCCTGACATTATGATAGATGTAGGTTAAGTAGTCAGTTTTTAAATTTTTTTTCTAGAAATTACCAGTTCGAGTCTCACAAAACTTAAAGATACTGGAAATTTATATAATTGTTAACTTTAAGGCCCGTAAGATTAGTCAAAATACACGCAAACTAGTCCGAACACCCACGTTAATGAAAAAATATATATACTGTTCACTTGTAGAAACACAAACAATGAATTCTACTCTATAAAATTTACTTCATCTTTCTCTACTATAGGTCTCAAGCATAGTTTTGAAACTCGGCCTGGCGAGTCGACCCGGGACTGGAACCGGGTCAGGTTGAAGAAAAAATAGAGGAAGGAAAAACCCGGTGTGACCCGGTTGAGCCGGTCAAAAATCCGGTTGCAACCCATTGACTTTTTTTTTACTAAAACGACGTCGTTTTGATTTTTAAAAAAAAAAAATTGACTCAGGCAACCCGGTGACCCGGTCAAAACCCGGGCCTTAGACCGGGCCGGGTCTGAAAACTATGGTCTCAAGTGTTGAGAAACCTTATAAAATACAAAATAACTAGTTGGATGCCCGCGCTACGCGGTGGACTCACCTTTTATTTTTATAAAAAATATTGTAAAAATCTATAATACAAAAAATAATATTTTTTTAATATTAATAATAATATTTTTAAAAATTTTATTAATTATTTTGTTAATAATATTAATTATAATAAAAATAATAATATTTATAACACAAATGATAATATTTTTAATATTCGTACTATCAATTATAATAATAATAATAATATGTATAACACAAATAATACTATTTTTGATATGAATATTTAGAATTATAATAAAAATAATTATATTTATCATATAAATAATTATATTAAGAATTCCAAGGATGATTATAACACAAATAATAATATTTTTTATATGGACATTTTGAATTATAAGAGAAACAATAATATTTATAACACATATTATTATATTAAGACAACCGACGTGGGGTTTGGCGTGGACTCGTCCAGACCAATATGGGGATGGCCGAGGACGCGGCAAGACCCAACGTGAGGGTGGGCACGGACGTATCCAAACCCAGTGTGGGGTTTGGCCTGGACGCGTCCAAGTCCACCCTGGGGTTGGCACCGATCGCGTCCAGCCCACCATGGGGTTGGGCATGGACACGTCCAGACCCACCATGGGGTTGGCCGGGGACGCGTCCAGACCCACCATGGGGTTGGGCGTAGTTGGGTCCAGACCCGTCACGGGGTTAGGCGTGGACACGTCCAGGCCATCCTGGCTTTGGATGGGGACGCATCCTGACACATCGTGGGGTTGGGCGTGGACGCGTCCAGGTCCAACATGGGTTGACCGCGACCGTATCTAGCCCAACGTGGGAGCGGGCGTGGACGCGTCCAGGCCAACATGGGGTTGGCCGCGGTCTCGTCCAACCCAACGTGGGGTTGGGTGTGGACGAGTCCAAGTCCAACATTCGTTGGCCACGACCGTGTCCAGCTCCCTAACATGGGGTTAGGCGTTGATGCGTTCAGACCACCATGAGGTTGGCTGTGGTCGCGTCCAGACCAAGCGTGAGGTTGGGCGTGGACGCGTCCAGACCATCATGGCTTTGGACGGGGACGCGTCCAGACCCACCGTGGGGTTGGGCATGGATGCGTCCAGGTCCAATATGTTATTACCACCAAAGAAAAACCATATAGTTGATTTGAAAGATAAAATTAAAAATTATTATTATTATTATTATTATTATTTATGCCATAAATATTATTATTTTTATTATAATTGAAGTTATTAATATTAGTACTATTATTTGTGTTATAAATATTACTATTTCTATTATAATTCAAATCATTAATATCAAAAATATTATTATTTGCGGTATAAATATTTTTATTTTTATTATAATTAAATGTAATAATATTCATTTTTTTGTAGTTCAAACTATTAATATCAAAAATATTATTATTTGGGGTACAAAGATTATTATGTTTATTATCGTTGAAAGTATTAATACTAAAAAACATTATTATTTTTGCCCCGGCGCCACATCGGGTCTGACCCTTAGCCCTAGGAACAAGGCAAGCTGCCCAACGCCACATGGAGGCGGGTCTGACCCCGCAAAAGGACAGGCAGCCCAAGCGCCAGGTGTCCACACGTGGGGGCGTGGGCATGGCTCCCACCCAGGGCAAGGGAAGCCAGCGCCACTTGGCGCTCGGGCCTGACCCAGCGCGCACAGGTAGGCAGCCAAGCGCCAGGTGTCCCCACGTAGGGGTGCGGGCATGGCTCCCGCTAGGGCAAGGGAAGTCATCCCCAGCGCCACCTGACGCTCAGGCCTGACCCAGCGCAAGGGCATGCAGCCAAGTGTCAGGTGTCCCAACGTGGGGGCGTGGGTCTGCCTCTCGCTTAGGGCAAAGACAAGCAGCCCCAACGCCAAGTGGCGCTTGGGTCTGACCCAGCGCAAGGGCAGGGCAGCCCAAGCGCTTGGTGTCCTTACATGGAGGCGCGGGCTGTCTGACGCCTAGGGCAGCCGCACCAAAACTTAAGCCGGTCATTTTCTTCTCATCCATCCATTCAATGTCAAATGCATCCCAGTAAAAGGACAACCTCACCTCTTTAGTGCTTTTGCAACTCTCTTTATAATAAGGGCTAAGCTATCAATATACTAATCTAATCTACAGTATTTTAAGATTAGGTAAACAGTAACGAGAAAGTAAATCCTTTCAGTATATTGTATAAAATCACTCAATGTACTGTCAACCAGGGGGCGGATCCGAGAACTATTTTAGGGTGGCAAACTAGGAAAATATTTCTAGTTTTATGAGGGGCGTATGATAAATCTATTTCTTTGCAGGGGAGGGGCGGAGCTCCCACCAGCCCCCCCGTCCCCGCCACTATTGTCAACCCTACCTTGCTGTAGGTTATAAACTAAGCTCGGCGGATCTAAAGTGGAGTCTCGCTGGAAAGTCAAAAAGCAGAGATGAAAAAGTCTTACAGGTGCCAATATGGGAGGGAAGGGAGGTGCATCCCTAACCTGGGTGCGATATAAGAATTCCAATCACCCACTCCAAAACCACTAGGCATAAGATGCGCTCTTAGCCTCGTGACTTTCCTTCCTCTAGTAAGGGTGAGATTCGACAACCCGAGACAAAGGCTCTAGGTCAAGGATAGGTCTAGGATTCCTTGAATTTCCCCGTCTATAGGTCTCTTTGATTCTTTCCTTCTCCGTTAAGAAACTTAAATCTTAAGAATATTGTGGTCAATTGTCAACTTTTCTCTATTAATGAAATGTGCAAGATCTATTTTTTCCTTCTTAACTCCAATGAAATATATAATTGATGATTCTTTAAATATCTTTATTGAAACTTTTGGTGTGATTTTATTTGAATCTCTATGTTCTATAAAAGATGATCCTGTAATTAGTAAGAAAAAAATGCATAAAAATCTTAAATTAATATAATGTTAGTCCTCATCAACTTGCTTTTTGTATCCTGCCTTGTTTGTGATCTACAATAATAAGTTTGAGTTTGATGTATTTACTTCACCTAATTTCAACATAATAAAATCTGTGATATAAACATACTAATTGGTTGGATGTCGTTTGTAGAAAAGAACACAGGAGGCCATGAAAGTGACCTTTCTACGAATGCTTGTTGACCATTGTTGAGATCACATAAAGTTTCAAAGACAAGGTTGGAAAACAAAGGAGGGAAGTGGGGATAGAAAGATGGAGGGGAAATCTCAGATTTGGAAGCCGTCCAAGTAAGAGTTTTGTGGAACCAAAGCTCCACTAATAAGTTGTATGGTCCAAAGAAAAAGGAAAATGGACCAATATGGCTGTGAAAATGAGATAAAATGGGAGATGGGAGAGAGATTTGAGGCCTACATTTCAATTACTTTTTGTCATGCATGAGTGCTAACTTTTGTGTTTTAGCATAAAAGAAAGGGAAATCAAGGACCGCGTTTTTATAACGCAGACAAAGACATGCCTAAAGAGAGAAAAACAATGGAGGAAACTTGGAGAGATTGGATGGGAGAAGATATGGTGGCAAAGCATCTACAAAAGACAAGCAAAAGGATGTGTCATGTGTGACAACAACCTGAGCTTTTCTTGCATACGCATAGCAATCAAGCCATGTCTTTTTTCTCCTTCTTGTACTTTAGCCATTCTGCCACTTATTGTTCTATTTTGGCTTCATTGTCATGATTATCTGTTTAATTTAGTCTTATGGTTTGCAAGCTGTGCAATGCAGAGGCAATGAGACGTGACTTTCACAAAAGCCTCAGCCACTTATTTATCTAACCAAAAGTTATCGTCTCAGGTTAGAACGGAATTTGAGAGCCAATATCTGCAGCGGGCTGCTCAGAGTTCATTGACTCTGAAACCTGCTTGCATCCTGGCAAGAAAAGGAGGAATGTTGATTATTTCCATTTGCTTATTTAATGCATGTTTACTGCGATTGTTGGAATGGTTTGTTAAATTGTGGGCACGGTTGCTCTGTTTAACCAGGAACACCAATATTGGGTTTAGAAAATGAATAAGGTTTTTATTTGGTAAAGAAAAAGAAGGAAAGATGACAGGTTTGCAGCTTAGTACTAAAGTTTTTGATTGCTAGGTTGGTGGAAGAAAACTGCAGACATGGTTGGCCAAGCAGAGCGTTGATTGAGGGTGACCCACTCTCCATTTCCTTGCTCAACATGATCATAGGAGGAGAGCCAATTTCCAGTTCATGAGCCCGTCCATCTTGTCCAAACCAAACCCTCACTCCTAGGAGGCTTCCTGATCACAAAAGCATTTTGGCACATGAAAATGAAAAGTGATGGATGATTACACTTTACACGAGAAAATGTGTATTAGAGCTTCAAAAATAAAGCTGGAATTGCTAGCTGGCGAGTTGGGTGTCTAGAATTTTGTCTCTCAATCTCTTCCTAGTGCATAACATGTGGAATCTGTATTGTTTATTAGATATGAGCTGATGATGATTTGCCATGAAAGCTGATGGGGTAAGTTTTCAAGAGCCCCTCACAGAGTGGGGTGTTTTTTTTCCTCCCCTTTCTCTCCGGCGTTGCTTTCCCAAAATGTATTTTCTTCTTAATGGTGATGAATTCGAGTTTTTTCAGCATCGGTCGAAGTTTATATGGTCGTTAACTCTAAAACTCGTAAGATTAATCGAGGTACATCCAAATTGAACCGGGTATTCACATAATTAAAAAAATATATAATATTTTTCCACTTTAGGATATGCAAATGCACTTTAAATTTAGCCGGAACATATTCTTCGATTTGAAGCAAGAGGGAGCCACATTGACACATTATATATTGTAGGGAACTCTGTTTAAAGGCTTACGAGATATTTTAACCAGAATGACAGCGTGATTGATATAGATCTGACATCATTGGTTAATTTTTTTATCTAAGTTCTGTAGTTTTAATGAAGTTCCTTCTTTTAACTTGGAACAATCTTCAAACTCCATCTAACAGGTACATTTACGTGGAAAATATTACATGGATCAGATAAATAAGATTAAATATGAAAAGAAATCCGTGAATGAAGCCTGAATATATCAAGTATAAAGCCTAATAAAAATATTGATAATAAAAAATTAAATATTGACTCAACTTAAATTTGATCAAAAAAAAATTATAAAACATCAGGGATCTTTTTTATTATTATGCAGTATTAAGGATTGAGAATCCTAATTTTTATCTAACATTATACGCTACACATCATACATAGACTTAAAGCATACCATGCATGCCATTGATGGGGTTTGCATGCGGCAGGCATGGAGCTATAACAAGCACTTAAATTCTCTTTCCATTCAAGTTACGAAGGATGCATGCATAGAAAGCTTCCTTTTGTTCCATGGCATGGGGATACCTTGCTCTCCTAGTTCCGAGACTTGATACCTTTGTTGTCTCCTGTGTCCATTTATGTTTAAAACTATTTTTTTATTAAATTTTAATTATATTCTTAATATTTTTAAATTGTTTTGATGTGTTGGTGTTAAAAATAAATTTTAAAAAATAAAAAATATATATATTATTTTTAATATACTTCTAAAGTAAACTTTAAAAATCAATATTTATAACAATTACGAACATACCCTAAAAATAAACAGTTTTAGCCACAGGACGACATTGGTTGGCTCTCTATTTTTTGTTATTTATTATTGCAAGTAAATAAAAATTCAACTGAGCCTCGATGAATAGGCCCACCACCAACCATCTTCAGAATTCATGTAATTATAGTCTATAGACCAGAACAGAATAATCGTGTTAGGGCCCACCTGAACCACCGCGAGATTAAATAATTCTTGTGATCAATTGAAATATTTAAAAAAGAAAACTCTGCTTGACGGAGAGAATCCAACACCATATTGTTACGTAATTAATTTGATAAAAAAATATGATAATTGAATTATGCTTCCATGGAGTACAAGTAATCGTTTCCTTCAGGCAAAACTCCAACAAGAATTCTCAGAATAAATAACAATAATAAGGTATTTTAATTGTTTTTTCACAATAAAATGACTAAAATATTATTTATTTATTTTTTTTAAAAAAAAAACATGAACTGTCATGCATGCTGACATTGTTTCGAATTTTCTCTTTCAATAACACAGTAAAAAGACTATATTAGCAAATATCACGAGACACCAATCTATTAAAATAATATTTTGAATGGCTCGCATCGACGAGTCGACACGTCTCTGTCAATCGAGGCAGACGCGTACAAACCCGTAAAGGTTGCTGGACGCTTTGGCTGGGCTAAAGGTCCGGGCCTTGGATTCTCTGTGAACTCTTTTCCCTTCAATCCTAAAATTAATGTCTCTTTCAGCCAGCCTAGGTCAAATGTTTAAAGAAGACAAACTTTTGATTCGCTTGTATCCCTTCATTTAATTCACGTTCTCTAAGACGAACAAGGTTTCTTGGATTTTCTTTTTTACTGTATATATACGTTTTCTT
>Ga0307507_10012592_pt1 | contig 10425 bp, 10 predicted proteins | sample 7_EM_MG_FD_207223 | JGI IMG/M metagenome (GOLD analysis project Ga0307507, IMG submission 207223) | Populus trichocarpa ectomycorrhiza microbial communities from riparian zone in the Pacific Northwest, United States - 7_EM | ecosystem: Host-associated > Plants > Roots > Unclassified | place... | reverse complement strand
AGGCGTCCGGCCACCATTCACCTCGCTTCCTCCTAGGACTCGTGGACTCCCTTGGCCTAACCCGCCACACGTTTTACCATTAGCCCCGCGGCCCGGGTCTATATGGCTCCGGTACATTTACTTGGAGGTTCTGCCTTCGTGCGTGGTTGCGTTCGGTGATAAGCATACTCAGGGATCGTTAAAGGCCTTCGCGGCGGATGGGCTTTCTCTGGGGCCTCTACTACGGATTTGGGCTTTTTTTGGTTTTTCTCACTGTTGGGTTTTTTCTTGGGTTTCTGGTAGATGCTTTCTTTTGGTTGCGGGTTTCATGTATATTTTGTTGTAGTTTTCAGCGCCCGGGCGCTTGGTGCGGGTTTTAGACCAGGGGTTTTTCTCCCACGGTTTCCACCGCCTCGACGATGGGTTGGACTGGGTGGAAGTTTGTTGCGGCCATATCTTTCGGGATGCGTGCTATTTTTGTACTTATTGCTTCGGCCTTCGGCCTCAGCTAGAAACAAAATTTAAAATATGATACAAAAAATAAAAAATAAAAAAAAAGGTATGAGATTGGGGTTCTTCACGCAACCATCTAAGTTCTTTCATACACTATACTATCAATATCAAAACCGTTATCCATCATATTTCTGGGAACCAAGACGCGACTGTCTTATATGAGCCTAGCGATCGAGGTTGCTAGATAGGAGTCAACGGACTTAGCTATCGCAACAGCTATTGGGCTAAGAAGAAGTGATCGTTAGAGAACTATCGGTTACCTGCTGCAAGTATCACCTGGAGAGAAGCGGATTGTAACATTTGGTTGCGTCAACCAGGAGCACCTAACAAACAGACAAAACGGAGACCAACAACGAAAACGATATCGACCCCCTAGTGGAAAATCTCGACCTTTCATCGCTAGGAGAAGGACTTGAAAGGGCCTTAACAGAAGAAAGGGCACCAAGCCCTACAACACCAGAGCCACCATCACCAATTGGATCAGAAGAAACAGAAGAACAAGGAAGGACAAGACAAAAAACGATGGCGGCTATAGCAGAACAAGGGGGGACAAACTCCGCGGAAACACCCCTGAGCCGGAACCCGGAGCAGATGAGCCAAATGATTGGATCCTTAAGCGGTGGAACCAGGAAACCCAAAGCCAAGGAACCAGAGGTCTACAGAGGGGAACAACACAAACGGGGAGGATGGCTAGCCCAACTCATAGTCTATTACAGAACGGTAGGATGGCAAACCGGACATGATGAGGAAAAAATCCTCTATGCAACAAGCCTCCTAAGGGACGTCGCGGGAACATGGATTACACCATACGCAGAGGAACGAATCACCCCAACAGGGGACAACTGGGCAGGATTCAAAGCAGAACTACAAAGACAATGTGGGGTAATCGACGCCAAGGGAGAAGCAAGAATACGGCCAAAAAATATGAAACAAGGCAAATGATCGGTCACCGAGTACTGGAACGAATTCCGGCTTGTGGCCAGCGTGGCCGAATTGGACGACTCAACTGGCGGAAAACTACTCCTAGGAGGGCTGATCGCGGAATTACAGAACGCCTGGGGAGTTAGCAGCAAGGAATACGAGGACCTCGAAGCCCTAGCCCAATGGGCAATCAGGAAAGAAACCAAGCTGGCAACGGTCACGAATATCCAAGGATCGCCATCGACGAAAAGCACCCAACGGGAGACCACCACACCACAAAACCCAGATGGGACATACCGACCTACCAATAATGGCAATCAGAACTACGGCGACCCTATTGAACTGGACGCGACTGGAAGACGACCGAGATTCAACATCTCGAGGGAAGAATTGCAATGAAGGATACGAGAACAACTATGCCTCAAGTGCGCACAACCGGGACACTTAGCCTGGAGTTGCCCGAAAAAAGATGGTCCAACACCATTCAACGCACAAATCCGGAGCTGGCAACCCGCGAAGAAAACCGCCCCGTGGCAAACCAGACCAGAAATTAGGGAAATCGAGGTCGAACAGGAACCCGAACAGTCGGGAACCGACGACTGTCCCCATTCAGAGATGCTCTGAGGGACAGACCTGAATGAAAACCCATCATCATGGAAAACTACTACGCAGCACTAAACTACACGGATACAATCGAAAACGACAATCACCACAATATGGTCAAGATACAACTACACGGCGAAAAAGAGTCAGTCACTATCAATGCCATGATTGACTCAGGAGCAACAGAAGACTTCATAGACAGAGAAGTCTACAACAAACACGGGATCAAGATGATCAAAGCAAATAACCCCAGAGAGATTTACCTTGCAGACGGAAAACCAAGCGCTATGGGCCCTGTTACCCATATGACGAAAGTACCTATGGACATTGGTAGCCATAGGGAATTGGCAACCTTCTAAGTGGCGAATCTCCAAAACCATGAGGTGATCCTCGGGGTGCCATGGTTAAGAGAACACAATCCAACAATTGATTGGAATGACAAAAGGATCACATTCAACAGCGAAAGATGTACGACTTGGTGTCTCAAAGGTTCGCCTGTTGCATATGCGGTACCCCAAGATAAAGCCCTGGAAGAGAATCTCATCACCAGATTCTCCGAGGTCCAGGCCAAGGAAGGTCCGACGACCAAGAATGGCCCGACGGCCAATGACCAGAGTGTCAGAATTAAGAAGCTATCCGCTGAGGCCAGAATGCCTATGAAGGGAACAGCAAGAGCAGCAGGACACGACCTGTACGCTAACGAAGGAACCGACGTTCCTGCCAGAGGGCAAGCAATTGTTGGGATGGGGATAGCTATTGGGTTACCTCATGACACCTATGGACGAATCGCACCACAAAGCAGTCTAGCAGTCAAACATCGGCTCACGACAAATGCAGGTGTGATAGACTCCGACTACAGAGGAGAAGTGAAGCTGGTCCTAGCCAACCTAGTAGACCAACCATAACGAGTGGAAAAAGGAGAACGGATCGCACAATTGATCATCGAAAAATTCGACAACAGAGAACTACAAGAAGTAAATCAGTTAGACGATACCGAAAGAGGAGAACGAGGATTCAGGAGCTCCAACACCACCAGGCACCAAGAGGTCAAGGGCCGGACCACCAAACAAAAAATGGAAATCAACGAGATATCGGCAAGAGGCTTCGGTCAATTCTACCGAAGAGGAGAGACAACAGGCATCCTAAGATGGGATGAAGTCGACAACGAAATTCAGCTGGAAGCTATCAACATTAGCACCGAGCTGCCGATAAAAAACAAGAAAAACAACGAAGACCAAGACGTAGGGGACACGGTCCCTCAAGAATATCACCACCTGCTGGATGTATTCGAAAAAGGGGAGAAGACAACAGTACCGCCATACCGACCGGGTATCGATCTGGGAATCGACCTAGAAGAAGGCAAAACCGTACCCATAAAAAAAATACATGCCCTCAGTTATGACCAACTGGAGGAGCTCCATCGATACATCAAACAAAAGGAAAGTTGAGGATGGATTCGAAGGGTGAAGTCAGGAAGGGCATCGCCGATCATGTTCGTCAAGAAAAAGGACGGCAAACTCAGACTATGCGCTGATTATCGGGCGCTCAACGAAGTCACCAAGAAGGATAGACACCCGCTACCACTCATTAGTGAAGCACTGGACAGACTGGGAGGAGCCACGTACTTCACCAAGCTGGATATCAAGGACGCCTATCACAACATTCAAATCAGAGAAGGAGACGAATGGAAAACAACCTTTTCAACAAAACTAGGGACTTACGAATACCTAGTCATGCCTTTTGTACTATCCAACGCACCAGCGGCGTTCCAACGATGGATCAATGACGTCCTTATGGAACACATGGACATGTGTTGTATCGTCTATCTGGATGACGTACTTATATATTCAAACAACCTACAACAACACCAAAAGGACGTCAGCAATATCCTCGAAGCAATACGAAAATCAGGGATGAAGCTGAAACCATCCCAGTGCGAATTCCACCAAAGCGAGACGGAATATCCTGGATTTATCATTGGACAAGAAGGGGTCAAAACAGAGCGAGTCAAGACACAAGCCATCTGTGACTGGACGACCCCCAAGAAAATAAAGGAAATCCAATACTTCCTAGCTTTCTGCAACTTCTACCGACGATTCATAGAAGTTTTCAGCCGGACGGCCAAACCACTATATGCAAGAACAAAAAATGAATGCATTGGCAACTGGGAATGGGGAGACAAAGAACAGCAAGCGTTCGACGAATTAAGTACGAAACTCACCACTGCACTAGTACTGCTCTACTTCGACCCCCTCGCACCAACCAATATCGAAACAGACGCTTCGAAATATGTCTGCTCCGGTATCCTCTCACAACAATTCCACGACGGAAAGTGGAGACCAGTGGCGTACCGATCCAAGACAATGTCGGACGCCGAATGCAACTACGACATACACGATAAAAAACTACTAGTGATAGTGCAGGCATTCCACAAATGGAAAAGGTACACCAGAGGAAATCAGAAACCGATACAGGTTCTCACAGACCACAAGAACTTAGTCACCTTCATGACAACGAAGGAACTAAACGAACGACAAGCATGATGGATGCAAGAACTAAGTCAATACAACTTCAAAATCGAATACTGACCAGGGAGGGGAGGGGGAAAGCCAGACGCCCTCACAAGAAGGGAGGGGGACCTACCCACAGCAGGAGACAAAAGACTCACTCGAAACGTGTGGATCCTACTACCAAAAGAACGATACTGGGATACCCCAGAGACCGAGGTGATCAAGCACTATGTAATGGAAACCACGGAATTCCAAGACAAGGAAGAGGGAGAGATACAAAAAACAAGCAGGATCGACAACGAGATCCAAGCCATCAAGAGGAACTTGGATGAAGGAAGAAAGGAAATGAAAGGAGTAGCGCTAGGGCTATGCCAATGGAAAGACGGCCTCTTATGGTACCAAGGAAAGATTTGGATACCAAACAATGAAGGGATACGAACCGCTCTTATCGCTAAACACTACGAACTCCCACATACGGGGCATGGCGGAACAGCAAAAACCACTAAACTCATTAACCGACGATATTATTGGCCCAAGATAAGCGAAGATATCAAACGATTGATAAAGAATTGCGACAGATGTCAAAGAACCAAAGTGGTCCGACATGCACCCTACGGATTGCTACAATCAAACGAGGCCCTCGATCGACCATGCAAATCAATCGCGATGGACTTCATCACGGACCTGCCGAAATCAGAAGGATATGACACCATACTGGTGGTCATCGATCGGCTGACCAAAATGAGCCATTTCATTCCTTGCTCAAAAGACCTGGACGCACGGCAGTTCGCCAGTCTCTTCATGAAAGAGATAGTCAGGGTACACCGACTACCACACGATATCAGCACCGACAGGGGGACACTATTCTCCTCAGACCTATTGAAGGAAACCGCAGGGAAATTAGGAATCGAACGAAGACTCAGCATGGCTTGCCATCCACAAACAGACAGACAAACCGAACGGACCAATGCCATATTGGAACAATACCTACGAGCATACATCAACTATCAACAGGACGATTGGTGGGACTACCTACCACTCGCAGAATTCGCGTACAACAACGGATATCAGGAGACCATCAAGAACACTCCGTTCTTTGCGAACTAGGGAAGTAACCCCGAATATGAGATGATCGGTCATCTGATCCAAGGAAAGCAAATCAAACCGGAAGAAATGACTCAGTTACATGAGTCATTAAGCAATGAGATGGTGGCCGCACAATTACGACAAAAAGAATACTACGATCTACACAGAAAACCCGATGCGAACTTACAATCAGGAGATATGGTGTGGTTGTTGCCACGCAATATCAAGACCACAAGACCATCAAAGAAATTGGACTACAAGAAAATTGGACCATTCAAAATCTTGGCAAAGATTGGGACAAGCGCATATAAACTGTCCTTACCACCCTCAATGGCCATACACAACACATTCCACATCTCCCTCCTCGAACCTTACCAAGACAACCGATGCCCCTCACAGGTCAAAGGACCCCCTCCTCCTATTCAGATAGAAGGAGAAGACGAATACGAACTCGCCGAGATCATTGACTCTCGACACCACTACAACAAGCTCCAATCCCGCGCTAAGTGGAAAGGCTACTCACCAGAACACAATAAAGTCTAGTACCCCGCAGAAAACTTCAACAATGCAGAACACACAGTCGAACGATTCCACCGGCGCTACCCAGGAAAGCCCCGAGTGGATACACGTCACGATCAACAGATCGTCCTCCGCCCCTCCACCTGTTGTCAAACAAGAACGACGCTCACACACGCCAGGGAGCGACGCCCGGCACATCGCTCACAAAGCTACCCCCCCGAGCCCAGCATACTCGGGCTCACCAAAGAGGGACGTAGGGCACGCCTCCATGAATTGGACGGACTGCACCGATGACAGATGCCAAATCCATCTCGGCGAAAAACAAGGGTCAGGCTGGTACCCACAATTCACCAGGAGATCGAGAAAACCAAGTGTAGCCCACGACCACGACTGGCGACAGGAGATGGAAGCGAACCCAGGAGAGGACTGGGCCCCAGAACAACAACCTCGTCAGCGAAAGGCTCGAAGGGCCCACGGAGACCTCACGAGCTGGGAGCATTGTCTTAACGACAATTGCAACGAACACCGATGGGAAAAGGTGGACGCCGGCTATTACCCCCGACAGGTGGGAGAGAAAGGGACACTGTCAAAGAATGACAGAAGGGATCACAAGAGGGGAAGAGCTGTGAGGACACGGCTGGAAGGAGAGGGGAGCGAAAAAACAGTTGTTCCAGACAGGGAAGCTCTGGAAAAAATCGATCTCGGACCTCTGAAGCCAACTTGATTGCGCTATGCAAACCATCGTCACCAAAGACAACGACCTCGAACGACTCGATAAGGAAAAGGAAAGACTCCAGCAAGCCTACAATCGAACCAAACAGAGGATGCGCCAAATCGGGGGTATGCTGTGGAAGGAAGGAGTTTAGCATCGTGCGACCGATGCAAGAGGGGGAAGGGAGCTAATGTCACAAACGGTGACTAAGCAAGGCTGAATCTCACATGACTAATAGTTATTAGTCATCGTTTTGTTATCTTTCACACTATGAGCTCAGTTGACTCATAGGTTTTCACATGACAACGCAATAGCATATCATTGGTTTATTGTTATTGGTTGATATTTGACATGACGCACGATTGTGGTCATGTGGTTTATGTATTTCGCACATGACTCATAGTTATGAGTCATGGGTCTCGCGCATGTGACCCCGTTAGGGCACATGACTTGTTTTATGAGTTTTGATTGGTTGCGAGATCAGGCGCAGCTGACTTGGACGAGTCAGCTGATGGATTTCACACTATTACTCACTATGAGTCATGAGTCGCGTGACGCGAGTGTACGAGTCATGCAGGGTTAGGGTCGAGGGAAGAACCCCTATAAAAGGGCACCCTCAGGGTATGAGACTGGGGTTCTTCACGCAACCATCTATGTTCGTTCATACACTATCCTTTCAATATCAAAACCGTTATCCATCATACTTCTGGGAACCAAGACGCGACTGTCTTATATGAGCCTAGGGATCGACGTTGCTAGATAGGAGTCAACGGAGTTAGCTATCGCAACAGCTATTGGGCTAAGAAGAAGTGATCGTTAGGGAACTATTGGTTACCTGCTGCAAGTATCACCCGGAGAGAAGCGGATTGTAACAAGTTTGGACAAGGCGGATTTGATACATTCCGCCTCGTCCTGCCACTGGTATGGGTTTTGATCGAAAAAATCCTTGCTGGTAGTTAGCAAGAACCGGATATCTTAGTGTTTGGCATGTTCGTATTCTGATTGGGGTTGAGCTAGACCTTTCGTGGTTTCTCCTATGGCTTTCCATAAGGCTCTGGAGAACCGGATTTCGTCCTCCCTACCTTCTCCGTATTGCTACTCATCTGTTTTATGCTTTTCTGCCAGTTTCTTTTCTCGTTTGGCGTGTTTCTCATTCCGCCTTCCTCGTCGCTCATAGTCATTTCTTTTTCCGTCACTATCTCCAGGATCAGGGGTTCCTCCATGAGCCCCCTCCATTCTGGGGGGTGGTCGCCCTCCACCTCATCCTCCTGCCCCGACACTTGGTTCCGGAGTCGGGTTTCAACGCTTGCCTTTTACTTGGCCAATTAAAGATGTGACTGCTTCTGTCAACCCAGGTATATCCCTTTCCTGTCTTTCTCTGGCTTCCCTATATGTTTCTAATTCAGCCATCATAGTGTTGGGTATCCTTTCGTGGTTTTCGAGCTCGCGTTGATGTTGGGCCCCTGTGTCTAGGAGTTCCACTCCTTACTGCTCATCTCTTCCCATTGCTGCCCCTCCTTCCACTTGTATTGTTTGGTGGAGGTGTGATGTGACTTGCTCCTGTTGGGCCAGACCGTTGTCTTGTCCATCCGTTCTTCCACTAACCCTCTTGAGAGCTTCTTGCAACCCTTTTGTCACTGCTTCCACCTGTACCATGCTGGTATCGATTTGTTCTGGCTTTGTTCCAACCTATCTTGCGCCTGTCATGATTTCTCTTTCGACTTTGCGGACTTTGCGGACCAAAGGTTGGATTGGGGTTGCAAGGGAATGGCATGCTAGGTGTTCCGGGTCACGGCTTTGGGCTGGATCGTTCTTGAACTGGTCTAAGCTCCGGTTTATCCAGTCAACTCCACTTGACATTTAGGGAGTTAATGTGGGTTCTCCCGGGTTTCGAGATTGTTGGTACATGGACCGTCTCATAGCGGCACGATGGAAAAGTCCAGGTGGTAGAGCGGTAGATAATCTAGTATCGGTCGATCAAGCGATCCTTGTATCTTCCGATCTTACCGTTGGAGCTTGGGATTGGGAGAGTTCATATGACTCGATGGGATCTACTCCTCCTATTTCGGGATTAGACCTCGACATGTTTTTGAAGTGATATGTGATTCTTATATCTTATGATAGAACAGGTTCTATTGTTGGTGAAAGCAGGTGAGGATGTTGTTTGAGGAGTTGAAGAAGTTGCGATTTGTGATGGATTTCGCAACTTTGTCTCAGTAACGTAGAGAATAACAATATACTGTTATGGGAGTAGTAATATTCCAAGAACAAGCGAACATACAAAGACCGCTCGTTCGTAATTCGGAGAATACCTCTAGGGAGACGAAGGTCAAACTAGAATTATAGAGCGGTAAAGCGATAGGTATGTGTTAATGTGTAGATATTGTTAAGGTATCTTCTCCGTTGCTTGATGATCGGTAGTAGCTAGGCAGACACCACAATATTTATTTTTCCCGTCTCGCTGTTCGCGGGCTAGATAAGTTCTTCTTATAAGTAAGTATCTTCCTTTCACCTAGCTCGACTTCTTTGAAGTGGGAGCCCGACTTGACCCTGAATATCTGTTATCTTTATACTCTCGTTTGCACAACTTATTGCCAGGTATGCCTCTCTTATGGAAAGGGTGTAGCGCCCGTCCACCTAGAAGGCTATGCAAGCTTGTATCGGTTGCTAAATTGCTTTACGAATAATCTCGATGTGTTCACATGTCAGACAATTATTCGCTAGCATAGAAGATGGCTAGTCTTCATATTGTTGGCTCCGTCTTGAGATGGGCTGCAGAAGGCATTCCCTTGTCGTAACCAGCATGACTCGACTCTTTTGTATCGATCGAACCAATGGCCTTGACTATCGTTATCGGTCTCTTGCCAACATCCCCCTTAGGAGTTCCCCGACTCCCTTTTTCCGAGCATAGTGCATTCCTACTGGTTACTGGGCGTCTTTCCAGACCGAGGAAGCCTAACTACGGTAGATAGGTCCCGTGAGTTTTGATCCACCTTTCGATACCCATTCTTGTAGTGGTTGTAACTCTGTGCGATGTTGTCCGATCGAGATGCCTTCACCTGCATTAGGTGCTCTGAGGTCTCCTCTCATATACTCTGCGAAAAGGAACCGGTCGGAGGGACGGCCGCAACGTATACTGTGTTGTAAGTAGGGTCTTCTTTCCTTATGTCTTTGGTCAGGGGACGCAACTTCACAGACGACCTATGGTGTTACAATCCTCTCCTCTTCGGATGATACTTGCAGCAGGTAACCGATAGTCTCCTAACGATCACTTCTCTTAGCCCAATAGCTGTTGCGATAGCTAAGTCCGTTGACTCCTATCTAGCAACTTCGATCGCTAGGCACTTATAAGACAGTCGTGTCTTGATTCCCGAGAGCGTGATAGATAAAGATCTTTGTATTGAAAGTAAATAATATGAAAGAACTTAGATGGTTGCGTGAAGAACCCAAATCTCCTAGACCGAGGGTGCCCTTATATAGGGGTTCTTCCCTCAACCCTAGCCCTGCGCGACTCATGACTCATAATGAGTCATAGTGTGAAATCCATCAGCTGACTCGTCCGAGTCAGCTGCGCCCTATCTC
>Ga0307507_10012591_pt1 | contig 10425 bp, 7 predicted proteins | sample 7_EM_MG_FD_207223 | JGI IMG/M metagenome (GOLD analysis project Ga0307507, IMG submission 207223) | Populus trichocarpa ectomycorrhiza microbial communities from riparian zone in the Pacific Northwest, United States - 7_EM | ecosystem: Host-associated > Plants > Roots > Unclassified | place... | reverse complement strand
AATTGTCTATTAAAAAAGAAAGGAGCTGTCACTTTAAGAAGAAAAGGAAATTAAGTACACAAGAATCAAGAAAATAATAGGGTATTCAAGGAAATTAAGGAAAAGCTGAAAGAATTAAAAAAAAAAGAAGGGGAAATAAATCAAGAAAGTATTCAAAAAGTAATCTTGTGAAAAAGACTATTTGGTATGATGCTTAACGTTCTTGTTTTTATACTTTACTGAATTTTGAAGAGGAAAGGAAAAGCCCTAATTTTGTTTGTAAAATAAGGGTTCAAATAGATTAAGGAAGATTTATTGTATTTTGTAGAGATTCCTTGAAAAACATGATGTAATAAAAAGTAATTAGAAAAATTAAACCACAAATTGAAGAAAAATCCAATGGTAAAAACCCTAATTAAGTCTGGCTAATTAGGAAAAGTAGAGTGTAGTCTATATATGATCTTATGTATGATTATGATTGTGTAACACTAGGATTGTGATGAAATTGAGTTATGCATGAAAAACTAAAAGGAAAGATGAGTTCCTTGAGTTATTGAATGTTAGAAATTATGGAAATTGAGTGTTCTTTCAAAAATTCATCTTTTGGTATGTTACGTGTGTAACTTGTATGATTTAGGGACTTGTTTTAAAGTTAAAACCCAAGTTAGTTATAAGGGTGAAGATTTCAGCCAAAATAAAAAGCAAAGGGGAGAATTTTTCAATAGCAAAAATGGGCTAGCCACTTTGAGAAACGGTCAAACCGTTTCTCAAAACAGTGAAACCGTTTTGGCTACTGTTTTGTGGTAGCTTGATTTTGTATTTTGGGTTGTTTAAGGAATATGAGTGATTATTGTGTGGAAAAAAAACACAATATGTGTGTATGCATGAAATTAGCTTATTTGATAGCATTTCATAAGTTGAAACGTTAAAAGTTGAAAAATTATGTGTACTGATGTAAGAATACATGTATTTATGAGTAATAAGTACATGAATTGTTAAAAGAATACTGAAAAGTGAATTCTTAATATTTTTTAGGAGAGAATGTCATGTAAGACTTAGTGTCATGCTGGAGATGTATTGGCTGTAGGACCTTAAGCAAATGGAACAGGACCAACGAAAGAAACATGTAGGTGTTTGTCACCTCAATCTTTTTAATTTACAATAATTAATATAAGTTGTTATTCTCAATATTATGATCATGTGGAATGATAAAGACTCATGAAATCTTGATGTGTATATTAGTTTAAATAAATGCTTTGTGTATTAAGCTGACCACATGAGTGAGGCTTAGATTGATAAGTTGTTATTTATAAAATGCTTGGGTTGTTGAATGAAAAGTCAATCCCCTTGAATGGGGTTTTTTTTAATAAATTTGAATTGCGAAAAAATATATAAATGGGTTGTATGCAGTATAGTCAGCTACATGTGTGGGGCTAAGGTCAAATCCCTTGAAGGGAAAGATGAATGCATTTTATGCATGCGAATTGACCACAAGAATAAGGCCCTAAAGTTGTGAACTTTAATTCGGCCATGAGAAAATAAAGGTTTGATCGTAAAATTAATGTACCTACCACAAGAGTGGAGGTAATGAACAATTTATAATCAGCCGTATGAGCGGAGACTAGGAAGGTGTCAAACATATACCTTAGACACAAAAGCCAATTGAAACCAAGGATTGGTTATTGTTCATATTAATGTACCTCAAATGAAGGTCATTAAGGGTTGTATATGATGACCCTCAATGTTAAGTTACTTTTGGGTATTCTTGTGTGGGAATCAACATTGTGAATCTAATGCTATATGAAAAATGTTAGCTCAAAGGTTAGGGTTTTTATGTTTTGTTGGAGTATAGGTTTGATTGGTGAATTACTATTACTAATGAGTGGAAGGGAAAATGTTTATTGCAAGGGAAGTAACAATGAAGTTTATGGGAGTTGTGAATGTATTTCAAATATATATATATGATTTATTAATGCCATGATGTGATGATATAACTTTTATTTTGAATTTTAGTATGTTTATTTTTTACAGGTTTTTCATATGCTCCTCAAAATTAGTTTGACATGATATTAGTTTTAGGATCTTTAGTTTTGTTTAATTGTAGGATTTCCTGAATGTTTTCATTTAGCAGTAGGGCTTTTATCAATCTCCAATAAGCTATAGGATTTCTATATTTTATGGTATTCACGCTACTTCTTAGAAGATTACAATAAACATATTTGTTGAACTATAAGGATTATTGTGTTCTTATGGTAAAGCTATATTAATAACAATGGATTTCATCTTTTCATTTTAAATATAAGATTGTGATGTTTTGATCTTTTAAGTGCTTCTACTATATTAATGTATTGCAAAATTGGTTGTGATTTTGTTTAGATTGAAAGATATATATATTTGAATTTTCTAGGCTTAAGTTACAATTTATTATGAGTTTGATTTCATTTATTGTGTTTGGTATACTCTAAAGAGAGAAAAATATCAAGTATTTATGGCTTTATGAAAGGAAAATATATTTTATTTTGATGATAATAATTAGGGGTAATCATTTTCGGTTCGGTTTTTATCTAAAAAACTAACCAAAATAAAATTTTGAAAAACTGAAAAATTCAAACCGGAACCAGTTCAAACTGACTGGTTTCGGTTCGGTTCGGTTTTTTAACATAAAAATTGGAAAACCTGTATTTTTTTTTGGCTTTCTGATGGGCTTTTAATTAATGTTAATATTATCTAATTTTGTTACAAGATTCTATAATATATTTAATATTTTTTGTCACTGAATATTCATTTATATTAAATTATTAGTGCTAATATTGTGTTTAATATGTTGCAAGTCTTTCTAATATTTGTGTTTTGGACTCCTCCTGCATCAAAGTTTAAACAATACACACACCAAGTTAAAATTTAAATTACAAAGCATTGTCTTCAAAAGGGCTTAAAAAGAAACAACAAATAACCTTGCCATAAAAAATAAAACACTTCATGCAAAAGATATAAATCTTTATTGTGCACATCATCCCAATCGAAAAGTACATCAAGATGACAAGAACATTGCACTTTGATTCCTTAAAACCATTGACATCAAAACCTGAAAATCAAGATCTAAAATTATAACATGATAAAATAAATTAGAATATGTAAAAATAAAAAGTAGTATTTTACCATCAAAGTAACTTTTGAACTAATAAGCTCATAAACAAAAGTCATTACTTTGGCAAGGAATTTTTGTCACCTCATAGATATGTGACCCGATCTTTGGCTCAACAACTCCCAAACTAAACTTTGTCTTCTTTCCCTCCTTTGACTTTTTGGAGATTAAGCTCCAAAAAGTTTCTCAATTCATCAGTCATGATACCTGCAAACAAAGACCAATAACAAACCAGACATGAACTAACAACGAAAATTTAAATATGGAACCAAAGAGAGCCAATTACATCTCTAATATTTGTCATTTAATATCTCGAATAACACAAAACAAGCAATTCATCCAGTGAAACCGCAGCAAAGTTAATTACTCTTACTTTATCAGTGACAAAAAATTATCAATTAAGACATTTTCTACACGTGAATTGCTTTCTTTCTTTAGACACAGTTTCCCCCCAACCAACCAATAAAGACAGGGCCTCTCAAGAATAAAAAACAACCAGTTTTAAAAAAACAAAGCAAACACAACTATCAATCAGAACAACGACGTCATCTTCTCAGTTCATAAAGCGTTAATTGACCACTAGAACAACCGAAAAACAGCAACCACAAAGGTTAATTAAGTCCATTCACCATCATAAACATATATGAACAAGCTAATTACTAGTTGAAAAAAAAAAGCAAAGACATTTTCTTCTTGTTTTCAACTTACTTCAAATAAAACAGCCTACAAAAATCAACAATATATAAAAAGTAGTATACTTTTGAACTAAAAAGTAATATAACATGATAAAAAACTTAATCATAGTCTGTTTCGAGATGCAATAGCAACAGAAGAGATACATGTTTGATCAGCTGTACAGAAATAGAAAATGAAAAATAAAACGAGAATACTGGGAAGTTTTAAAAAAAAGGCATAAAAAAGGAAGAATAATGCTGGTTATAAAAAGGAACTTATTTGGTCATCAAGAGTTGTAATTAATGAGTGGAATTTGTGTTCTCATGAACCAACAATGTACCCATTTTCAACACAAAAACAACAATATATAAACAATCCACATGGACAGTAAGGCCAGAATTGTTAGTCTAATTTGATTTGCCAAGCATGACTTGATTGGCAAGAAAAAATAACAATGAAGATTCATAATAGACATGCATAAACAGTTAAACAACATGTTGATATCCCATGACCAAAAAAACCGAAGATATCAAGGAAATGTATAAAAGTAAATGCTATGAAGCACATTGTAATCAGAATCAGAGTGCTATAAGCACAATGGCAAAGAAGTTATTCAATCTCATAGCAGCAGTCTATGTTCCAATGCACATATCAGAAATACAAACATGTTAGTTTTTTTCAATAACATTAGGCTATGCAGTAAGGTAGAAATGCATCCATCTCTTCTATGAAAAAAGAGTATAAATAATACAGGAAAAGTCTAAAAGAGTGACAGAATTCAAATCTTTGACAGCATAGCAAGGTGTTTTGAAGCCTAAAATTGCAGAAGAGCTTTCTAGCTGTGGTTGTAAGATTAAACCCAAGTGACAAAATTTTAAATATCCATTATGTTAATTAGAATTATTCACGTAATTAGTGACAGAATTTCTATAGCTAATTCAACTAAAATCAAGAAGGTATTTTAAGCATCTTCAGTAGTGCAGAAAAAAATTATCCCTACGCTAAATCACAGAATACACAGAATCACAGATTTCTTAATGCAGAAAAAAATCAACCAAAATACCACTCTAAGCTCAAATTCTGATTTTTTTTGTAAGGATATACCAACAAATACACAGAATCACAGAGCATACGTTTAAAAAAAATAAAAACAGAGATTGACAAAAAAAAAGAAATCATACCTGGTGTGAGTTGTGACACGATTCAAGGTCGGGTGTGAGAGAGGGAGGTGACTGGTTTGCTAGATCTGGACTCTGGAGGTTCGGTGTGCCGATGTGGTGTGTGTTATGCGACTCATGCCCGTGTGGAAGAGTTGTTAGATTTGAAGATGAAGATGGTGTGGGTGAGGGATGTGGCTGGCTGTGGATGAAGAATCAAAGATGGATTAACTTGATTTTGTTACAGATCTGTGAGTGAAAGTGTGAATTGTGAGGGTTGAGGGAGTGACTTAGGAGCAACTAGCAAGGACGACTGGAGTCTGGACGCTAGGGTTATCTTTTAGAACGCGTTTTATTTTTTGTATTTATAGTACCCCCATAAACCGAACCGGTTCGGTTGGGGTTTAGCCGATTTCAAGTTTCTGAAACCGAAACCGAACTGAACCAAAAATTTTTACAAAAATTTTAATCGATTTTTTTTTGTTTGATTTTTTTAGTTATTTTTTTCTCGATTTAATCGGTTTCTTGATTTTTTTGCTCATCCCTAATAAGAATATAGAAAAAGGTTAAACAAATTTTGAAAGGAAAGGGAACGAAGTAGTGGATGGCTTAATGTGAATTTGAGATTAGGGTACAATGTGTAAAATAGCTTTTCGCTTGAAAAAAAATATTAAAATAAATGTTTTTTAGATTTTTTTATTTTTTAACATTAACTCATCAAAACTATTAGAAAACACTAAAAAAAAATTAATTTAATATTTTTTCATGTCAAATACACTTTTAAAAACACCTAAAAACACTATCAAGCACACTTTTAATGTTATGGAGAAGACGGAAGAGAGATTGGAAAAGAGGGAAGTTATTGGTCGAAATTGGTGTTTTTTGTGATAATTATGGTGGATATTAATGATTGAGATTATTTTTTTGTATAAAAAAGATTTTTTTTAATGATAATTTAGTTATTTTAATGTGCTTGTAAATAATTTGATATTTTTTTGTTAATATTTTTTAATATTAGAATAAAGATTGGAAGTGTTATGAATTTATAAATGGGATATAAAATATAATTTTTTAAACAATAAATTCAATGAAAAAATTGAGTAAACCTTTAATGAGTAGTTAACCCATTAAAATATAGAAAATGATAGTAGGATAAGGATACGGTGGCAAAAAGGTAAATAAGATAGCGGAAGCGATGGGGAAATGGGAATTTTGAAGGAGGGGCGGCAGGGGCCAGGTGGACATCTATCTATAAAGCCAGCACTCCCTACCATCCACTAAGCCGCTAGCCCTAAATCCTCTCTCTCTCTCTCTCTCTCGAACCTTACTTATTTTCGCTCTTATTTATTCTTTTTATTTTTACATTTTGGCTTTTGCGGAAACCACAACGAAGGCTGAAAAAACCCAGAGCAGAAAAAGAAACCTAAGAAAGGTCATCGAAAGCTCCTAGAAGATACGGGAAAGAGAGAGAATCAAGGGGTTTTTGGATCCCAAATGGCGCTATAGCCCTTCTCTTCTTTTCCTCTCTAACAAATTTTCTTGTTTTTGTTGAGCTGCTCTGCCCCTCTCCCTCTCCCTCTCCCTCTCCTCTGAGGTACGTACGGACGTGGAGATTTTCCTTCATTATCCCTTATTTTATTGTTGATCTGGTAACTGGTATATATTTTTTTGTTTGGTTTCTCAGATGCTCATGCAATGAGAGGATAATGAGGTTTTTGAAATGAAACGGAGAGATCTGATTTTAGACTTTAAACAATTTATTGCATTTTCTCAGCAACCAAACGCCGTCTATCTCTGTCTCGCACATTGTTTGTGTTTTTCTGTAGAATGTAAAAGCGTCTTGTTGTTATTGTTGATGTCGTAACTATTATTTGTCATTTTATGGTCAGATCTGCTCTGTATTTTTGTTTCTTTCCATCATTATTACGTTAGATGTAAATACGTTTTAAACCGGAATTTTTCTTTTAAATCTCCATTTGGATTCTGGTAAATTTTCTGCTCCTTTTCTTTTTGTGATCGGAAAATTAATTCCCGTTTTGGAATCTGGTAAATTTCATTCTTGAGATGAAGAAAATCGTATAGACTTTTAAGGCTCTGTTTGGTCTTTTTTCTTCTAATTCTATTGGGAAAGAAAAAAGAAATATATACTGACTTTTCAAATTTTAGAAAGAGAAAAAGAAGAACTGAAGGCCGGGAAGCCCATTTACAAATAGAGATATAAATTTATCATGCTTGCTTATCCATGAAAGTGGGACTTGCTGTTCTTTTCTTTTACTTATTTGGGCTACCATCTGTACCTTGTAATTTTCATTTTTACAATCAACGTGTTGTTTATGATTGTTGCAGGAAGGTGTTTTCTAAGAAGATTGCTTGTACTTTTTTTTTAAAAAATTTGGATTCAATCAAATCTTCAGGCTCTAGCTGATTTGTTGGTTCTACAATCACGTCATGGTTGCCACAGCAGCTACTTCGTCATTTTTCCCAGTTCCTTCACCACCTGGAGATGCCAAGTCCTCCAAGGTTGGTAGTGGTTCTGCAAGTTTGGGAGGAATCAAATCGAAATCTGCTTCCTCTGGAGCTTTGCAGGTTAAGGCAAATGCCCAAGCTCCTCCGAAGATAAATGGCTCTCCAGTTGGCTTGACAGCATCAGTGGAAACTGCGAAGAAGGAGGATGTTGTCTCATCACCGGCACCCCGGACATTTATCAACCAATTACCTGATTGGAGCATGCTTCTTGCTGCAATTACAACCATGTTTTTGGCAGCAGAGAAGCAGTGGATGATGCTTGATTGGAAACCAAAGCGAGCTGACATGCTTATTGATCCCTTTGGTATTGGAAGAATTGTCCAAGATGGTCTTGTCTTCAGCCAGAATTTCTCAATTAGGTCATATGAAATTGGTGCAGATCGTACTGCGTCTATAGAGACGTTGATGAACCATTTACAAGTATGGTTATGTATTCAAATTTTCTCTTAATCTTGGAGATAAAAAAACTTCAAAGTTATTTTGGGAGGTGTTTATATTTTCTCCACTAGTTTGAATAGTTTCTATTTTTTTTCATTGGCTGCAGGAAACAGCACTTAATCATGTTAAGACTGCTGGGCTTCTTGGAGATGGATTTGGTTCAACCCCAGAGATGTCCAAAAGGAACCTGATATGGGTGGTAACTCGAATGCAGATTCTAGTCGATCGTTATCCTACATGGTGAGACATAATCCAATCTGCATTATTTCTATCTAATGCAAGAATCTGCGACCTTATGCGTTGTTTTTATACAGTGTAAACTATATTGTTGTTAGCATTCTTTGTAATGCTAAGTTGTTTCTACGCCATATGAAAATCTTTAGGCTTATTTTGTTCCAGGTGATTAGCTGGCACCTGACCCCTCGGCACTAGTTCTTGTTTGGTTGATGCTAATACCTAATAGAGGGCTTATTTTGTCTTGCAGGGGTGATGTTGTCCATGTGGATACTTGGGTGAGTGCATCAGGAAAGAATGGTATGCGCCGTGATTGGCTTGTCCGTGATGCTAAAACTGGTGAAACTCTTACGAGAGCCTCCAGGTAGAAAACTGTTTGGAGCCATTCTTTTGTGCTTTTCAATTGCTTCCTCCTCATTCTGCTTATTAATCGATTTTAAACTTCTGGTTTTTGAAATTTTTCAGTTTGTGGGTGATGATGAATAAAGTGACAAGGAGGTTATCTAAAATTCCTGAAGATGTTCGAGGTGAAATAGAGCCTTATTTTCTGAATTCTGATCCTGTTGTGAATGAGGACAGCACAAAACTGCCAAAACTTGACGACAAGACGGCGGACATTATCCGCAAAGGCCTAACTGTAAGTAGATCTGCCAAAACTTGTGTAGTTAGTTTCACTGAAGGTTTAATTACCTATAATAATCCACTGGCCTGTTGTGATCATTGTTATACGTCTTCTCTGATTCACAGCCTAGATGGAATGATTTAGATGTCAACCAGCATGTTAACAATGTGAAATACATAGGCTGGATCCTTGAGGTATATTCTGCATCCTAAAATATTCCAGTTTGAACTTTTAATAATTGCCTGTTTTCTTCTCACTCACGTTTTATTTTATATTTTATTTTGTTTTGGTTTCTTTAATTTGCAATCGCACAACAATCCATTAAAATGGTTGGACAGAAAGTGAGAGGTCCTTCCCGGAAGGCTAATTGTGCTTGGTATTCAGTCAAAACTTGGCCCTTTTGGTTTTAATTCAACAAATAAAGTTTTACGAGCGTGCATTGGTTGACATTTTTGTTGACCTCAAATGTTTGCATGGCGATTTGCTTGCTTTGATCTCATGAACATGTTCTTGCCTATATATGACAACTCAATATAGAACTTGTTGACGGTGCCAAATCAAATATTAAAAATAGAATGAAGTTTGCTTGCAGCAAACCAACCTGCGGATAATCTTTGTGTGATCGGCCCAGCAGCCAGCTCTAACTGACAGCCAGACTGTAAAACACTAATTTAGTCCGAGTTTAATGATTGTTTTGGTTTTATAATGCGTGCCTTACCGCAACCCTGTTCATTCTTGATAACCTGTCAACTTTAATGTCTATCTTGGCTTATACCACCGAAAGGAGACCCCCACCTGGTGGGTACTAATTTTTAATGTTTTTCAATGCACATGGTGGTGCTAATTTTTAATGTCGAATTCCGTCCTTGCTTGCATAGAAAAAACAAGTGGTCTGGCAGCTTTGAATTTTTTCCTCTTGGAACATTGATCACAATCCAGTTTATGTCAGACAGAGAGGAGAAAAGTCAAATGTGCTATGAAACTGATTCAGTCCGCTTCTCTCCCCAAGCTTTTCACCCTGCTATTTTTAGTTCACCTAACGTTATGGTGGCGGTTTGTTGCAGAGCGCTCCTCCCCCAGTCCTGGAGAGTCATGAGCTTGCTGCCATTACTTTGGAGTACAGGAGGGAGTGTGGCAGGGACAGCGTGCTGCAGTCCTTGACTGCTGTATCTGGCGCTGGCATTGGAAATTTGGGCGGTCCTGGTAAAGTTGAGTGTCAACATTTGCTGCGACATGAGGATGGTGCTGAGATCGTGAGGGGAAGGACCGAGTGGAGGCCCAAACATGCCAACAATTTTGGCATGATGGGTGGTCAGATGTCAGCTGATGAGAGTGGTGCTTAAACATTGAGAAAGCGTTGTGGCTGGAATGGCGTTAGTCTCCTTGCCACGTGTCACTTTACTTGTGTAGAATCATACCTGTTTGAGTCTCAGATACACCTTATTTTTAAGGTGTATGTATTTATATATATATATATATATAATATATATTTTTTTCAATTTCTTGGATAAATGAAAGCTGTAAGCTCATTGGATAAATGAACTGCTGACATGTTCTCTCATAAGAAACTTGAGTTCGTCTTCTTTTTTTTTTTTTTGGGTTAAGAAATATTATTTTTTAAGTGACTGGAGATGAATTGAATGTTATAT
>Ga0307507_10012590_pt1 | contig 10425 bp, 8 predicted proteins | sample 7_EM_MG_FD_207223 | JGI IMG/M metagenome (GOLD analysis project Ga0307507, IMG submission 207223) | Populus trichocarpa ectomycorrhiza microbial communities from riparian zone in the Pacific Northwest, United States - 7_EM | ecosystem: Host-associated > Plants > Roots > Unclassified | place... | reverse complement strand
AAAGCCAACAGAAAACTCAAGTTCAGGTACATTTGATTTTAATTTTAATTTCCATTTTCAATTGTTGTTTGTTGTTTGTTTTTTTTAAAAAAAAATGCTATGAGAACGTGGGCATATGCAAAAAGTCTTTGGCAGCTCCTTTTTTTTTTATTAAGGTTTGAATTATATTTTGAGGACTAATTCGTTTTTGGTGATGCTTTGCTAAGTTTGATGTTCTGTGGCCATGTTCATTAGAACGTGAGCATATGCAAAAAGTCTTTGGCAGCTCCTTTTTATATTAAGGTTTGAATTATATTTTGAGGACTAATTCGTTTTTGGTGATGCTTTGCTAAGTTTGATGTTCTGTGGCCATGTTCATTACTTGTTTTTAAAGCTTGGTCTACTCTATATGTCAATTACTTCCTGCTGTTGGAAATAGTCATCTCAAAAGGCTCTCCGTCCCTTCCCATATTCAAATAACTACGAAGTAGAATATTCTTCTATTGCGTCACATTCCCTTGCAATAGAAGGTGCATGCAGAATTTATCTCTAGAAAAAAGCGATTCTATCACTTTTCAAGACTTAAAGAACACACCCCATTAACAATTTGGATGGAACTATTGAATTGGCTACGAACCATACTGATTGTCAACTCAATCTGTTACTTTTTCTTAATAATTTGAACAGAGTTGCAATGCGACAGCTGTATTGTTTCCAAAATGAATGCCCTGCTTGCTGAATTTCTTTTAGGCCTCAAATACATTATGGGAAAACAAAAGAATGAAGAAAGTTTTCTATGGTGAAAGTAATTTATAATTTACAGGTGAACTAAAATTTTGTAACTTTTTGGTCCTTTTTTGATAGCTTGAACAACAATCTGCTGTAAACTCGGGCGACGATGATGAGAAGGATGCTCTGTTAACTGAAACCAATAAACAGACAGATCAAACAGCTATGCCAGATGCTCGGGTGCGGCAGCTCAGAGATCAGCTTATCAAGGCAAGGGTGTACCTGTCCCTTCCGGCAACGAAGAACAATCCCCACTTTACAAGGGAGCTTCGAATGCGGGTAAAGGAAGTTCAGCGTGTACTTGTAGATGCAACTAAGGATTCTGATCTGCCAAAGAAGTAAGCTTCTTTCTAAAACATATCAAAATTGGCTGGCTAACTAAATTGCTCCGTTGTGAGAAAAAAAAAAAAAAAACGTTAATAGATTGTTATGTTTTTTCCCCCTTCTGATAATGGAATTCTTGTTGGTTTGTATTATAGTGCCTATGCGAAATTGAATGCAATGGACCAATTGCTGGAAAAGGGCAAGCAAATGCAGGATGACTGTGCTACTATGGTAAAGAAGCTCCGGGCAATGCTCCACTCAACAGAAGAGCAACTCCGAGTCCATAAGAAGCAGACCATGTTCTTGACGCAATTAACTGCAAAGACGCTACCTAAAGGTTTGCACTGTCTTCCGTTGCGCCTGACAACGGAGTATTATAATTTGAATTCTACTGAACAGCAATTTCCAAATCAAGAGAAATTGGATGACCCTTCACTTCACCATATTGCACTATTCTCGGATAATGTTTTGGCAGCAGCAGTGGTTGTGAACTCCACCATTACCAATTCTAAGGTAAACAAAAGATACTCTATTCGAACATCAACACGCTCCCTTTGGTTGCCAAGGAGATCTTAGAAAGCCAAAGAAGAGCTGATTCAAAGAAAGCTAAAATAGTTTCCCTTTGAATTTAGTATTTAATTTTCCATCTCCACTTCCTTCAATTCTCCTTTTGGAAAGGGGAAGGGAGCATGATAGCATTAGTGAAGTTGGTTTTTCATTTATATCTGAGACTTTTTATTTTAATTGACATCCTTAAACTGATCACTTTGAGTTGACTTATCCGCAGCATCCTTCGAAGCTTGTTTTCCACATTGTTAGTGATAGACTCAACTATGCAGCAATGAGGATGTGGTTTCTAGTAAATCCACCCGGTGTAGCCACTATTCAGGTCCAGAACATTGAAGAATTCACATGGTTAAATTCAAGTTATAGTCCTGTTCTGAAGCAGTTGGGTTCTCGATCAATGATTGATTATTACTTCAGGGCAGCTCGTGCCAGTTCTGATTCAAATTTGAAGTACCGGAACCCAAAGTACCTGTCCATCCTGAACCATCTTCGCTTTTACCTGCCAGAGATTTTCCCAAAGCTCAACAAGGTGTTATTCTTAGATGATGATATAGTGGTGCAGAAGGATCTTACTGGCCTTTGGTCCCTTGATTTGAAGGGTAATGTGAATGGTGCTGTAGAGACCTGTGGAGAAAACTTCCATCGTTTTGATCGATATCTCAACTTCTCAAATCCTCATATCTCAAAGAATTTTGATCCCCGTGCTTGTGGATGGGCATATGGAATGAACATCTTTGATTTGAAGGAATGGAAGAGGCAAAACATCACTGATGTATATCATACATGGCAGAAGCTGGTAAGCAACCTACTTGAAGATGTATTTTTGGGGGTAGAGTTCCAAGTTTAATGGAATTCAAAATTGGTACCTTTTACAACTAGACAGGTGGTTTTAGTTCAAAATTGGAGAATAAGCCTGGATACATGCAATATTCATTCTTAAATCTTAAATAGTTTATTCCAGCACATGCGTAACTCAAACATCAATTTATGCTCGAAAAGTTAGCTCTGGTTGTCTTATGTTGCTGTAGGTTCTAAAGAAATTTTGTTTGTGAACAGAATCATGACAGACAATTATGGAAGTTGGGGACTCTGCCACCTGGCCTCATTACTTTTTGGAAACGGACTCACCCCCTTGACCGACGTTGGCATGTTCTGGGCCTTGGCTATAATCCCAATGTGAGCCAAAGAGAAATTGAACGAGCAGCTGTTATACATTACAATGGCAACATGAAACCATGGCTTGAAATAGGCATACCCAAGTATCGAAGCAACTGGGCAAAATATGTTGATTATGATCATGCATATTTGCGAGAGTGCAATATCAATCCATAAAATATAGTCCTCGTGGTGTCATCCATTCATTAGAGCTCCATGCAAATGCTGTGCCAACATTTTACAGGTCCACATCACTTTGTTGGCTCTTCCACATCCTGTGCCAACATTTTTACAGGTTTGCAACACCTTGTATGTTCTTTCGTAATCTAAGTAGAAGCTGATCGAGTGTAATTCTTTATGTATACATTTTTTTCCTTTCCTTTTTTGGATGGTAGATTGAGGCCACTATGCATGTTAGTTGATTTTGGTACCTTTATTACATACCTGCAAATTAGCAGGTGTATTTGTAAATGATCGCAAACTAAAAGAAGAAAAGAAGACATAATAATCTTGAGTTTACATCCGTGTTCTGATCTCAGCCTCGTTGTTAAGTCCCTTGGCATCATTTTCTGGAGAGATTGTGAAACCTTTTCTTTTATTTGGTCAATTTCTTGTATTCTTTGTTCAGAAGAGAGGCTTAAATGCGATGCATTTTAGAGAGAAGTAGGATGTAGGCCGCGTCTCTTGTGATAACAGGTTGCTATGCTACATTCTGGATTATGGAGCTTGCGCTTGATTCATTTCATATATTGTATGTCGTAGAAATAACATTTCTAGACCCTATCTTGATACTTGCATGAACATGGTAGTTCGTGGTACTTGGAACAATTGTTAGTTTTTCTTGCGTTCCTGTTTCGTGTCTTGCAAGAGCGTGAAGGTCCGTCCATTGATTCCTAAACGTACAGGGTCGTGATGACTGGTATAAAATGCCCTTTATTCCGTCGATGGAGTAATAGATAGCACCTGTCCTTGATTTCTTTTTTCTTCTTTTCTTTCAGGCCCTGCTTGAACATCAGTCATTTTTCACCCACCGACACTTGTTTTCGTGCGTGTACTGCGTGTGTGTTAGAATACTGGACCCAGCTGGGAGTGGAGGGTTTGAGGCAGAAAAAGAAAAGGGTGTGACTAGTGAGAGCTGGGCTGGTTGATGCCCAATATTTCTAGCAATCAAGCTGTGATGTGATAGTGGGGGGAGTGAGTTGGCTAATTAAATCAATTCTGTTCATGCAATGACTTCATAGTGGCCCACAAGGCAGGGGCATGGGGCTGGGACAGCCTGTTTTTCATTAGTCGTAGCAGTTACAGTTGGGGTTCACGTTAAGATATCCTCCTCCTCCTTCCTCACGTGGTGGGACTCTACTCGTTTGTCCGTGTCTGTCTGCCTTGGTAGTTGCTTTCTCTATTTCGGTTCTTATTACACGGGTCCCACAGCATAGATGAGTCCGTGAAGGACGGGACAGGTATTGCCCGAACAAGATGCGCGGGGCTGCCTTCGAGATCCAAGTTGCGTTGGCTTGGCTTTCTAAGATCCGTTCATGAATTATTGACTGTTGATGATGAAGAGCTCCTATAGATAGTTCTGGATTTCACAGAGACAGTTCCCCTCCCTCCATGGATTTAACAGCCGAGCCTGACGTTAACTGTTGATGATGAAGAACTCTATAGTTCTGGAGATGAGTCAAGGTTGGAGACAACAGATGCTTCTTGCAAGACAAAAAAGTATTCATGAATTATTAACTCCATATATGTGTGAGATTACTAGTCAGAACTTGCGGGTGGAATAAGGAACTCGCCTCGCCCGGTAAATTGATAATAATTTCAGACGACCTTCATTTAAAAAAAAAAAAAATAATTCAATGGGATTCATTGGGAGCTTAGTTGTGACCAATTTAATTCTTAATAAGATTCTTTAGCTCGGTGGATTAATTGATAATGATTCAATTTACTTGAAAATAGATAAATATTCAGAATAAAAAAAATAAAATTGTTGTTGTTGAGAATAACATAATCTACCAGCCCGCCCGGTCTGCTATTTTCCTAATTGTTTCTTTTAAATACTCTACTCTGTCAAGAAAGAACGTGACATTTATTGATTTTGCTGGCAGGCAGCAGCCCCACTCCTATCGATGAAAGTCTAACAAGTGGAAAGTGTGTCTGAGGTGGTCAAATGATACAATGTGGTTGTATTGGACTTGAAGACAGCTTCCTCCTCTCTATCCATTGAATTGTGCTTTTGTTTTTATGCAACCTTTTCGTAAATTCTTGTTGCTTGGGTTCGAATTGTAGTACTTAAGACTCTTTGCTCTTGTTTATAAGGGACTCAAATATATTATTATTAATATTTAAAATGTTTTTATTTGTATTATAATTAATATTATTAATATCTTAATTAATAATTTTTTTAAAAAAATTAATATTGAAAAGCAACCATAAATTTGATTTGAGGGATAAACTTAAATATTATTATTATTATTATTATTATTATATTTGAAAAAAATATTATTACTATCCAAAAAAAAATATAATTTCTTTTTGAATAGATTAAATAATATATGAACTTGGACAAGACAAATTATATATTATTGTTATAAATATTACTGTTAGTTCTTGCGTTGTAGTCAGACCTAAGGCTCTTTGATATTTCTTTACAGACAGACCCAACACTCTTGGTATATATTAAAACGCGAGGGGAAAACACTAGAGTGGACACAAATTCATTACACTGTGGACGACATTGTAGACATAGTGTGTTCGTATTGTGGACGACACTGTAGCACCTGTAGGGGGCGTTGTCTTTTCTGTTTGTAAGTCAGAAAGGGTTGTTGGGTCATTGCAGTAGGACCTAAGACTTTAATTTTTTTTCATACAGTCAATAGGAAATAAATAGATGGAATTTTTTTTTCCATTTGAGGTTGAGTTGGATTTTCTTATTGAAGCATGTTTGTTTTTTCTTTTTAAAAATGTTTTTAAAAATAAAATAAAAATTATTTTTTTCTTTACTTGAAATTAAGATTTTTATTTTTTTCCTCTTAAATTGTTTTTCAAAATAAAAAAATTCAGAAAAATTATAATTCTAATATTGTCATATTAGAGTTGATGGAGCTCTAAATAAATTTCTTATTCACACGTAATATACTTTATATTTTTGTATTATGTAAGAGAATTTTTTTAACAATAAAATCTATTAAAAAACAATTCATAAATACTATAATATAATATTATTTTGGATAAACACTGCTGGGTCGTTCTGCCAAACATGACCCAATGATGTTGGGTTCTTCTGTCAAGTATGATCCAAAAATATTGGGTCCTGCTACCCAGCAATGTTGGGCTCAGATTTTGCCAAAACCCAAGTTTATTGGGTTTGGCTCCACCACCATACCCAAGGATAGAGCAATAAACCAATAGGACCCGATCCCTTGACCAGATCAACCCCTAGGTCGGGTTTGATAACTATTGTTGTCATGAAATATATATTTTTAATTTACATAAATATTTTTTTATAAAAAATAAAAATATTTGAACAGTTTTAACAATTTCTCAACCATGGAGAAGATATATTTAAGGTGGTATGTGTGCTCTGCACAATTAAGATATTTCTTGATGTTTAACTTACGTATTTTATATCTAAAATACTTTCGCAGCCATGGAGAGAAGATGACAGTGACGGTGGTTGAAATAGTTCTACGATGATGTTGCAAGTGAAGATAGATATTTTTATTTTCATCAGCTAACTCTCCCTAAAAGGTATTCTTCAGTAAAAAGTGCCGGCGGCGAAATAAACGGACAATTAGTCGAGTAAATGGCAATCAATCATCACGAGAGAGAGAGATGCGTGGGAGAGTTTGTGTTGTGTTAGCTTTGATTGGTGTCAGTCAATTTTTAAATGATAATTAATGTAATATAAATCAGGCGAGCATTTTGTCTTCATCAATACACTTGGTCGGTCTTAGTTTGCGTCTATCAACTTCCAGGTGGTAATTATTTCTTGAACAGGATAGTATCGTATCGTTTCATTCCTCGACAAAAAAAGAAAAAAAAAGTGGATTAAAATCCTCTTCATCTCCTTTTATTACCACCATGGTAATATATAAGTGATAGAAATTAGAAAGAAAGCTTGTAATCTCATTTCATCCACAATCCCATCGTCACGAGAAAAAGAAATGGTGTCTCGCCCCTCCCCCCCTCGTCTTCTTCACTCTATCTCCTTGTTGCTACTTCTTCTTCTCTCCATATTCCATGCCTCTGATGCAGCGACTGCCCTAGTGGACAAGGTTTGCAAACAAACTTCAAGTTATCCATTCTGCGTGCGCTCTCTCTACTCTGACTCGCGAACCCCAGAAGCTGATGAGTACACGCTGGCTTACATTTCAGTTGGGGTAGCTTACAACAACGCTACCTCCACCCAACATTACATATCTGATCAGCTCAGGTCAATCAAGGTCAATGGCTCTACCCACCACGATCAGCAGCAGCGTCTCCAAATGTGTAGCCGCGGTTACCAAAGGGCTGTTTCAGCTCTGGCAATGGCCCACAATGACCTGGACTCCGAGACCTTCTTCGAATTGGCTAGGCTGGCAGCCAAAGCCTCTAGCGGTGCTAATGATTGCAAGGCTGCTTTCAAGGGAATTCCTTCACCAACAGCACTAGCCAAAGGGAACCAAGACTTGGTGTATCTTTGTGAAATTTGTGGTGTTGTTGCTAAATTATTTACTAGAATGTGATTCGTATTCTGTCACATTGAATTATCTTGTCTTAATTAATTAGGAGCTGAAGAAGACTTACCATTAAAGTAATAGTAATTAAGCTGATAATTTGCGGAGATATATAAATACAAGGGACGATGCTTTTTTAATTTTTTTTCTTAGCATTACAAGAGCAGAAGGACGAGATATGTTATCAGACAAAGAAGAGATAAGACAAGATGGAGTTAGGTGAGGGTCACAAGGCTTGCAAATTGCAACTTGTGTTTTGAATCCATTCTCTACTGGCCATGCATGTACAGATGTGGGCCCAGCAAAAAACAATTCATGTGATTCAACAGCTCTTCGCGGATCAATTTGCATGAAGAAAAAAACACCATCTTTTCATTTGCTAAACTTTGGATGAATTCGTTTAATGTAGGATTACCTCTGATATAGAATACTGCTAATGGTCAATCACTGTGAGGGCTTGCCAATGGCAATTAATGCTGATGAAAGCCTCAAGATAGCCATTCAACTTGTATGTATGAGCTAGTGCTGCAAAGGGGAAAACCCCCTTGTCACTTATTCAGGGAAGAACTCAACGCGTCAGTTAACTCTGCTTGACAGTGTGTCTGCTCTTTCACCCCCTTCCAGGAATTTTAGAAGGCTCTGCCAACTCTTTATCTTCCCAGGCATATCATGTAAAGTGAATGCTGAGTAAGAAGCCAAATAAAGAAGCAGAAGCCATCACTAGCGCCGCCCTAATTAAATGCTCAACCCGTCATTTTGATCGCAACGAGTTTTCATCTGCATATGGGAAGATTTTCATGGAGAAGAATGCTGTAGCATTCAGTTAAGTCTGATTGCAAACCTCGTGATGTATTGAGCATTTACTTAATATGCTGATGGTGACTTCTGCCTCTTGATTTGGTGCCTGAATCAACATTAACTTTTCATGAACTTCTTGATAAGATAAAGGGTAGACAGTTTTCCATCCTAAAAGTCCTGTAAGGAGATGGAAGTGTTGGCACATCCTGTTTTACTCTCTTACATGCTGCCTGCTTCCCTTCCAAAGTAGAGTTGTTGGAGTTTGCAAGCTGCATCACATGATCTGAACTGAGTATTGATTGTGAGGACTTTGCTATGTCAGTTATTTTTGGACATCATGATCAATATTTGTGATTTATTTTGTTTATTTTATGACCATGTGCTCCTTGCTGGGATATTTCTTTTACTAATAGTATAGGACACTAATCAAGAGGTTGCAGAGCAGAACTCTATGGAGAGCGGAGAATACCATCAAATTCACCAGTTAAAAAGGCAGCCAGTTTTAAAAGCAGGTCTTTACATTTCTGATTTACTTGGTGTATATTCAATATTTCAAATGATTTGGAGGTAGAGAAGAGCAAAACAAAAGGATATTCTGCTGGAGACATTGCTGCAGAAGTTGGGCCTAAAATGAACGAAATCGACTCGTCTGTTGTCATAGATGAGAGGATAGGGGGCTCACCTTCAGAAAACTCTTGCCAGCTCCATGATGAGGTATTTTTGAAGCCCCTTTGAGTATGAGAAGAAGCATTCGAATGATCCAACAAGGCTGTAGTGCATCATAAAACTGTAACAAGAACGCCTTGATAATTAATGAAGGAAGACTCTCATCAACTAAGACGCATAAAAGGGGCATCATTAGGCACTGAAGGCCAATATGCTAGAAATTGAATCAGGAATGCATTTCACACCTTTTGTCACTGCCCTAGCTGTTGTGTTATTTTTTTAATCGAATGAGCCTTTTTGATGTTTAGACAAGTTAATACGGCAATTCTTCTCATATTCGGTTGCTTGCATGCTTTTGGGCTTCTCAAAGTGGTATAACTATTAGACAGCTACATTAATATTTGGTATCTAATGCAATGGACTTTGTTCTAAGACAAGCTGAATGTTGCACATAATTAATCAAGAACAGCCAGGGTACGCTTCCCAACAACAAGGCCAGGGGCCCAGCAGAGCTATTCAACTTGAACATTCAGCTGCGGCCAAGAGTGATGTTAAAGAGACCCATGGACGGATTCGGGGAAGAAGACAATCCAGCATCTAAGCTTTCAGGGCGCTTTGCTTACTAACAGCAGGTGTATACCTTCCCTGGTGTATCTCACAGTAGAAATGGTGCAAATGAGTAACAAGTGGCAAGATGGGCAGCACAAGCACACAACACAGATATATGCGCAAGCGTCATGTCTCCTGTCTTGTACATCTAAGGATGCAAAAGAGTGGTTGTAGATAATTGCAGAATGAATGCGATACTGCCAATCCACACCAAGAGTAGTTGCCATTTCTTTACCGATTTTCCAAGTTTTATCAGCAATTTCTAATTAATGGAAGGATGAGACAAGTTCTCTCCTGCTTAACGTAAACAAGCCCACATGATTGTAACAGCATATTGTTCCCATCTCTGCTGCTAAATCTAATGGATGAAAGAAATATTATGCTGGTTAAACAAGGACTGCTCTCTCGTTCTTCAATCATATTAGATGGAGAAAAGGGGAAATAGAAGCAGTGCATTACTCCTACATAACATTATTGTTTATCAAAATAAATTACAGTATAGTTCTATAGTTTTTGGAAATGAATTAAACAGCTCTTTTAGTTTCAAAAATAGTTAATTAGTCCCTGTGTTTTTTATTTTATTTACAATATTTTTTTTATTTCATCTTTCTTAAGAAATATAAAAGGGAAAAAAAGAAACATACAACATGAAAAAATTGACGAATAAATAAAATTAATAATAGTCAATATTGGTTAAAGGATTAATTAGTTACTCTTAAAATCACAAATACTATTTAATTTATTTTGGAAAACTACAAAGACTAATTTATAATTATTATTAAAAAAAAAAACCCAGAATGAGCGAGCCTTTTGTTTTTCTTTG
>Ga0307507_10012589_pt1 | contig 10425 bp, 7 predicted proteins | sample 7_EM_MG_FD_207223 | JGI IMG/M metagenome (GOLD analysis project Ga0307507, IMG submission 207223) | Populus trichocarpa ectomycorrhiza microbial communities from riparian zone in the Pacific Northwest, United States - 7_EM | ecosystem: Host-associated > Plants > Roots > Unclassified | place... | reverse complement strand
AAAAGACAAAGATTTGAGGGTAAGTACATGATGCAGCATCGGCATCCAAAATTGGAAAGTCATGTGATTCTTTTAAACTCCGTACAGTAGTGATCAGTAGTGAAGCACAGGTATGAGTAGCGACCCCACCGAAGGACTGGTCGCGAGTCTATGATTTTGACTGTGACAGTAACAGGCATTTGTTAATCACAATGCATTTCCATCCTGCTCCTCTCCTGCGATCATTCCTTGGCAAATGTTTCAAGCAGGCATTCCGCCTCCTCCCACATCCTTGCGGTTTCTGTTGTATCCTCAGGATCCCCATCTGGCAAGTCCCGCCAATTGTCGGCAAAAGTGATCGAATCGATTCTGGGGAAAATATCGGAAAGAAAAGCGGCAACTTTGGCTGGGGCATTGATGGGAGAGTTGGCGACAGATAGGGTGGTCAAACCATTATTGAAGAGACCAGGACTTGACCTCAACTGGGTATTTTGAGCGTCAAAAATGATGCCTAGGTACAACAGCTTAGGACAACGTTGTGCGAAGGGAATGAGGTCCTCTGTTGTTATGATTGGTGATCTTGACAATGTATATGTATTGCCAAGTTCGAGATGGCGTATTTTGGGCCAGGCATCAGCTAATCTGTTTACTGTGTCACTCGTAAGTTGAATGCCAAAAGTAGGCTGAATATCAACAATTTTAAGATTTGTAAAAACAGTCAAGGCCTCGAGTCCAATGTCAGAATAGAGTGCTTCCGTGGGGTCCCAGTCATTGCCCAACTCCCATAAAGTAAGTGCCTCCAATGAAGGATGGTAAATGTGGCGACTGATGGTACTGAAGAGCTCTCTCCACTGACGAGGATAACAAAGATCCTCAATTTCAATTTGGAGATCCTCGACGGGGCTAGAGGATAGGAATTGTGCAAAAGCAATCACTGCATCCATCGTCTGACAAGAGATTGATAGACTTTGAAGGGCAGGGTACCCATTAGTTGCGTTGCGCATAACGATAGGCAAGCGTTGATCGTAACTACGCGTCACATCTGTCAGAGAGCTAAGAGAAAGTGTTCGGAGGGATGGGATTGTTGCAAGATGCTCGAGAGCTTCTTGCATCAAACCGTTGACCCTTAGAGACTGAAGCCCGTTCCATTGGCAAATGACAGAAGAAATACCCTGTCGATTTTCTTCATTGGAGTTCGAGGATGGGAAAAGAAGGGTCAAATTTTTCAGGGCTGGACAAGATTCGATAAGACCAGAGAGAATGGAGGGGGGACATGCACTGTCAGAAATATTATGGAGAATGATGGATAATGTGGTGAGTTTGGGTGCGAAGAAGAGATAGATGGAATGAAGAATCGACCATTCCACTTCTTTTGCAAGTTGTCCATAACTTGAAAACCACAAAAATTCTTCAAGATTTGGAAGGAGGGGCCTCATATGCAATGTTGCCATGCCTAGAGCTTGCAGAACCTCAATGTCAACAGAAGACCTTGAGCCCACATCGGCTTTGCGTATTCGTCGGGCATAAGATGGCAATCTTGTCAAGTCAGAGAGTAAGATTGGCCTGCGCAAACACTTTGGGTGGGAATAAATCAGGATTCCAATAAAATATATTTGAATTCACAACCGTACCAATGCGTTATCGTGGGGGTGCCCATCCTTTGCCTTCATCTCAAACAGGTCGGACGGCATTGTGCAGAGAAGCGGACGCAGTTCCTCGACCTCACGCCAAAGAACGTCAAGGGCTGGCCCTTCGAAGGCACGGCATGTGCGAGCAAGGGATGCCAAAGTCGCCGACCGTTGACTTGGCCGCATTTCATAGTCATGCGTTAAGAGCTCGCAAACCAAGCTAAAGAGCTCAGGAACAAGAAGGCAACGATGAACCATCGCTTTCGCTGGAACTTTGTTAACAGTAATTCAAGGTGATGTTGCTCAAGTTGAAGTTGAACACGTTTGAGTTATGCCTGCTACGTAGTAGTGGGTCTTACCCTGTAACGCTCAGAGGCTCTACCATGGGTAAGTTTACATCTATTTGTTGTTTTCTGTTGTCAGTGTGACTCAATGCGGCGAAGTTTGTTCCATTCTTGCTCTCAGTGCATCATGTCATTTTCCTTCAAACTCGACGGCTCTCCTGTTTCTTCCGATGTGTGGTCCATATCACTATCCCCTTCATACCGACATAACTGTGACGTTGACAGGAAGAGGGTACACCATCATAACTGACTCTTTCAATCATCCCAAGATCTGTTGCCCAGTCATGCAATGTCAATTTGAAACTTTGAAGGAAATTGGACATATACAATGGAGCATGACAAAGAAACCTCACATTCTCCCACCACAGAGCTACTCCTGGTGATTGGGTGATACATGTCTAGATGTCAATTGCTCCACAAAAACCCTGAAAGGCCAACTGGTCAGGAGGGCCTCCTTCTGTGAAGATGATCCTAACAGATGATGATAAAAACCAGGTTGTTTATGGACCATTATTGCTAAAATACAAATAATTAAGGCAACAATACTTAGGCTTATATATAGTCCAGTCAAAGCAAAACAGTGGATGTCAGTGAGAAACAAATACTGAACTGAATGACAGTGATGAATGACTTATAAAAAAATTCATTTCCTTTAAAAAGTCCATGTCCTGTCAACATAATCACCATAGTGGGCTTTGCACCTGTAGGCACACTATGGTGGTTATACATACAAATGTTCTGTCAAGTTGTGACATAAAAACATGAAGTTGTTGACTGTATGAGCCAGCTCGAACCAGAATGTCGAACTGCCCACTGACCTGGCTATGAGCCTCAGGGCTCTTAGCCCTGAGGCTCCCTCAGAAAACGGCACTGAGGCCCTCATGTGTGGCCACAACTGAACATGACAGGGTGATGGGTCCATCATGTCCGTCGCATTGACGTTGCATCTCTGTTTCCCTCCTGCAATTATCATGCTGCTCGGAAACATTCAGTTCCACATATATACAATTTATTAAGAGTTATTAGATACATTAAATACACAAATTTTTCGTTGCCACATCATGCTTAAGTTGGGTGCCAGATTAGTTACTTGCAAGTTTTGTGCTAATTGGTTGATGCATAGCTCTTTGTAAGTTCTTCTTTACAACTTTCACTATGCATTTGTATCAGGGCAATGTAAATTTATTCCTTGTGAAGTCCATTACTGTCTGTTACCATCATATGGCACAGCAACAATACTTACAGTGCTTTGCATATATGATTGAACACTTGTATTTTTTCAAACTGTTTGTCCTGGCCAAATATGATGACAAATTATACCAAATTTAGTACTGATGGGTCCCTAGATTAAGCAACCATTGGTGTGGCTGGTGCTTAAGCTGTATTGGCATCTATGAGCTCTGTCAAGACTCGAGAGTTTTAAACATCAGTCAATATATCTATCAATGCCCAGATGTGACCAGCCAGAAATGTGTTGTGTGGTTTTGTCATTGACACCACTTTCATCAAGAAAAACAAAAAGATCTGGATCGTCATACTGGGCCATGTTGGCCTCCCACACAGGCCTCAGCAAATCATTTCACTCCTTGTCCTCTCTAGAAATTGATTTGCATGTAATGTCAAGGCAAGTGATCTCATGGTGCAGTGTCACAATTGAAATCTCTATTCCCCAATCATCTCTGAATCTTTCCTGAACCTCATCCAGATGAATACTGGGTTACCTCTGCAATAGCCTGTCAATAAGATAGATATCAGTGTGATCAAGTATTTGTGGCCTCTCAGGGCATTGACTGAATAGATTAGTAGATTGACCATAGAGTTGCTGATATTGCAAGATGTTGGTGATAGTTCCAGTTGAACAACCTGTGAGCTCAGCAAGCTTCTTGTAAGAGTATCCATACTCCTCATGCCACTTCACTACTCAGTCTCTCAGATCTTTGGAGAGGCAGGAGCCATTGGAGTTGGTGAGAGGGATGAGATCTTATGAGGTTTGCTAAATTTGGTAAGATTTGTCATGATATTTGGCCAGGACAAACAGTTTGAAAAAATACAAGCATTCAATCATATATGCAAAGCACTGTACCGTATACAGTGCTAACACTCCATTTGGCAACTGTTTGGTGGTGTTGATTCTATCACTCCACATCCACATTTTCAGAAAAAATGGGGTATCTTTCACTAAAATTTGAAAGTATCCTTTGTTTTGATAATTCATAGAAATTTATTTGAGACATATACAATGTAGGGTAGTTCCAGTAAAAAATCTATGTAAGTTGTTGTGTGAGCAGAGTCTCTGATGAGCTGATGGGCTTTGCCGAATAACCCTGTGATCATTCCCAGGTACTAGCCTTGTGGTGTTGGAAAAATCTGGAGTGCCTTACAAGGCAGTTACCTTACAAAGTGACTGTTTGTCATTGTAAGGCTGATGTAATGATTGTTACCACATTACAAGCTTGATGAGGTGTGATAAGACAAATTAGGTCTGATTGTGAGGAACTGTCCTAAAAAGGAACCTCTCATGCACCTGAAGGTTCAGTGAAGGTGTGGAGGGGGTCACAGCCAGAGGTAACTCACAGATGGACAAAGAACTCGGAGTTGGGTAGGTTGTCAGAGTTAGGTAGGTTGTTGGCATAGGGTGAAGGTTTAGCATAGGGTGGTGTAGGGTAGGTTACTGGTGTAGGGCAGATCCAGTGTAGGGCAGTGTAGGGCAGGTCCAGTGTAGGGTAGGTCTGGCCTAGGGCAGTGTAGGGCAGGTCCAGCGTAGGGTGGCGTAGGGCAGGTCTGACATGGTGGCATAGGGTAGGTCCGCCATAGGACAGGTTGTTGAAAAGAGATAAATGTGTAACAGGCTGAGTTCTGAACGGAATGGGGTGTATGAGGGGTCATCGGAAAGGTAGAATGGAGGAGAATTCGGATACAAGGAAAGCGACAGGCTAGGGGGTGAGGGGATCGAATGCAAGTGAGATCACAAACTGAATCAGACCTAGGTTAGTAATAAAATGGGAGCAAGGCTCAACCGGAGCTAGGAGCTAGAGACTCAACCACGCAGGACTACAACTGAGAGCAGGGCTCCACCAGGAGATAGCGACAAGAGACAAGAAACAGAGGAACAAGTCAGAGGTGCATTTTTAATATCAAGGATGAGGTAGTGAGTACATGGCAAGCTACCTAAATACCTAGGATAAGTGTACAAGGTAACCTGGGGAAGGACAATGAGTACAAGAAAGAATAAGGGAGATGATGAAACAAGGGATAACAAGGTAACAAGATAACAAAAGGTAGTGATGAAGGGATAAGGTATCATGGTGATGGAAATACAAGGGTGAAGGGTCCATTGGGGAAGGGTGTCCCCAGGGTTGGCTATGTCAGGGCAGGGTTGTCCCAGGGTAGGGTATGGTTGGGAGAGTGGTTGGGATGGTTCATGACACTGATAAGATTAGTTTAGCCTTGCAACATGTGCTCGGATGGCCTCAGCAGCCAACCCAAGGCTACAAACCAATTGTTGTTTTTTTGTGTCTTAAAAATTTACCCATATTCTTTTGATCATGTTCAGCCAGAAATAATAACAAATGTCATCCAGGGAATAAAGATAATGGTGTTGTAAGGTAGACCTAAAGACTACATATATGAGTGGCCTTGGGAGTTTTCTTATACCACACCATAGTCTAAAGGTATGTGTGACTAACAAATTTGTAGTCCTCACATGAGGATCACACAAGCCCAAGGTTTTTGGTTCAATCCTTGATTGTTGCATTTTAATGTGCCATGTAACCTTGTAAGTTTGGTACCTATTTGGGGCAGCTTATAAATTTGTGTGGGTGGCTTGTAAGGGTCCACCTTCCTATTATAAGCATTTCTCTCCAGTTGTACAGTCGCGGACAAACAAAGACAACAATTTTCCTAAACCATTTCAGGATGTCAGACAAATGCTCAGATTACATTTTAAAGCATCAAAACAGTACCTTAGGGATCCAATGGACAGATCCTTATGAGCCAATTTTTGAGAAATGTCCTTTTGAGAAACTATACCCCAAAAATATTGGACACACCCTCAATGCTTACCTAAAATCATGAAAAAAAGCGCAATCGACACCTTTTTTAAAGCCAAGATTGATGGTGCACTTTCCAAAAAGTTCAATGAGATGTGACTCTGAAAAAAATTGAATAAAAATAATCATTTTTAGTTGAATATTGCTCATCTCCGTTACATGGCACATAGAAAGTTAAAGAGAAACATTGCCAGACTTTGAAATCAACCTAGACCACCTCCAGACAGCTTTCCTGAGCCTCAGGAGGATCACCCATCACCAACCCCACCTCACGAGCCAAGTCCATGTCCAAACAACCCTGCAGATGGCAATGACAGCGACATGTCATTTGATGAAGAGAACCCCCATTACAAGAGGGTGGATAGCTCAAAGGAGTACTGGCAGTATTCTGTTTACAGTACTGGGGGTGGGTTAAGTACAGATATCATCAAGTTCTGAAGAAGACATTCAACAATGCCAAACAGGTGACTTTTGATGCACTCAACACGTGCCCTGTGGATGTCATTCGATGATTTATGAATCGTTCCTGGTGGTTTATGAGTGCATATCACATAAAATTAACAGGAAAAGTGGCAGCATGGGCCGCCTGCAAGCAAAAGAGCCATAGGTCAATTTCTCAAACCGCAATGATGCACCTCAACACCATAGTCAACCCTTAAAATTTGCTTAAAATGTCCCTGGATGACCCAACAACTTGCCCAAACTTTTGGCCACCTTAATTACTCATGGGAAATTTATAAAAAGCATGTTTTCTGATGTTTTTTGACACTCCGAGTTCAAATCTGAAGTCAGATTGCTGAAAAATTCAGTAGTTCTTGAGATATCAAAATTGTTGTCTTTGTTTGTCCATGACTGTAGTGCATTGTAATCCAGCCTGGTCATTATTCACCTTATTTACATTACAAGGCTCCATGGGTTTTTCTGACAGGCCCATCAGTGAATGGCGCAAACAAGTATAACAAGCCTTGGGGCTAATAGTGGGGGTGGGCAATCCCGCTATAGCTCTGGGAGTGTGACATAACATGCTGTGACTGATTTTACCCAAAACAGTGACCCAATGTCACACACACATCACAGGTGCCCCAAACTCAGCCTACTCACCGTAATCAAAGTTCTGAGCAGTGTTACAGAAAAAAAACACATGAATGTAATTTTTCATTAGTCAGAGGTAGACTTTTTAGTTTGAGTGATTCAGAATAAGCATTCAAGAGAAGATAACATGTAAAATACCATATATTCCTCAATTTCATGGTCACCTCTCATTCCTGGTTTATAGTGCATGTCTTCTTGAAACAAAAATTGTCAAAACTTCTGGGGATACTATAATATGAATTTAAGAACTGATTTTAGGTCTTTTTGATGTAGATATATGCTGTTTTTATACTTGTTGTTGTTGCTGCTTGGCAAAGAATGGACTGTGCAAGAGCAACCACTCACCCCCAGGTTACACTTCAACAACAAAGAATGATCAAAAAAAAGATTCAAACAAAATGTTCTTGTTAGATTTTTTATATTTGTCCTGGAAGTGTGAAATATCGCTTTTTTCTGATGAGTTTAGTGCAAAAGGAAAGTGATTTAAAAATTCTGACCAGAACGTTTTGTGCCTAAAAATGTACATATCAATTTCTAATAATGAAAGTTTGCCCAGAAATGAGTTTTTGAAGGGGAAAATAAGCTACCAGAATGGGGGGCCTCTTCAGCACCATTTGGCAGGGGATTTTCTCATTCCACAACTATAAGTAATTAATAATACATGGCTACTTGAAAGATGTATAGTTTTTCTATTTAAATTATGTTCTTGCATGTCATTCAATGAATTAGAGGTGAATTGCAGCAGTGGTGGGACTGGGTCAGTGTTTCACGATGTTGTCATGTGACATGCATGACGTGACATGAGGGTCACTCATCAGGAATTGCCCACCCCCAACTAATAGCCCCAAGGCTAGTAGCTGACTCTCTGAGGACATCTGGGATATGGAAATTCCAGCGGATTGGCAGATCCGGTGTGCCAAACTTTTACAGATTGCCAAGTTGCTCATCCATGACTTCCTTGCTTGCTTATTGTAACAACATGCAGGCATCTTTCATTACCTGCTTCACTTCTGGAACCTATCCCTAAACTCGAGTATTAGCAATGCCTCAATAAACCGGATGTATTTGCTGCGTCGAGTGTGTTATATGTGTGTGTGCTCATCGAGGGACTTTTTGCATGGCAGGATCAATGACTCGCCACACCCCTTTAAAAGGATGCTTGCAGTGCTTCAGTCCACGCTAACAAAGGACCTCAAATTCATTGTATGTCCCTCCTCTGTTCTAACCTTCCTTCTAACCCTTACCAACAGCATGGTACTAGGCGAACAGTTCTGCACCCAAACACCTGCACAGTTCCCCAACCCCAACCCCAACTTCCCTTCAACAAAATACCCAAGAGCCGCCCCTCCTTTGTCTCCGAGCGTGTGCAATCAGCTTGAGTTCAAAGAGTGCCAAGAGCAGGTGGAGCAATTTTTCCAAGGCTCCGAAGAGCCCTTCGACAGCTGCAACTTCAGTGGAAGTGGAACTGGATGAGGCTCAGGTGCTGAAGAAGCTCACTCTGGGCACTGGTGAAGGCCCCACTGGCACTGGCACAGGCAAGGTGGCAAGGGTGGTGTATGTTATGGAACAAGTGTCCCACCACCCTGCCGTCTCCACATACTCTGCTACATGCCCCAAAAGGTCCTTACAGCTCTTCGGCATTGACCGGATATGAGCCAAAGTCTCCGGGATGATGTTGTGCATTTCTCCTGGGCAGTATAATCAGGGTATATTTGTAAAGGTTACAGGTGGCTTTGGGGAGCGGTAACAGCATTGTTGGTATCATGGTCATTCATGCCCTCAGTGTTATGGGATCAGAAAACGTACGTACAACAGAATTTCGATTAGAATAAGTAGCGACATTGAGTAATGACACCTTAAAGAGCCTTGAAGCTTAGATATTTCAAATCAAGAATTCCCGTGATGCAGCTGACAAACCCATCCGCCGGATGGTGGACATGCAGAAATTCGAGATTCTTTGGACTCTCTGGGGGGTCAGATGATCCCGCTCGAACCAACACAAACTGAACGCCATCACTCGCCTTGTAATAGAAGGGAAGGCAAAGGCAAAGCAAGGCGAGGATGGAGCATTGATTAAAGTGTATTCAAGAACTTGGATGCAGTTTTCCAGGTTACTGTAGCATTTCGTTCAATTTGACAGGCCCCGTGATGCATGACAGGGTTGTCAAAATTTTGATTTCAGCAACCTTTGGAATACATCATGACATCAGCTTTTTTTTCGACCAGAAGCCTGAGAGGAATTTCTTTGGCGAGCAATGTTACTGTGGCTGCACAAGCCTTGTCAACAAGGATAGAGAACGGATAAATTTTGCCACAATACATAGCATTGGAAACAGTAAAGTACATATTTGCTAATGTAGACAGGTGTTTGGCACGGGGGTGCACCGCCAGTGCAGATGTCTCACAGAATGATGATAAAAAAAGGTTGGGTTCAAAATTTAACTAGATAAATGTAGACAGAGCGAAAAAGGCTGCGTATGATTTTTTTCGGGATTTTTAGGCCTTTTTTGATGTTTTTTTTCGACTTCCTAAATGATTCCAACACTTGCCCAAAATCTCTGTGACATCCATTACATTTCAGCATTTGGGAGAGCCCCGTGACGTGTGACCATTGAATTGAATGAAATGCTACAGTAATTCCCTCCTCTCTTGGGATAGTCTCTGTCGCTTTCCAGAGGGTAATGTTTAAATATCACACCTCAAGTCCATCCAATTGACAGCAACTCGGTTTCTTACAGCTTTTCGTCCACCGTTTCTCCCCTCCTTCACAATGCCGCTTGAGCTCTGAATTTACCTGAGCGGCATCAGTAAAATTACAAGTCCACTTTCAGCTGCTTTCAACGCTTCTGAAAGCATGAAAGCATGAAAGTGTTTCCACTTTTGGAAGCCCAGGCCACATTGTTTGAAAAGTGGTTTCAGCTTTCAAAAGCAACAAAAGTGGCTGCAAGTGGTTCAAAAAGGGATCATGAAAGACTTTTCAAAAGGTGACTTAAAAGAGGGTTTAAAGCAAATAGATTTATAATATTTAATGAAAACAATGGTGCTCATTACTACTAGAACAACGTTAACCCTCCAGTACATCCTCATCATCATCCACTAACTCAAAATCAGACTTGCTGGAAAGGACTGTGGCCAGGGGAACCATCGCCAAAATAGTCTCTTGCTTAGTGTTTGAAAGTCCGGTTAGGTCCGGTTATTGGGCCCTTGAGGGCTCTAACCGAGACCGAGACCGGTTACCTTTAGTGGCGAGACCCAGAATAACCTAACCTGACCACTACTAACCGATATAATCGGTTAGTAGCGGTTAATGACCAGTTAATGACCAGTTACATA
>Ga0307507_10012588_pt1 | contig 10426 bp, 4 predicted proteins | sample 7_EM_MG_FD_207223 | JGI IMG/M metagenome (GOLD analysis project Ga0307507, IMG submission 207223) | Populus trichocarpa ectomycorrhiza microbial communities from riparian zone in the Pacific Northwest, United States - 7_EM | ecosystem: Host-associated > Plants > Roots > Unclassified | place... | reverse complement strand
ATTATACACTGGCGGTACTTGGAAAATGAAACCACTTGTGTATAGCCTCCGTAATTGCCTTAATAGAACCATAAAACACATAAGAAAATACATAGGAAATCCCTCCTGAGATGCCCTCTGTGCTGCCTTCCAAACGGTGCTCCGAGCTGGCCGTAAGTCCTGCTTACAGTCCGTAAAATGAACCGTGCGGCCTTCCAGCAGGCTGTAAATAAACCGTATGTGCTCCATTAGTCCCGTTCTACCCACTCTGTGGCCTTTAGGTTGAGCTTATTTGTGTTAATTAGGGTTTTTAGAGCTTAACACGGCTTTGCCTTAGTTATAGCATCTACTGGGTTATCTTCGCTGCTGATCCATTTAACCTCCGTAATCTCACGTCGTTTATAGGCCTGATGTAAGCATATTAGGTCGACCATAAGTCTCTTCTCTTGTGTCATACCTAGTTTAACTAGGCAGTCGTAGAGGGACTTAAATTGGTGCATAAAACCAGGGGTAGCTGCTCTAGTTATAGGATCTTCTAGATCGTTAATTTGATTACAGCTGCTATATTAAAGCCATGGGCTAGTGCATATAGTTCAGAAGCTAGTACACTGCGGGTTACTTATTTGCATTTAATTAAAGACCAATGCAGTATATTTGCGTCTTAATTATAGTCCGTAAGTACAATTACAAAGCCAATTTGCGATAATAGATCCCTATTATTGGTAAAGGAGGCGTCCGTAAATACTATTACGCTAAGGGAATTCAGGTCTAGTAGTACAAAAGTAAGTCCTCTTGTTGTATTGTTAATCTGCCATTGAATGCGCTTATTAAGCTGCTTAACATTTTCTTCTTGCGGATCTACTGCCTGGGCCGCAAAGGACAAGTCGTAGGTAGATTTGGGTTGGCAGACTATAGCAATATAGGCGCCTCTTGCACGCTGTGCAGCGTATTGGTCCTTCGTATTTACGGTCTTATAGGTCTCTCCGCGGGAACTGGTGAGGTCCGTAGGCTTTGCTATAACGGGCTTTAGGTTTTAAGCTTGGCGTTCCTAAGTTAGCTAGATTAAGTTGCCCTTTTATGTAATTAAGCCTCTGTTGAACTTAATTGGAGTCTACTCAGTTAACTACTCTCACGGCTTTACTAGGAACTTAGCCTCTTGCAGTTCGGTCTCTTCCGCGTCCGCAAAAGTTTAGTCCGCTAAAAAGAGGGTATCGTCTGTTTGGAGTCCAACAATGCCAAGGCCGTTCGATAGGGTATATAGGAGGCAAGGGTTATAGGTCAACTGCTCCATCTTAAGCTTACTAACATGGTATTAGTGGTATGTCTTAAACCAATGGTTTCCAGCTTCTAGTACTCTGTAAAATAGTTTTATAACCCGTAAAATTGTTCCTGGTTACAGATTGAGCTCAAGCGGTGGCCGTATAAAGATATCCCTACTTAGGTAGGTATTAGACTGTATATAGGCTTGTAAGATGTCCCGTAAGTAGAGGGCTATGGGTTTAGTTTGCTATAGTCCAGGCGTAAGCGTAAGTATAATCCGTTAACTGACCTACTAAATTGTAGGCGATTGCGTGAGGATAAGGTCCTTTCCCTAGTTATTATAAGCTTGTATAACAAGCCTTAACTTTTTAAAGGCTTTATTAGTACCAGGGTGCTTAATTTTGTTAACGAAGCGCGAGTTAAATATACGGACGCCTTGCGGAACGTCTTTCTCTGTTATAACCGCAAAGACGCCCTTTTCAAGTAGTCCGTTAATTTCTTTATATTATAAGTCCGTAAATGGGGTTTCCTGTACCAGAACTAATATATCCGCAGGCGGAGATTGCCTTGCGGATATTCCTACGGAGGTTAGGTGATTCTCTATTACGGTATTCTTAGTTATAGGGTGCTTTCGGGGGCGTCCTCAACCACGCTTTACGGCAGGTTTAGTAGGTTTAGTAGGTTCCTAGGGGACTTTTAGAGTAGGTAAGGGTGCTTCTATTTTGTCTAGTTCGGCGGGTGCTCCTAGTTTGTCTAGTTTATCTAGTTCATCAGTTGCTTCTAGTTCGTCTAATTTAACGTTATAGGTATTTTCAGGCCGAAAGTAGGGTTTTACGGACGTGCTCCTAAAGCTGGTCAGGCCGCTAGGAAGTTATACACAGCACGTTTTGTTTTCTACAGCCAGTAAACGGTAGGGTCTGGTCCAATTGCCGCTTTTACGCCATATAAGGACTTTAGAGTTAAGCGGGAGGTCGTATACTGAGGTCGTGTTAGGTCCGTTGCGGTGGTATAGGGCGTTATTAACAGTTTGTTTAGCCCGTAGCTTAACTATCTCGGCTATTATCTTCCGTATTGCAGCTGCTCGTTCCGTAATGGACGGGGCAGGAGGATCTAGGTTACTTATCCTTGGGTAGGCTCCGTAAACTAAGAGGGTGGGTACTAGTCCGTTAGGGCCAGCGGTGTCGTTAACAGCTTTTACGGCTATCTGCAGAGCTAGTTCCTTTTAGATATCCTTATATTCGTCCGTAATAATCTAGTAGGCTCTCCATAAAGCTAAGTAAGCTCGCTTAACAAGTCCAATAGACTAATGCGCCTTAACTGGAACAGCTTTTGTTAAAATAGCCATAGCCATAGCATACTGTTGGAATTCCTTACTGATGAAGTTCCTACTAGCGTTATAGGTAATATACTCAGGGGGTCTAAGGTATGTATTAATCCAGCAGGTCTATAAAATATCCTAAGTATGTTTTGCGGATATATTTTATAACTAACGGGCGGCTTGATAGCGGGTTACCTCGTTAATTATATATAATACTAGGCTGCCGTTAATATACATAATGTCCATATACACTAAGTGGTTAAAATCGAGATCCTTATAAAGGGTAAACTTAAATCGGCTTAGGGAACGTCCGTATTTCTAGTAAAAGGAGTAGTATTTGGTTAGGTGGTTGATTGCCTTCCTGTCAACATCGTCATGTCCAGAGCATTTAAGAACTCTATATAGCTTTTCGGCTAACGGGTGGCTAAAACGGCGGTATAGGCGGTGGATTTTAGTACTGGTAAGGTAGTACGGGTTATAGTCAAAAGATTCCTTAATATAGGTCCGTAAAGTCTCTCCCTATATAAGGAACGGGTGTCCAAATTGTTGTATAATTGGTAGGGTAACATGCTTGCTTCCTAGGGCAGTTGCGGGGCCAATTAAGGTGTCTATAACGTTGTTATAGTAGACCTGTAACCTGTCTATATCCGCAAGGCAGAGTAGGAAAGGGGTGTCTACTTTTACTACGTAGAAGTCAACTAGGCTAATTGGAGTCTTAACTATAACTAATCTAATTAATGTGGTTAAGCCAATTCCAAATTAGACGTTTACGGCCCCAGTTTATATAGTATTAATGTCCGTATTGCCATTTGCGGTGGTCTTATATGTAAGGTATTGTCCGTAACCTGTAGTAGACTTCTTAGAGGCACCTATATCAATTATAACGCCATAGAATTCTTTAGGGGTATAGCGTTCTGTAGTAATATATGCAAATAGGTCCTGTTCGCGGTCCGTAACGTCCATAATGGGGGTACTTACGGAATAGTTTTTGGGCGTAATTAAGTGTACAAAGGAGCGGTCGGCTAGTGCGGTTATAGTATTAAAGGCTTAGCTGTCCGTAAAAGGTCCAAAAGTGGTTAGGAACGTCTTTAAGGTCTTCTATTCCTAAGTGTCCAAGTTAAAGTTAATTATAAGGGCTTCCATTAACTTGTTAAGAGACTCCTCTACTTCCTCTCCTTTATAGTCTAAAATAAACTGGTTAATCCGTTTATTAAATCTCCTCTTAGACTTGTTACGTTCTTCCTAGGTATGCCTTATAGACCAATATCCTTCCTTACTATACACGAAGCACTTCTGGCTGGTTTGTCTGCGGGGGTATATTTTTGTACGGGGGTTACTACGGGGGTTATAGGTGGGACTTGGTTGGTATAGGTGCTGCTGGCGGTAGCGGCGGTCCGTAAAGTAGACGTCTAAGTCTGTTTGCGGATATTAAATATCCGTAGTAAAGGCTTAAGTGCTGCCTGGTGGGTTTAAGACTTCATACGTTACAATAAAGGAGTGTAGATCATTAATAAGGCCAGCTAAGGTATCTGTAGGCTTGTAATAGGCGTACTTATAGGGCTCTACTTCCTGGCAAGCTATAATAAGTTTGTTGTGCAGGAAGTCGTCTATTTAAAGCTTGGCGTTAAGGCCGTGCTGTAGGTGCCGAAGGTCTTTAATAAGAATTTGCAGGCACTCTGTAGTCGACTTTTCGGTATTCTTCTTAATTACGGTCCGTAGCTTAATTGCATTCCATTGGGTAAGGATATCGCGCTTATATTCTGGTCCTTTAAAGTAGTTACGTGTAGCTTCACATAGCTTGTTAAAGGGGACACCAAGGGGGTTGCTCTTAAGGTTAGTATAGTAGTGGTTAAGTGCTAGGCCACGCAGTATAATAGAGTAGGCTTGGCTAAACTCCTATTTAGGGATATCAGCCTTCTAACAGAGGTCCGTAAAGATAGTTAGTTTAAAGTTAAAGTTATTATTTTCACCGCTGTACTTGGATTCGTCGGTGTAGAGCTTAGCTAGGTTGGCCAGTTCCTTGCCGTAGGTCTTTACTTGGGTGGTTTGCGGATCTATAACTTAAATAACGGAAGGGGCTTGGTCCGTAATTTGGGTTATAGGGGTATTATGGTCCGTAACTTAAGTACTGGGTATACTTTGGCCCGTAAAATTAATTCCGAAACTGCTTGGGTTTGTAGGACGAATTTAGTTAAGTGGGTTAGGTATAAGGCCAGCAATCCTATTAAGTTTGGAAGAAGCAAAGAGTTCTTTAGTGGCTTTAACCTAGTCTAGGATTTCCTCTTTAGTCCATTCTGTTTGGTTCTTCTTATGTATTGTATTATACAAAGACTGTGTAACAGTAACTCGTTTGTCCCTTTTAACCCATACGCCTTGGTGACGTAAAAGGGTTCGTAGGTTGCGGATGGTAGTAGGGTTGCAGGCCTTAAAAATGGCTTCTGTAAAGTCCATAAAGTCTTCCTAATATTGCTCCCATAGGTCGTCATTTATGAGCTTAAAATATTTGTATTCGAGAACTTTGAATTTAATATAGTTGTTAACATTGGTTATAGACGTAAGGTTGACTCCCTGCCTCTACTTTTCTTAACCTTTATTGACTTGCTTGCTAATGTCTGCCATACTGTATAGTATGTAGCGGGTAGTAGAGGTCTTGTAGTGTTCCGTAAAGGCGGTTAACGGGTCCGTAGTGGTTTACAGAAGGGTAGGGGGTTTCCGTAAGGGGTCTTGTAACGGTCCGTAAAGGTAATTAACGGGTCCGTAACGGTTCGTAGAAGGGTAAGGGGTCTCTATAAGGGGTCTAAAAAGACGTCGGAGGTATTAAAGGAGGGTGTAGTGGGAATAGGGGGTTCGAGGTTTGAGGATAGGGGGGTTCTGTATAGGTCTGTATTCGTGTCTATAAACTTCCGGTAAACCGTACTAAGACTTGAATAAGTATACAGAGTTAGTGATAGGTCCGTAATCCCCAACTTCTGACCTTCTAGCAGGTCGTACTAGGAGTCTAAATAGGTGGTCACTGTCAAGTATCGCTCGGGGGGAGGTGTTAAGTGATTGCTAATCTGTGCGCGCTCACTGATTAGTGTTTGTACCAACTTAATGGTACAAGTAAGTTATATCCCGGGGCACGAAATACGTATAGTATCGTATGCTCTTTGGGGTGGTGGTGACTGTTAATTCTATTGAGGTAGACTACGTGGTCTATATACTGACGCACCTCCCCCCTAATTAGTCAGTGCTTCAGGGGTGCACCAGACGCGTAAGCGGGTGGTTAGTGCACCGAACGCGTAAGCACGCGGTTGGTACGACAGGTGCTGTAATTATACAGCTACCCTTTCTTTCTTATTACTATTAATTAATAAATACTTTAACTCTATTATTATTTCTATTAATCTTTATCTATATGTTATTATAATATCTTAATCTAGCTTATAGAATTAATCTTACTCTTTATCTAACTCTCTAGTTCCCTTAAGTCCTTATAACTCTAGCTTTTATAACTAATAGCTTATGCTATACTTAGTATCCTTATAAATTTAGTATGTGTTATTATAATAAAACACAAAGTGCTTAATTAAACACTCCTTAGTCCCGCGTAATACACTTATATCTATATTACTATACTTTAATAACCTAGTGCCTTTTATTATATAGTTACTCTAACTACCTCTATAGTCTTTAGTAAAATAACCTTATTTTCTATAATTTATATAAGCTCTTTTTTTAAACTATTTTTCTTATTATAGAGTCCGCCTAAATATCTTCTGCTACTAAGATCCCTAATTTAGCCTCTGCTCCTTAGTTCTATAATTACTTAATCTTTAACCTTTAGGTTTTTATAGTTTCTTATTTTATCTTCTAGATTCTTTAGTACCGCTTAGGTCTATTAGCTCTAGTTCGCCATTTTATAGTTTCTAACTTTAACTTTATTAATACGTACTCTACGCCTTATATAACTATATAACTCTATATTACCCTTTCTTAGTTTGTTCCCTCTAGTAGATCTTATTATTAATCTTAATTAACTAGTTAATTAATTTTTACACAGTAGTCGCATCTTCTATAAGAATTATTATGTCCTAGACTTTTGCCTTAAGTCCTTATTTATACTATGCTATAAGCGCCTAATTATTCTATTTAACCTATATTATAAAAGTTTAAAACTACGTTATATACTTAATTGCTAAAGTACATTATATTAGATTTTAGAGTTTTCTTTCCGCTATAGTTATTGCCTTAGGGTCTCTAAATATCTATATTAACCATTCTGCAAATCTGTTCTAACTTAAGAATATATACTATACTTCTTAGTTAGTAGTTAATATACCACCTACCTATATCTCTATAAGGTAAGATTTAAACTATTCTAACACTCTTCCTAATAGGAATAGTCCTGTATACGCTACTTAGTCTATAACTATTACTAGTTTTACTCCTTACATAACCTTAAAGTGCATTTATATAGAAAAAATCCTTTAAGTTTTAACTTCTCCCCTAAGAATTATTTAATTAAGGGTAACTTAACCTTTACTACGCTGATGCCATTAATTCTATCTTTAAGTGCCTTATTATTATCCTACAGTTTATTAACTATTTCTTATAACTGTCTAACCATAACTAGTTATAAATTAGTATCCCTTATACTGGTATTCCCACTAGTACCTAAAGTAGTTGCTACTATTAATGGCATTATAACTGGTGCTTTTAGTGGTATATTGTTTAACTTTATTAATACTATAACTTGGTAGTAAATATGTAATAAAGCCTTATAGGAAATACTACGGTAGACTTACTAATAGGCTAGGTATATAGGTAAATAAGAAGTTTATAATATAATAATAACTAGTAAAGTGGTTGCCTAATAGATTAACTCTAATTATATTTTAAGATTTACTATAAAGAAAGGAACTATCTAGGTAGGGACTATGGTCCTTTAAATATATAACTCCTTCCTATAGTAATGACTTAGTACGTTAGTACGTTAGTACATCCTCTGCGTTTCTACGTTTTTATATTCTTATATACTAAACCTGGTAACGTAACATGTTATATAACTTAGTTACCCCTTATCCCATAGTTTAACTAGTTCCAGCGCCTCCCACGCTTCCACCACTAGTCCGTTTATGTCTTCTCTTAGTAGTTATACTACTACTAATATAAGGTCCGTAATAAGGTTACTCTAAGTGTATAGAGGAGGCGTAGAAATCTTAAGCCTATAAGGTTAAGCTATATAACCTTATTATCGGCCCTACTTACGTAGTAGGCCTCTATATATTTTAGCTAGATATTAGTTTTAGACTATATATTTAAATAAAGGGCCTTTTTTAGCACCTTCTATATATAAGGGAGAAAGTAGCCCTTTTATTTCTTTAGGAAGCTAGTAATTAACCATATAAACGCATAGGGTAGATAGCTAAGGTAGGCTCCCGTTATCGCGTCCGTATTTTAGTGTCTGGCCTATCTAATTTAGGTCTTCTTAATGCCGCTAAGCTTAGTATACTAGATACTCTACTTACGGGCGCTATAGGTTTTCTTCTTTAAGTAAATTCCTACCCCTTAGAATGTCTTTTTATTCTATTTAAACTACGTATAATAGCTTAGTGGCCGTTGCGGTACTTTAATACAGCTAAGAAAAATATATAAGTTATAGTAGTTCTTTAGCTGCTAAAAAAAATAGAAAGCTCTTAGCGCTATCTTTACCCTAGTGGTTAAAGAAGTAAAAGGCTATTATAAAGAGGTGGTAGAGGATATGGTTAGTGTTCCGTATATAGCCTATATACTTAACCTTACTATACTAATTTTACTTTCCTTATATTATTAATATAATTATATATAGCGCTAACTTATCCAGTTTAGGCCATTTATTTTCTAGTTTAATAAAAATAAGGTTAGTAGGCTAAACGTTTTATCTACTTTACTATAGGTAATAGTAGTATAGCCTAAAAAACGGGTTAGAGAACGGTAGCTATATAAATTAAGTAGGGTATATATAAATCTAATAAATGCTCGACTGTAGTTTAAAGGTAAGACTTAACTAAACCTAGTATTTTAGAGCCCGTCTCCTAGTACTAAGTAATCGCATTTTTAAGCCCGTTAATGTTATAGCCGCTAATAATTATAAATAGGCCTTAATTAATAAAGTTAACGCGTTAAATTCGGTCCTTATTGCAGCAGACACTATTTAGTACTGATAAGAGCTTTACCCCCTGTAGTGGCTGCGAGGTCTTATTTTTTAACTACTATATATAAAGCTTAGTAATAGTAAAGACGTAGCTATTTATAACTAAGTATTAAACTATTTTCTTAAATAGGGCATTTAGGGCCTTCTTATTCCATATCTCCTCTTTCTCCTTTATAGCTTCCTCTCTTATACCTATAGCTGCCCCTATAACTGCCTCTATAGCTGCCCCTATAGCTGCCCCTATAGCTATCTTTTTCCCTAGCTACCTTACCTTCTTAACAATCTTCTGCCTTTTATTTACCTACTTACTATCTTTCTATATCTTTCTATTTTAACTTCCGTTTTTAATAGCTAACAGCCTATAATTTTTAGTTAATAATTTACTACTCTAAAAATAGGTAAAGCTTATCTTCTATTACCTAGGCGCCGTCTATATTACCTTTTAGTCTTATATACTAGTCTTTCTACTCTTTCTACTTTAGCTTATATGCCCTTATAGTATTCTTTAAGCGCTAGATCTTATAAATATTATATAACCGTACTATTTAGGCCTTAAATTCGTTCTAAAGGCTATAGGAGGAGGAGGCTAAGGGGGCTTCCTTTAACTATAAAGTAGACTATAGGGTAGGAATATTTTTAAAAGACTTTATATCTATAAAATGTTAGGGGGAAAATGTGTAAGCGCGGCGTAGGGAAATAAAGCCACTAAATGCGTAAATATTAAAGGGGAAGGAGAAGAAGGGAGCTCTATATTATAGAATTAGAATTATAGTAGGCCTTTCTATATAAAATCAGAAGCCCTATATAAGCTAGCGTGGGTATAAGAATAGGAGAGGGTTAGAAATAGATTATTGAGGCAATGGTAAGGTCAAAGGCGCGCTAAGGCCCTCTATACTAACCTAGTACTAACCTAGGCCTTAAAAACGTGTCTAAAAAGTAGGGGCCACTACTAAAAGGGGGGGTAATACTATTTGAAAGGGGGGGGTTCTGGTGGAACACCAATACGACTAGGTTAATCGATTCTGCCTATTTTTAACCCATTCTCGCCATTGTGTAATCTAATTTAACGCCAACTATAAAGCCTTATATATTATTAGCTATAGTATTAATAGGCTTTTCTAACGCCCTGGGCGGATTATATAACTATTAGCCTTATCTAGTAACTCTTCTTTCTAGCAAATCGCCTATTAAGCGAACGCCTTCTACTAGGTAGAAAGCACCCCTACTTTAGTATTTAGAAGAGGTGCTTGCATTCTAGAGATTGCGCTTAAGTGGGCCTTAAAATCGTCAACCTGGCCAAAAAAAGGTATTGGAGGTTGGGGTTAAGCTTGGCATAACCTTGGGTTACGTATAACCCCCTACAGTCCGCGATATATTGTCTAAATATTCCCCCCCCCCTTTTAGGTGGTGGCCCCTACTTTTTAGACGCGTTTTTAAGGCCTAGGTTAGTATTAGGTTAGTATAGAGGTCCTTATTACACGCCTTTGACCTTATTAATCCATTTTTAATCCACTTCCTATTTTTATACCTGCGCTAGCTGTAACAGACTACTAATACTGGCCGAGCTACAAGACTGCAGCCTGGAAGGCTCCAAGACAGCGTCAGCACTACCCTCGTATATCTCGTATTTCTTACTACCTGTCTCTGTTGCCTGTACTCAATCTTATGTATATATTACACCTGATTTCCATAGA
>Ga0307507_10012587_pt1 | contig 10427 bp, 8 predicted proteins | sample 7_EM_MG_FD_207223 | JGI IMG/M metagenome (GOLD analysis project Ga0307507, IMG submission 207223) | Populus trichocarpa ectomycorrhiza microbial communities from riparian zone in the Pacific Northwest, United States - 7_EM | ecosystem: Host-associated > Plants > Roots > Unclassified | place... | reverse complement strand
GGGTAGCGCAGCGTTGCGGCGGAGCCGCGCCAGCCGCAGGCGGCAGCCGAAGGCGTCCAGCGCGCAGCGCGTACGCGGCAGCGCCCAAGGCCGCGTAGTGAGCGAGCGTCAGCGAGGGAGCAGAGCGGGGGAGGCGGGTGGGAGGCGGGTGGGAGCCGGAGGCGTTCACTGCGGCGGTGTGCACGAGCCGCCAGGCGCGGGTGCGAAGCCGCGAGGCTCGCTCAAATCAGGTCAGGACCCGGACTCGGATTTGCACCCGCCGACCATCTACAGTCGCCGCGCTAGCCCTGGCGCAGTACGACCCAGCCGTCCAGTTGGAAGACCACCCGGTAGCCCTTGGTCTTGAGCCACTCCACGTCGGCCTGTTGCGCGTCGACGCTGACGAAGGGGTAGGACGCCCGCTTCACGTCGGCCAGTACCCACGGGGTGTCCGGGTAGCTGCGGTCGCCCGGGAAGGACCACATGATGACCCGGTCCCTGTTCAGCAGGTGCGGGCCGATCTGGGTGGCTGCGGCCACCAGCACGTTGTCCGGGACGTGGCCGGCGGCGATCTTCGCGGCGACCACGTCCGGGCTCGAGGTGTCCCAGAACGCCGCCTCGGTCAGGTGGTGCATCGGGTAGCGGAACGCGGTGCTCCAGGACTGCACCGCCACGTAACCGGCGAAGCAGGTCACCAGGATGTTGCGGACCAGCGGCCCGTGCCTTCCGATCCGGCGCGCGATCGGTTCGCCGGTGGTGAGCCACCGGGAGAGCCGCACCGCGCCGTCCACGCCGCCGCAGAGCATGATCGGCAGCAGGAAGGCGTTGTAGTGGTACGGCATCACCCAGTACAGGCTGTTGACCGAGAGGAACCGCTCGATCAGCAGCGGCGCGGCCATCAGGGTGAGCGGGGAGAGCAGGCACAGCGCCAGCACCGGCCACAGCAGCATGCTGAGCGTCTGGGTCTTGAACGGCGAGTTGACCAGGGTGCCGAGCGCGGTGCCCGGGTCGGCGAGCATCGCCTTCAGCGCCGCGCCGGGCGTCGCGCCGAACTCGGTGTAGGTGAAGTTGCGGGTCGAGCTGCCGCCGAACGCGGGCAGCAGGACCTTGTTCACCAGCGCGACCATGGCCAGGCCGATGGGGACCAGGGACAGGAAGCGCAGCCGGTGCGAGTGCCTTAGGGTTCTGATCGTCTCGCCGCGGTTCCGGCCCAGGGCGTCGCGCAGGTAGCGTGCCCGGTCCCGCGTTGCGCGGCGCAGCAGGCGCCACCAGTCGCGCAGCGTCGCGTCCTTGGTCGCGAGATAGACCCCGAAGACCGCGACCACGAAGCCCAGGTCGTCCTTGACCCCCAGCAGCAGCAGGCTGACCAGCGCCGCCTGCCGCAGCTTCCCGGCCTGGGCCCGCTCGATCATCCACATCATGATCGGCAGCGCCAGGAACACCTCGTGGAACTCGAACCACAGCGCCATCTGCAGCGGCCAGCTCACCCCGTACCCGATCACCACCAGGTACGCGGCGATCGTGCCGAAGCGCCGGGACTCGCCCACCGCCCTCCGGGTGAACAGCCACAGCGGGATGATCGGCAGCGCGGTGAGCACGGCCGTCTCGACCAGCAGGGTCTCGGGGCCGTCGTGGATCCAGTAGAACGGGGCGAGCAGCGCGAGCAGCGGGGTGAAGTGGTCGGACAGCTGCAGCGCTCCGGCGCTGCCCACGCTCGGCAGGCCCACGAACGGCGAGTGCGGAGCGGAGAAGTGCGCGTACCCGGAGATCGCCTGGTCGTACTCGGCCACGTCCGCCATGCCGTCCTTGAGCGTGGCGTGCAGGACCAGCAGATACGTGGAGTACAGCGCGGTGTAGACCGAGACGATCAACCCGACGCCGAGCACGTGCGGCCAGCGGCGGGGCGGGGCGCCCGGCTCGTCGCGGGAGGCGGGACTGCCGCCGACGGCCGCCGGGGAACTCGTGGTCGCGGTCAAGGCGGCCTCAACTCCTGTGTCACCGGTGTCGGTTTTGCGCAGGAGTGACCTTACCCCGGCCGCGGCCCGCCCCAGTAGTGCGCCGATCGGCGACCGTCGTCCGCCGGAGCCGTCTGTGGAGCCGTCCGCGCGGCCGGCCCGCTCAGTACTCGTCGACGGTCTCGCCCTTGAGTATCTGGCGCCCGCGCTCGGCCAGGGTCTCGGCCACGGCCGGGGTGCAGCCGATCTGCTCGGCCAGCTCCGGGTAGGTGATCCGGTCGAAGCGGCGCGGATCGGTCAACTCCGCCGCCGCGATCGCCTGGTAAGCCACCGCCCGGTCGGCGGCCGCGCGGAACGCGCTGGCCAGGCCGGTGGCGCGGTCAAGCAACTCCGCGGGGTCGGTGATCTCGTCGAGGCCGAAGAACCGGGCGGGGTCCGGCTCGTCGGCGGCGGGCTCGTACAACAGCGGCACGGGCCGCATGCGGGGCTGCTCCTTCACCGGCCCAGTTTCTCACGGCGTGTCGAGAGCGCGGCGGGCCGACAGCAAGGCGTTCAGCAGCGTGGGCACCTCCGGCGGCGCCGCCAGCCGCAGATCGGCGTGGTCGCCCAGCGCCGCGCCGCGCCCCTCGGCGTTCGCGACGGCGACCCGCACGGCGTGGAAGCCGGGCCGTTCGGCGGAGAGCCGGTCCAGCGCCCGGAACGCGGGCAGGTCGCCGAGGTCGTCGCCGAAGTACCAGGCCCCGGCCAGGTTCTGGGACGCGCGGAGTACTACTGCGCCCTTGTCGGTGTCCAGCGGTGGCTTGAGCTCGACGACCATCCGGCCGTGCTGGCGGCGCAGGCCGTACGCCCGGGCCTGCTCGGCGGTCCAGGCCTCGATCTCAGGTTCGAGCCCTGGTTCGGTGCGGAAGTGCAGCGCGCAGGAGAGCCGCTTGTCCTCGATCAGCGCGGTGGGGAAGGCCGCCCGGGCCTCGGCCACGACCCGCGCGATGACCGGTGCGTACGGTTCGGCCTCGGGCACGGTGGTCGTGGTGCGCCCGCCGTCTGCGGAGTATTCGAGGCCGTAGAGGCCGTAGAGGTGGAGCCTGGGGACCGCGCCGAAGCGATCAGCCAGAAAGGCCACCGGCCGCGCGGAGACCACGGCGGTGAGTGCGGCCTCGGCGGCCAGCGCGGCGAGCGCGGGCAGCACGCCGGGCACCGGGGCCACGGTCTGCGGATCCTCCTGGATCGGCGCGAGCGTCCCGTCGAAGTCGAAGAAGAACCCGTATTCGCCCAGCCGGGCGGCGGTGCGGGCCGCCTGCTCGGAGGCGTCCTGCCTGGGGGCCGCGCTCTCGTCCACAGTCACCCGTCCAACCTCCCTCAATCGATCGGGCCCCGCAACCGAGGCTGCGGCGCTCGGTCCGAGCCAGGACAGGCGCTCGGGCTCAGGAGATGGCGCGCAGCGCGGCCTGGGCGGCCCGCGAGCGCAGGAGCGCGGCGAAGGTGGTGCGGCCCCGGCAGACCTCTGCGAAGGCCCGCCAGGCGAGCGGCAGCGTGGTGACCGCCGCGTGGAAGAAGCCCGGCCGCTTCTCGAAGCCGGCCAGCAGCCGCTCCCCGGCCGCCATCTCAGCGCCCAGCGCGTCCTCGACCTGCTCCCGGTAGGCCTCGGCGGCAGCTGCGACCGACTGCGCGTCCGGCGCGGCGGCCAGGCGCGCGGCGGCCTCGCCGGCCAGCCGGCCGGAGCGCAGCGCGTACGAGATTCCCTCGCGGGTCCACGGTTCCAGCAGTCCGGCCGCGTCGCCGGCGACCAGCACCCGGCCGCGGGACAGCGGCGAGCCGGCGGCCCGGCAGCGGGTCAGATGGCCGGAGTCGGTGACGGCCGGGTACTCGGCCAGGCCGAGCCGCTCGATGAACTCGCGGTAGTAGGCGCGGGTCGCTTCACCCTCGCCGCGGGCCGCGATCACGCCCACCGTCAGCGTGTCGCCCTTCGGGAAGACCCAGCCGTAGGAGCCGCGCACCGGCCCCCAGTCGATCAGCACCCTTCCGGACCACTGCGCGGCCACCGCCGGGGGCACCGGGATCTCCGCCTCCAGCCCGAGGTCCACCTGACGGAACGCCACCCCGACGTGCCGCGCCACCCGACTGGCCGAACCGTCCGCGCCGATCACGGCGCGAGCCGAGACCTGTGAGCCGTCGGACAGGGTGAGCACGACGAGGCCCGCATCGGTGCGCCCACTCGGAGCTGGCGCGTCCGTGGCGTCTTGGGCTGAACGGTCGTCACCCGTGTGGCTGACTTCTGCACCGTCTTCTGAACCGTCTTCTGAACCACGGTCAGTTGTGTTGCCGGGCTGCTCGATCCCGGTCACCGCGGCGCCCTCGCACAGCCGGGCCCCGGCCTCCACCGCGGCCTTGGCCAGCGCCTGGTCGAACTCGGCGCGGTTGACCAGGGTCAACAGCCCGCCGGACCGGTCCCGGCGGGTCTTGGCCCGGCGACCCTGATGGCTGAACGAGATCGCGTCGATCCGCTGGCGCACCGGTACGTCGAAGCCCGGCGGCAGCGCGGCCAGCGACAGCCCGATCAGCCCGCCGCCGCAGGTCTTGTAGCGTGGCAGCTGCGCCTTCTCCAGCAGCAGCACCCGCGCGCCGGACTCCGCGGCGGCCCGGGCGGCGCTCGCCCCGGCCGGCCCCGCGCCGACCACGGCCACGTCCCAAATCACTGAACCGATCACGGTTCACCAGGGTAGCCCGGCGGCCCGCGGTGCAGGACAGACTGCCGTCCGGCAACGATTCGGCCACGAATCGTGCAGTGGCTCGGCCATTCGACTGAATGTCTTGTCACGGTCGTATTAACGATCACCGACGCCCGGAGCCGGATGATCAGGACAACACGGAGCTTGGAACTCGGACCGGTACGCGTTCCATCACAGTTCGGACACACATTGCCGTACGGGTGTTCCGCCGGGTTCGATCTCCGAGGATTGTTCTCCCAGACGGGGCATGGTAAGAATTCCCGCCATCGGGACAGTGCACGGCGGGCAGCCGCACGCCTAAAACCCTGCGAGGCCGTCTCCGGTCGGGGACTACTCCGGTGGCAGCCTGCCCGTCCACCTGAGATCGTGATCAACAGTATCGTGCGCCGCAATCGGTTTCACGCCCGGGTCGGCACCGCGCCGGCGGCGGGCGGCAACCGCCGGACCGAAGCAGTAGCAAAGAAGTCCTGACTGGTTCCACCGCGAACGACGAGGACGTCACACAACGATGACTCTGCCAAGTGCGGCAGCTGACGAAGCAGCCGAAGTGGGTACACCGGCGATCCCGGTACACCTGATCGAGGGACGGTCTCTGGGCCGTATCGCCTGGGACCGCCTCAAGCGCGACCGGATCCCGATGATCAGCGCCGCCTTCATCCTGCTGCTCATCCTGGTCGCCGTGTTCGCGAATCAGATCAATGAGCTGCTGGGCGTGAACGACCAGGCCTACAACAGCGACCTGGTCGACCCCACGATCCTCACCCCGATCGGCAAGTTCGGCGGCATGAGCCTGGCTCACCCGTTCGGCGTGGAGCCGGTCAACGGCCGCGACGTGTTCGCGCGCATCGTGCAGGGCTCACGGCCCACGCTGATCGTGGCGGTGTTCGCCACCACCGTGCAGATGACCCTCGGGGTGATCTTCGGCGCGGTGGCGGGCTACTTCGGCGGAATCGTCGACGCCGTGCTCTCCCGGCTCATGGACATCTTCCTGGCCTTCCCGCTGCTGCTGTTCCTCATCTCGGTCGGCTCGGTCATCCCGCCCCAGCGCACCGCGAACGGCAACTGGCTCACCCACATCCTCGTGATGATCCTCGTGATCGGGACACTCACCTGGGCGTATCCGGCCCGACTGCTGCGCGGACAGGTGATCTCGCTGCGCGAACGCGAGTTCGTCGACGCGGCCCGCGCCCTGGGCGCCAGCAGCCGCCGGATCATCTTCAAGGAGATCGTGCCGAACCTGGCCGGGCCGATCCTGGTGTACACCTCGCTGGCGATCCCCCTGAACATCCTGCTCGAGGCCTACCTGTCCTTCTTCGGGGTCGGCACCCCGCTGCCGTTCGCCTCCTGGGGGCAGATGCTCTCGAACGCGGTGGACTACTACACGGTCGATCCGACGTACATGGTGATCCCGGGTCTGGCCGTCTTCCTCACCGTGCTCGCCTTCAACCTCTTCGGTGACGGCCTGCGCGACGCCCTTGACCCCCGAGCTGGCCGGTAGCACCGACGACCCGGGTTTTCTCCACCGCAGGACCACCCAGAGACCGATAGTGCAGGACCTGAAAGGGGCATTCGAGGCATCATGCAGCGCAGAACTAAGATCGTCGGCGTCATGGCCGCGGGCGCGCTGGTCGCAGTGACAGCTGCGGCTTGTAGCTCGAGCGGGAAGCCGTCGACGACATCAAGCACAGCCACCGGGGCGTCGACCGTCGCGTTCAACTACGGAACCACCGGGGTCGTCAACCCATCGACGACCAAGGGCGGAACCCTGGTGCTCGGCGCGTCGTCGGACGTGGACTACCTGGACCCGGCCCGCCAGTACTACGCGTGGACGTGGAACCTCGAGCGCCTTTACGGCCGCACCGTGATGACCTACGCCACCAAGGCGGGCAAGGCCAGCACGGACCTGGTCCCCGACATGGCCACCGGCGCGGGCACCGTCTCCGCGGACGGCCTGACCTGGACCTACCACATCAAGTCCGGCCTGAAGTTCCAGGACGGCACCACGATCACCACCAAGGACATCAAGTACGCGGTCGAGCGCACCTACGCGACCGACGTGATCAACGGCGGCCCGGGCTACTTCCAGGCCCTGCTCGACGACTCGGCGTACACCGGCCCGTACAAGGACAAGGACCCGAACCACCTGGGCCTGACCTCGATCACGACGCCGGACGACACGACGATCACCTTCAAGCTCAAGTCGCCGTTCGCCGACTTCGACTACCTGATGACGCTGCCCCAGACCACCCCGGTCCCGCAGGCCGCGGACCTGGCCTCGGCCACCGGCGGCGCGAACTACAACACGCACGTGATCGCGTCCGGCCCGTACGAGGTCTCCACCTACTCCCCGGGCAAGGAGATCGACTTCGTCCGCAACCCGAACTGGAGCGCGGCGACCGACTCGGTCCGCCCGGCCCTGCCGGACAAGATCACCCTGAAGACGGACTGGGACCCGGTCCAGCTCGACGCCGCGATCCTGGCCGGACAGGTCGCCGTCGGCGCCGACGGCACCGGCGCGCAGCAGGCCACCGTGGCCACCGTGATGGGCAACGCGGCGAAGAAGAAGGACGCCGACAACGCCTCGGCGAACGCGACGCGCTACGTCACCATCCAGGAGAACGTCAAGCCCTTCGACAACATCCACTGCCGGCTGGCCGTGGCCTACGCGCTCAACAAGGTGGACCTGATCAACGCGCGCGGCGGACCCGTCGCGGGTGCGTCGATCGCCACCTCGCTGCTGCCCCCGGGCGTCAGCGGCCACACCGACGCCAACCTGCTGCCGAACGGTTCGGACTACAAGGGCGACGTGGCCAAGGCCAAGTCGGAGCTGACCCTGTGCGGTGAGCCGAACGGCTTCACCACGGTCATCGCCACCACCAACAAGGGCAAGGGCCCGCTGTTCGCGACCGCCCTGCAGAACGCGCTGAACCAGGTCGGCATCAAGACCACGATCGACGCGGTCGACGCATCCAGCTACTACTCGACCGAGATCGGCACCCCGGCGAACGTGTCCAAGAAGGGCCTGGGCCTGGCTACCGCCGGCTGGGGTCCGGACTGGCCCTCGGGCTACGGCTTCTTCTCCCAGATCGTGGACGGCCGGCAGATCAAGGCCACCGGTAACCAGGACTACTCGATGCTCAACGACCCGCAGGTGAACAGCCTGCTGGACGCGGCGACCAAGGCGACCAGCAAGACCGCGGCGTCCGCCATCTACACCCAGATCGACAACCGGGTGATGAGCGACGCGGCCCTGATCCCCTACGGCTGGGACCGACTGCTGCTGCTGCGCTCGCCGAAGGCGACCAACGTCTACGTGACGAGCGCGTACAACGGCCAGTACGACCTGGTCTCGCTCGGCGCCTCCCAGTAGTGGTCCCGGCGGTTGCGCGGCGGCTCGGCCGCTGCGCAACCGCCCCGAGTCATCGGAAGCAGGTGAAGGCACCACGGCGGCGGGGGCCGGCGGCGACAGCGCCGGCCCCCGCCGCTCCGCCGCCGCCCCGTGTTCGCGTATCTGATCCGACGGCTGGTCCAGGGCGTGTTCGTCATCGTCGTGGTCAGCTTCATCACCTTCGTCATCTTCTTCATCGTGCCGAAGCTGCTCGGCGGCAACCTCGCGGTCCTCTACGCGGGCAAGTCCCCCTCACAGGCCACGATCAACGCGGTCACCGACAAGCTCGGCCTCAACAAGCCGATCCCGGTGCAGTACCTCGAATACATGAAGGGGCTGGTCGCGGGCCGCACCTTCGGCACGGTCCCGCCGGTCGTCAACTGCCCGGCGCCCTGCCTCGGATTCTCCTTCGCGAACAACACCCTGGTCCGCCCGCAGCTGGTCGGGGACTTCCCGGTGACGCTGTCGCTGGCCATCGGGGCCTCGGTGCTCTGGCTGTTCTTCGGCGTGCTGGCCGGGGTCATCGCCGCGCTGCGCAAGGGCCGGATCGCCGACCGCGCCGTCATGGTGGGTGCGCTGGCCGGCATCTCGATGCCGGTCAACTTCACCGCGCTGGTGGTCGCGCTTCTGGTCAACACCCAGTGGAAGCTCTACGGGGACAACGGACTGCAATACGTCCCGTTCACCCAGAACCCGCTGTCCTGGGCGTGGAACCTGCTGTTCCCGTGGCTGGTCCTGGCCTTCTTGACGGCCGCGACCTACGCGCGGATCACCCGGGCCACGATGCTGGAGACGCTCAGCGAGGACTACGTGCGTACCGCGCGGGCCAAGGGGCTGCGTGAGACCGTCGTGGTCGGCAAACACGCCTTGCGCTCGCTGCTCACCCCGATCGTCACGCTGTTCGGTCTGGACTTCGGCGCCCTGCTCGGCGGCGCGGTGGTCACCGAGTTCGTCTTCGGCCTGCACGGCATCGGCCTGGACGCCATCGACGCGATCGGCCGGCAGGACATTCCGACCGTGATGGGCGTGACCCTGTTCGCCTCGACCTTCATCGTGGTCGCGAACATCGTGGTCGACATGCTTTACGCAGTGCTCGACCCGCGAGTGAGGCTGGGATGACGACGGATCAGGTTTACCCGCCCGCCGACGTGGCCGTCGAGGGCCCGAACGCCTTCCTGGACGTCCGGGACCTCCAGGTGCTGTTCCAGACCGAGGACGGCGTGGTGCGTGCGGTGGACGGGGTCTCGTTCCGGCTGGAGCGCGGGCAAACCCTCGGGATCGTGGGCGAGTCCGGCTCGGGCAAGTCGGTGACCTCGCTGTCCCTGATGGGCCTGCACAAGCGGGCCGACAAGAATGGGCGCGGCGGGGCGCAGATGCGGGGCGAGGTCTGGCTGGACGGCCAGGAGCTCGTGCACGCCGACCCGGACGAGGTGCGCGAGCTGCGTGGGACCAAGATGGCGATGGTCTTCCAGGACCCGCTCTCCTCGCTGCACCCGTACTTCAAGGTGGGCAACCAGATCGCCGAGGCGTACCTGGTGCACAACAAGGTGTCGAAGGGGGTAGCCCGTAAGCGGGCGATCGAGATGCTGGACCGGGTCGGCATCCCCCAGCCTGAGCAGCGCGCCTCGGACTACCCGCACCAGTTCTCCGGGGGTATGCGGCAGCGGGCGATGATCGCGATGGCGTTGGTGTGCAATCCGCAGTTGCTGATCGCGGACGAGCCGACGACGGCGCTGGACGTGACTGTGCAGGCGCAGATCCTGGACCTCATGCGCGACCTGCAGCAGGAGTTCAACAGCGCGCTGATCATCATCACCCACGACTTGGGTGTGGTGGCGGAGCTCGCCGACAACATCATGGTGATGTACGGCGGTAAAGCGATCGAGTACGGCGCGGCGAAGACGGTATTCATGGACCCGGAGCACCCGTACACGTGGGGTCTGCTCGGTTCGATGCCGCGTCTGGACCGTGCGGTGCAGGATCGTCTGCTGCCGATTCCGGGTAATCCGCCGTCGTTGATCAACGTGCCGTCGGGCTGTGCGTTCCACCCCCGCTGCGCGTTCGCCGCGCGTACAAACGGCCGCTCGGAGAACGAGGTGCCCGAGTTGCTGCCGGTCGACTCCCGTCATCTTGTCCGCTGCCATCTGCCCTCCGCCGACCGGAAGCAGATCTTCAACGAGGAAATCAGGCCGCACCTATGAGCCCTGAGTCTGTTGTGAACACCGCCTCGACCTCTGAAGAGCTGTTGTCCGTCACCGGTCTGCAGAAGCATTTTCCGATTCGGCGGGGTTTGTTGCGTCGGTCGGTGGGTGCGGTGAAGGCGGTGGACGGGATTGATTTGTCGGTGCGGGCGGGGGAGACGTTGGGGCTGGTGGGGGA
>Ga0307507_10012586_pt1 | contig 10428 bp, 3 predicted proteins | sample 7_EM_MG_FD_207223 | JGI IMG/M metagenome (GOLD analysis project Ga0307507, IMG submission 207223) | Populus trichocarpa ectomycorrhiza microbial communities from riparian zone in the Pacific Northwest, United States - 7_EM | ecosystem: Host-associated > Plants > Roots > Unclassified | place... | reverse complement strand
GGGTGCTCCGTGTAAAACTCAGTGTTTCTTGAAAATGTTTGATCACACAACAGATCTAAAACATCAGATTCTCAAGTTCAACACATTATCAAGACTCTTTCAATCAAACACTCCAAGTATTGCATCCCGAGAGCAAGTGATTGCTAATCAAAACATGGATAAGAGGAAAAGCTACAAGCATAAGATTACGCAAATCCCAAATCATGGCCCTTGGAGGGATAGATGTTCACTATTCAAATCACAGATTGCAGCTTTCAAAAGACCATAAAGGAAAACATGGACGAGGCTGCATTTCCAAAAAAAAAAAAACAGTTGGCAAATCAATTTTCCATTAGAAATCTGCAGCCCACATGCCCAATTATTCAATATTCAGTTTTCAGTCACACTTTTGTTGTTTTAAAAGCCAAAAAAAACATTGCAAAATACAGGTTAGCTACATTTCACAGAAATAGTAACAGTTGGCACATAATTTTCCATTCGGAATCTGCAGCATGTCCCCAATTATTAAGAATTCGGTTTTCTGCGATCACTTTCTTTGTTTTAGCTCCAGGTTTCTCAGCTAAAAAATACTTCTCTCCTCGAGTCTCTTTGGGGTACCATCTGATTTCCGTATTAAAATCTTCCAATATCATACAAACACAAATGCACACACACACACATATGAGAGTGCAGGTGTGTAAAATAGCAAGTGGAAAACCAATGATTAGAAAATTTAGTATAGAAACTAAAACAATGACTTTGAGCTCTAAAATGTAATTAATGCTTACTCAAAGGATGAAGGCAATCGTGCTAGGCTACCAAATGGACACCAATGAACTCCAAAGGACTGCAAAAACATTTAGAACCAAATAAATAAGAAGTGGTAAAATTAAAGTTATGTAAACAGCCCTACATGCACAGAATTCATCATAAGTGACAATTCAGGAACATGAACCATTCCTACAATGCATGTCATACCACAACCAGAAATACTACTGAGAGAAACTTACAGAAAACACAAATTTAGATAGCAGCAGCACAAAGATTTAAGAGTAACTGTCCAGAAGGATGAGTCGTTTCTATGATTTATCTAAGCATGAATAAAGCTATCTATATAATAAAGAGAGATGCAGATAGAAGAATAAACCTATTACTTTTGGAAAAGCTACAGCCAAGGCATAGAGCATTCAAAGTACAAAGTTAGATTACAATTAGACAGGATAGAAAAACCTTTTGATCCACCTCACTTTAGTAAAGCTCTCAGTTGCACTTTGGTGGCATCTTCAATTCATCTCCCGAGGAAAATCCAAGGAACCTAGGGAACTGCAAAATGGCAAAGTTGTCCTTGTGCCTAAGTTCCAGGGACAAAACAAGTTTTAATCTGGCAATCTAATACAATCACTAATCTACCTGTGTGGCTGTGTCATTCTCCAAATTTAAAATACCGGGTATCTTGTTGCAAAGAAGATTGAGAATTCAACCTTACTTCCTAAGGTCCAAACTACAGAAAAAGAAAGAGGCCATGATGTTGATTTCATTGATGGTTAGTATATCAACAATGAAGTTTGGATAGGCACCCACATTTCTTTCTCCTTCCAATAAACCTGAAAAGATATGCACACGCATCCTATTCAACTTGGTTCATTTATCTAAAACACCTAGTTGAAGATGGCTAGACTTTGCTGATTTGCTTTCTTTAATGACATGGAAAGATAGGAAAAGGCTAAAAAAAAGAAAAACATAGCCAAAAGCCTGGTTATCTAGACCATACGACCGAAAAAGAAAAGGAATGTTCTTGTAAAATTCTCAAACAATCAAAAACTTTTTTTTTTATTACAGCAATAGCAGCCCTTAATTAGCAAAGCAAAGCCTAATTAAAATAAATCCTAGTCTTTAAAATAACTTAATCTTAACCATCCAAAACACTAAAATAAAATAATGCAAAAACTGAACAGAAAAGGTAAGTAAACCCAACTGAAAGAAGCTTGCTATAGTTACCCTTAAAACTCGACATACTATGATCTTGATCCTGCATCATTTGGTATCTCCTAGTTTTATATTTTTGGCTTTCTCAGCGTTTACAAGGAAGGAAACTACTTAGATAGCACTTTCAATTATACAGATTCTTGCTTTACATGCAATTAGCCAAAGAAATTGACTTTTTTACATCCATCCTTGATATTCAAAGGTCCTATGGACAGAAACGAATACTAATTACAAAAAACAAAGGGTTGCCGCAATTAGGGGGTACTTGAAAGTTTAACATAGCATCAAAACTCAAAAGTAAATAGAAGTTGAACAGCAATGTTTAATTGACCACCATAAATATGAACAGTATAAAAGTAAAGTACACATTTAGAGAGAAAAAAATCATTTACCATTTCAGACTAAGAGGAAAAAAAAAATCCATTTACCATTTCAGAGTAACTTAAGTCATAAAGGTCCTCATCATGTGCCCAGTCATCCATGGTAAATTCTGGCAGTGAACGACAGCCATTTGCATAGAGCCATTGACCCTTCTCAATTTTCCGACAATTAGGGCATTGCATTGCACCCTTTACATTAAATGCTGAACCGATGCAATCTGAAGATCATCATGACAAGATAAATTTCAACCAAAGGGAAAAAACAAACAAATACTTGTCAAATGCAAAGTAAACAATGAAATACAAATGCAAAGTAAACGATGAAATACAAGTGAACAAATCAATCTGCCAGTAAATAAAAAAAAGTCTTGCTGGTATTCTCTAAAGGAGAGCAAAACAGACATCGAAGCATAGCGATACAAAAAAAAAAAAGAAAAAAAAATCTCCAAGCATTCAATCACACAAAGAATCACAATTCATGCTCCCAATGGAAGACCATTGAACCCAAGCACAGCTTTTCAGAAGAGCCTGTAATGAATTATCGTATGTGCAATTTTCATGGATCCAATTCTATGTTCTCCAACAAACAGTTATCATGAATCTCTTGCCTCCCTCCTAAGGCATTTGTTGTGCTGTAATCCACTCATTTCAATAACATAATTGATAGATATCTAACTTTCATTTTGAATAGCAAAAGGACAGTAAATTTAGATGAAATTACTTCTGTGTGATGATAAATTCTAAAGGGTAGCGTTTGGCATAAAGTGTTTTCATAAGTAAAGTAAGTATTGCTGGATTGTACTTCTCAGCCACACCACAATGTTACCAACCCGCAAAAGTAGATTAATAAGAATTAGAGGGAGAGCAGCCTAAGAGAGCTGAGCAAGATTACTTAGCAAAAAGCATTTCTCAGTCAAGCAAGATTAGGGTTTTAGTATTTTCACTGTTAAAGACAAACACACACATTAAAGAACAGCAGAAATCTTCATAAACAAAGCTATCCTCAGCGCTCTCTCGTCAAAGCATGACTTCCGATTAGCTAAAATAACTTAAAGCTGTAATAAATTCCATTAGTTGCAACCTCATTCCTAATTCAGAACCACCCTCTCCCCACCATTTCAATCACACAACATAACTCACTGCCGATATCTCATCTCTCATAATCTCCGGTTCCGAATTCCAAAATCTAAAATTCAATAGAGATGCAAATCTAACTGCCAATTTCAAATCAGCATCGCATCTGTACAACAAAAATTTAACTTGTTCCATAACAAAGATCTAACAGATGCATATCATCAAATTATGGCCTCAAAATAATCACACATGATTCTATATGCTATCTAATGAAAAGCTACACACCACCACTCAGCCAGTAATTCAAAATCCAATCACAAAAACTCACAACAAACCAAAAATCCAAAAACTACCCACAAAAACATGACTAAAACAACATTGAACCCGGATCTCAAAATTCCAAATCAAAACCAAAAACACCACAAAAATTAAAAATCCAAACTTTTTAACATACCCAGATGAAACTGGTGTCCACATTGAAGCTTAGCCCATGATCGATCCCCATTATCAGTTACCACTTCAAGACAAATCGAACACGAAACTGACCCTCCAAACGACTTGCCATTTAATCCTCCTCCACCACCACCACCTCCATCATCCACAATCACATCATTCCCACTGTTCCCCAATCCCATCTCACCAAACCCGAAACCACAAATCCTTCAATCTCCCTTCTTTCTCTATATAAATTAATAACACTCTTTCCTTTTCTTTCTTCTTCAGAATTACCCCACCAAGAATCACACCAAAAAAAAACCCGATAGATTAGGACTCGATCCTAAGTGAATTACCAGAGGTTACGAGAAAAAGATTGCTTTTTTAGAGAGTTTCTGTTTCTGTTTCTTGTTCTTCTCTTTTGTTGTTGTTGTCCTTGTTTCTCTGTTCTGTCTTAGATTTATTTTATCCGATCTTTTGTGTCTTTTCTTTGAAATAATTTTGTGACCGTTAGATTAGGGGAGGTTAAGGTTGCTGTTAGAAGTTTATAGTAACTGGCTAACTGCTGTCTAAATAGGATAATGGACGGTTCAGATTTATCTGGGTTATTTCTGTGGATTTTGGTTGTTGGATTGTAATTGGTTGACAATGTTTTATTTTTTTATTTATTTCTTGAGAATCAATTAATAAGGCACGAGGTTTGGGCTCGGAAAATAAATGATTTTTTCTCTATATATTAAGGTTTTGAGTATGAATTTAAAGGAAATCACGAGATATAACCTAGGTAAAGTCTTTAGTTAAAAATGATATGATATTGACATGGAAAAATATGATTGATTTGATTGTGTTTTTAATGGTTTGATTAATATGACTAAATGAGGTTGAGTGAACACAAAAAAATAAAATAAAATAACTTTGTTATAGATTGATTTGATAATCCAATAATATAGGTTTTTTTTTATTGGTCCTCGAAACTAGTTTGCCAACCATAGCTAACATTAGATCAAGAAAAAAAGAACCTATGATCATATGAAAAGTAGTCTAGAAATTTATGATTTTTAAAGAAATAGAACAAAGCTAACGTGGTGTTTGAAAATATGACGGTAATTGTGTTTTAAAGATATTTTTTATTTAAAAAACATTAAAATAATATTTTTTTATTTATAATGAATTAATTGACCTGGTTAAATTCAATTTAAATCATGTTGGCTTAACATTAAAAAAAAAACCGACTTGTTCCATTAAAAAAATGACTCAATGATATAATGAATTTTTTTTAGGAATTATTTTAATGAATTTCTTATAACATGTTATTGTGAGATATCTTTGAAATTGATGACAAGATTACCCTTTTAATTATAATGGTTTGTGTTTAGTATGGCGTGATTAGGGATAAAATGCCTTCATTTTCTTTGTAATTTGTTGGTTGAAAATATTATTTATTTATGAATTTGATAAGATTATTATGTGACCTCATGTGCCTTGGAGGTTTTTGGGTAGTTAGGAGTTAGGAATTGATTCTGTACTCCACATTCATTGATTTGGCCATCCTGGTTAGGCAGACTTTGGGGATTTATTTTTCTCCTTCATTGGGCTAAAAGGAAGATGGCTTGGAGATGTATAAACCCTGTTTTCTACTTTACAAAAATATAATTATAATTAATTTATTATATGGGTCCAATTTTAGCATTAGTGCAATAGTTGAGAAGGTGTATGATCTTTATAATTATTAGAATTTAAATTTCAAGTCAAACTAAAAAATAAATTCTTATAAATTTGATTTAATCTCCATAAAAAAAAATATTGTATGAATATATCGCTTGAAAATAGAATAAAAAATTAATTCAATTGATCCCGTGATTTTCTTATTTTTCTCAACAATCAAGATATTTCTCCCTCTATCTTTTGTGCATCGAACATTTACCTCCTAGATAGTATGTTCATGAATTTTTATTTTTTTTTAACTGATACCTTGGACAATAACTATAATAATGTTGGCTAGATTAGGGATTTGGTGCATTTAAGGCCAGTAAATTGAAGTTTCGTAGCATATTTAAGATTGTGGTCAAGATTATTTTTTAAAATATATGTTTAGAAAAGTATTAAAATATTTTTTTTATTATTTTTAAAATTTTATTTTTAATATCAACATATCAAAATGATTTAGAAAAAAATAATAATTTTAAAACAAAAAAATATCTTTTTAAAATATACAATTGAACCACAAAACCAAACATAACTTCAAGCTAATTAACAGCAATATAACTAATGTATTACTCATGAATCCATAATAAAGTAGTTTGTCAAGGGTAAATTATGCCAAGCAATGTTATTAAACTTGGATCGATTCATCAGTCGGCTCATAATTTAAGTTATGATTCAGATAAATAACTTGGGTTGATTTATATCAATTTAAAATTATCTGCAAGATTTCTCTTTTAAAAAGTTAAAATAATATTATTTTTTAAAAGAATAATAAATCAAATTTTATTTAGATTTTGACTAAGTGACTAGATCAAATCTCATTCAGTTTAATATAAAATTCAATCCAAATTAAATCTCTAGTTGATAAATTATCAAGTTAACCTGACATGCTAGGTTAGACCGGGTTCAATAACATCTATGCTCAATCACTTAAACTGTTAACCATTAAAACTAGCTTGATTGAAATTTATTTGTTTTAGTATTTTAAAAATATTTTTTAAAAAATATTTTTTTATTCATTTAAAATAATTTTAAGATATATTATTAATATCTTAATATCAAAAATAAATTTTCAAAATCAATCTATCATCACAATTTAAGATGCTGATTACTGCCTTTAATTGATTATTGTATTTGTACAGGGTGTCATCACCGATCAATCAATCCCTTAGTTAATTTTTTTTTTTTGTCATAACACCACCGGGCTTCACACGCTATCCATAACTATTGTGAAAGTGAGGGAAAACCTCGACTCGAGAAACAAGATTTTTTATTAAACAAATGTAAGCAACCAAACAATCTGAAGTTATTATGATTAATTAAATCAGATAGCAGGAATAGTTTAATTTAATAAAATAAAAATATTTTTAATCAATTCAGATATCCAAAATAAAATTAAATAACATATAGTTTATTTAGATTATAAACTTTCAAACATAAAAATCATCATTTCATCGTAAATATAATTGACAAACATAAATTTTAGCTTGCATAATAAACACATATTTAAATTTATAATTGATTTTATATCAATGTTCCTACATGCATATTGATAAATAATACATACATGTTTAAATTTAAAAAATGAAATTATTACTTATTTGTTAAAATACTTTTAAAATAATAAAATATTTATTATTGTTAATAATGAATTAATTATTCTTAATGCTTTATTACTCTTTACTTAAAATAAAAGAACTAACTTTAATAGGACTTCAAGATTTTGATAACTCCTTCTTGTTTGGGTATGCTCTTAAATAATATCAAACAAATTCAAATAAATTACCTTTAATATCTCCCCATAAATATCAAACCTCAGTTGTAGAGTAAAAAAAATTAAAAAAAAAAAACAAGTCTAAGAACAACAAACAAAAAAAGAAACTTAAGAATTTTTAGAATGTCTTGTCATCCATCCAAGACATATATATATAACTTGAGAATCAGAATATTAACTACTCATAATTTATAAATATTTGCTGATTACGAGAAATGTTTATAATTCATGAATATTTATAATTCATAAATTTCTTATAAATACTTTCATTTTTGTTACATCGTTAATGTATTAATTTATGCACAAATACATTTTAGAGACTAAAAGAAATTAATCATTAAAGAGGGGCTGAATAACAAGGATATTTGTTCAATAATCAAACTTACGTCTAAATTCATGAGCTCACAACTATCCACTCCACAAAATTGTTTTGTGTTTGAAACTTTACCATTCAAAGATTATTTGAGAATAATTTCTCATTAACATTTAATTGGTTTTTTTTAAAATATATTAATATTTCATATTAAAGTGCTTGTGTTGGATCATAAAATCCAATATGATTTTAACCTTAAATACGAGTGGATCTCGTATATATTTTGACCTTAAAAAACCTATTATATATTATATAAACCAATTTCAATATAAAAAACCAAAGAAATAAAGATTTCAAAATGGAGAGAAAATAGAAGAAAGCTATTAACGATAAGGAAAATATATGATAACAAAGTCTTGCACACCCATTTTTATCTTTAAATATTATTAAAATTGTTTTCAATCCCTATGCAAATTCAATAATAAATCAAATCCTACTCCCCCCCCCCCCCAAAAAAAAAAAAACAGCTTTTATATGAACTTAGTTTGTCAATCTCATCCAAAAACCTAATTGAATTAGTTTGAATTTGGACTATAATTGAATTTGTTTATTAAATGAGTTTTGAAAATATGCTTAAATTGATTCTTAATGTTCATTTGTATATAAAGAAAAGAGCTTCAATTTTGATGTGTGAGATTATCTAGTAGCCACGAGATCGCTCTAGCCAAGATAAATAAATAGTTAAGGAATACCAAAATCAACCTAATTTAAAACTTAAAAAATAAATTAAAATAACATTATTTTAATACAAAATAATTATTTTTATTTGCATAATTCAAGCTAAGGCCTAAATTAACATGTCACCGATCGATAAACCGGCCGGACCGGGTTTCATGATCATCTCAGTCTCACATTTGGTTTTAATAGCATAAAATTAATTTGTTTTTGGTAAAAATTAACACCCATATTAAAAAAAAAGAGTAAAATACACGGCGACATCCACACTTGCCTAAGGGTAAACTTCCAAGTTGCAGCACTGAACGTGCTTGGAAACGACACCCAGCTAGCTGTCCACATGGAAAGCAAGGCTGGGACTTGGTATGCAGATCTGCCAAACCGTGGCCTCATTTTGATTTGCTCACACTGCTTCTGCTCCTAAACATTGTGTCGGCTATAGGATTTCTTTTTAATTTCATCCTGGATATTTTTTTTCCTTTTCGACTATTACATTGATATAAATTATCCCTTTGCTTCTTTTTTTTTTTAATTCCTTTTCTTTTTTATTTTTTTTTTATTTTTAATTTCATCATTTATATAATTTTATTATTTAAAATTTAATTGATTTTTATAATTTTATTTAATTTTTCTATATGATTATCATAATTTCAAATAAACATTACAATATTTGATATGTACTTGATTTTGTAAAAATAGTTTTTTTTAAAATCATCAAACCTAACAAAGTATATAACTCAAGTTACAGGTTTGATGGGTTAAGCCGTGGAGTTTGGGTCAATTCAATATATCATCATCTTAATATTAAAAAAATATCATCTTGATTTTTTTAAAAGTTAAATCATGTTTTTTTCTGTTATTTGAGTCTTTAAATCTACAATATCAACCGAGTTATATTAAAATAATTTTTAATTTTATATTTATACTAAGTAAAGAGGGGAGTTGATAAATTTTAAAGTTGACACACCTAATCAAATTTAATAATAATACTAAATAAATTTTTATAATTTAAATATTTTTTTATATTTAAAAAATCCTAATCAATACTCAGCTTATAAACTGGTTGCTTTGCATCTTATTCGGATGTCGTGTTTCCCACTTTTCATTCTTTTATTGCATTGCATGTCACAAGGATGACGGGGGCTTAGAGCAACAAAACACGACTGTATGTTCTTCTGATCTAAATAAACAGAAGGTCAACAATGGTGGTCAGAAGGTCAAGGGCATATCACCTTCTTTTTATCTATTCAAGTCCCAGTAAGCATTCACAAAGGAGGATGTCCGTATTCAATGGATATTCTAGCCATCTGGTAATACTGTAGTCCGTTTCCATGGCCCACTTGCCCAAATGACCCCATGCATAGTTTGTATGCAGACACCTGTGTGAACTTTGCACTGCCAGCTTATATATGAGGTCTTGGACTTGGATGCTTTTTTCACATACCACAACCGTCAGCTACACTCCTCGTAGAGTCGTAGCAGCCTCAGAAAGTGTTTGACTCCTTTCCTTTGTCGTAGACAGAACCAAAACCGTGCCTGTTTCGGTAATTCACCAGCCGCCTTCTTTTTTCACCGCCTGAAAATTCTTTAGTCCTCTATAAATTCTCGACGCCTCTGCCTCATCCTAAACTCTCTCAGGCTCTCTCCCTGTTTTGTGCAATCAACCCCTCTGCTTCTCCTATAAAGATATAATAGTTTTTTCTTTAATAATCCTCTGTAATCATGTTGGTCTATCAAGATCTTCTTACTGGTAATTCAAAGACTCTTTCTTTCTTTGTTTCTTTCTTCTGAAACTCGTTTGATGATCTAGGTTCTGTTTTTTATACTGTTATTGATTATTTTTGTTGTTGGTTTGTTTGTTTTTATAATCTTGTTATTGGGATTTGTTGCTTTAACTTTGTACTGCTGTCTTTGGATGATATAAGGTACTGGGAATTTATTATTATTATTATTATTATTATTATTATTATTATTATGAGTTATTGAGTAAGATTTATCTAGAACTTTGAATTTGATTTTAAGATGTGTTTTGAACAAGTTTATGAGCT
>Ga0307507_10012585_pt1 | contig 10430 bp, 10 predicted proteins | sample 7_EM_MG_FD_207223 | JGI IMG/M metagenome (GOLD analysis project Ga0307507, IMG submission 207223) | Populus trichocarpa ectomycorrhiza microbial communities from riparian zone in the Pacific Northwest, United States - 7_EM | ecosystem: Host-associated > Plants > Roots > Unclassified | place... | reverse complement strand
GTACTATAACCAAACATGGCTAGCTGTAGTTACTATTACTAGCATCGTTAATTCTCGTATTAGGTCAAGCTTCTTCTCTTTTATTATATTTTGACCACACTATTTTCATGGGTTCGTGATGGTGATGCCAAAGGGGGTACCCAATCGGCTACATTGTCCTCTTTGTATTAAACACATCATATCTTCGATATTTCACATAGTTCTGACACACCTTGCGGCACTTTTATAGAAACCAGATTCCGAATACACGATGAGAATAGAAGTTCAGCATTGCCATGATGGAAGCCAGAGTGGCCGCGTAGATTTGCTCCCAGGTACTAAAATAAGCTAATGTGGACACCGGAAAAATACCTTCGATCGTTACTCCTTTTGTGTTGAATTTTACAGTACTAGGACAAAAAGATTCGTCCGATGCCCATTTTACACCAAAAGTAGCCGACTTCACCACCCTCCCCCTGGCCACAATCTTTATAAGAATCCACAAAAATTTTGCTGTGTATTAGAAAATCCGTAGATAATATAATAGCAGTTAAAAGACTCTTAAATATCACAAAGGGATGGAGAAATGGTTGTTTAAGTAGCAGGAATTGGTTGCCATGTATCATACCTTTTTGTATGGAGCCCCATACAAAAATCTTGGTCACTTTCACACATGCTGATGCAATCATCAACAATAGAAGCAGCTTTGATTCCTTGCACTTCTACTTCTAGAGGTTTGAATAGATTGTGGTTCTCTAGCTGGAGGAAAAATTTGAAGTGTATCCATTCACTCAGTGTTGGGAATTGTCCGGTTGAAAATGTTAAATTTGGCCCTAAAACCACCATCGGACGAATCTTTTTGTCCCCGTACTTTAACTCTAGTTGCTACTTCTTTCATTCATGTGATCGATGATCTCTACTTTAGCGTGACACTAAAAGTGCCTGAACGAAAGTACAGGTTAAGGGATAAGTTTTGTAGGTTCCACAAGCGAGGTTTGCCACCCTCAGCCTCTGTGTAACCTACAAAACTTATGCCCTGTACCTCCGTAGACTGGCAGCTTCAGCCACCTGCCATGCAGTAGCCACAGAGGTGATATCGTATTGGTTTCACAAAGTTCGGAACTACCGGCGTGATTTGGACCAAGCTTTCAGCTACCGGGGTGGGTAAGGGTGGTAAACCCCGCTTCCTTCCTACTCTCTAGAATTCTATCACCGAGCACTAGCACATCTCATAGACCTATCCTCTAGGGAATTCCGAAGAGAAAGCAACAAAAAAAATGTCTCGAGATCCTAGCTTCGCTATGCGGTCCCCTCGTGATCCTACTTCCTCGAGACATGATACCAATTCCTTTAATCCCACCGGCTTCCTATATAACTCTTTTAACAACAACAACAATTGTTTCAATACCAACCATAACTACAACATTACTGTCACCGACGACCGGTCTAAAATACTGACTTGGCTGTCGCCTCTTGAGCCCCACTTACGCCACTCTGATATTGTATCGCGCCGGGTTAGAAACGTAGGCGACTGGCTTCTACAGACAGAGGAATTTCGAAGCTGGCAAAGCGGGGGTGATCAGGGTGAATCTCAAAAGGCGGCCATATTCTGCTCCGGCAATCCGGGGGTTGGCAAGACTTACATTAGGTAAGAAACGCGATATTGGAGGAAGGAAGAACAAAGTAGGATCTTTTTTCTGACAAGTTACAACTTTAGTTCACTAGTAATAGATACATTGTGCGATGAGGCCGGTGAGACAGGAGAAGATATTGCCGTGGCATGCTTCTATTTAGACTTTGCAGTCCAAAAGGAGCAGTCTGCGACGAACATATTGGGGGCACTTCTGAAGCAGGTTGTCGCTGGTTTCAAGCCAATTCCCACAGGAATAATGGATGCGTTTCAAAAGCATGAAAAGGTCATCGGCGGTCGGACACTACAACTTCCTGAGATCGTGAAGCTGTTGGGGAGCCTCTCGTCTACACGGCGCACGTTTCTCTGTCTTGACGCTCTAGACGAATGCGCAGCGGCAGAACGAGCTAAGGTCCTTCGTTCACTCAAAGACATCGTCCAAATATCCCCAACCACTCGCGTGTTCTTAACAGGGAGACCACATATTGGGGGAGAAGTGGGAAGGCACCTCCCTCAGGGAGCAGCGCTTGTATCAATAAGTCCCCGAAAGGATGACATTATCCAATACATCCACACAAAACTTGCGGAAGACACAGATTCGGACGAGATGGATGAGAAATTGGAGGCAGAGATCGTGAAGAAGATTCCGGAGACCGTCTCAGAGATGTGAGTAGCATGGATTAAACGGGGAATCCTGTCCAAACTATCAGCTGACAGATATATATCTAGATTTCTGTTAGTCTCTCTAAATCTGGATGCAATTTTACAGGAGACTACCATCCATCGGCGGCGAGAAAAGCTCCGAGTAATCACGGATAGATTGAGTTTAGAAGATGCCTACGGCGCAACATTAGGTCGGATCAAGGCACAGGGTAGCCAGAAATCAGGCCTTGGGATGACTGCTTTGATGTGGATATGTCATTCGGAGCGGCCGCTGGGGCCGGAGGAACTATGTCAGGCCTTGGCGGTGGAGATAGGATCGGCAGATTGCAATGATGACAATGCTCCCTCGATACGGACAGTGTTAAGCTGCTGCCAAGGGCTTGTCGTGGTGGATAAGGAAGGGTTGACTGTTCGACTTATCCACTACACGCTCCAAGAATATTTAGCCGGTCATCCCAACCTTTTCCAGGGCCCCCACGCGACAATTGCAGAGGCCTGCTTGACATATCTGAACTCGGAGCAGATAATGGCCCTTTCGGACTCTCAACACTCCTCCTTCCTGAAATATACATCTGTATACTGGGGAACCCACATGAAAAAAGAGCTCACGGATCGTGGGAAAACGCTTGCACTGAAACTGTTTAGCCGCTATGAATGCCATATATCAATTAAAGTACTTTTAGAACACACCCTCGGTCGGTATCCTGGTGTTTCTATTGGGGGTTTTCACAAGTTTACGGGACTACACTATGCATCCATGTTTGGACTTGTTGAGGTTGCGAGGGTTCTGATAGAGATGAATGATGTCGATGTAAATGGAATGGATGGTACTGGCGCTACGCCCCTCATATGGGCTGCTAGGAATGGGCATGAGGGAGTGGTGCAGCTGTTACTTGGATGGGAAGACGTCGACCCCAATATGCCGGGCTATGGGGACCGAACGCCAATCTCGTGGGCTGCTGAGCATGGACATGAGGCAGTGGTGAAGCTATTACTCGGTCGGGAAGACGTCAGCCCCGATAGACCGGACCATGAGAATCGAACACCAATTGCGTTTGCTTCTGGGAATGGACACGGCGCAGTGGTGGACCTATTACTTGGACATGAAGATGTCAACCCCGATAGGCCTGACGATGAAGGCCGAACACCAATCTCGTTTGCTGCCGAGTATGGACAGGAAGCAGTGGTAAAGCTGCTACTGGGACGGGGAGACGTCCATCCTGACATGCCAAATAGGTTGAACCGGGCGCCAATTGGGTGGGCTATATGGAATGGACATGAGGCCGTGGTGAGGCTATTACTCGAACGCGAAGACATTAACCCCAATCGGTTAGACCAATACGGCCAAACACCGGCCTCATGTGTTGCTAGGGATGGGCATGAAGCATTGATGAAGTTATTTCTTGGGCGGGAAGATATGAACCCCAATGTGCTGGACGCGTGGGACCGAACACCAATCTCGTGGGCTGCGGAGAATGGACACGAGGCAATGGTGAAGCTACTACTTAGGCGGGAAGACGTCAACCCCGACAGGCCAGACACGTGGGACCGAACACCAATCTCGTATGCTGCCGAGTATGGACATGAGGCAGTAGTCAAGCTGCTGCTGGGACGACAAGACGTTAACCCCGACAGGTTAGACAGGTGGGACCGGACACCCGTTTCCCGGGCTGCTGAGGCTGGATGTGAGGTGGCGGTGAAGCTGCTACTGGGACGGGAAGACGTCAACCCCGACAAGCTAGACACGTGGAACCGAACACCAATCTCGTATGCTGCCGAGTATGGACATGGCGCAGTGGTGGACTTATTACTTGGAGATGAAGATGTCAACCCCGATAGGCTAGACGATAGTGGTCGAACACCGATCTCCCGAGCTGCTGAGAATGGATATGAGGCAGTGGTGAAGCTGTTACTTGGGCGGGAAGACGTCGACTTCGATAGGCCAGACTGCAACGGCCGGACACCAATCTCGTGGGCTGCCGAGAATGGATATGAGGCTGTCGTGAGGCTGTTGATAGAGCGAGCAGACGTCGACCCCGATACCCCAGACCGCGGCGGCCGAACACCACTCTCGTGGGCTGCCGGGAATGGATATGAGGCAGTGGTGAAGCTGCTACTTGGACAGGAAGACGTTGACATCGATTGGGTAGACAACAACGGCCGAACAGCAATCTCGCGAGCTTCTTGGAATAGATATGAGGCAGTAGTGAAGCTGTTACTTAAGCGAGAGGATGTTGACCTCGACTCGCTAGACATATGAGGCTTGCTACACTCTCGCATTCCGCTAAAAGGAGGGATCTGGGTGCTATAGGGTTGATGACAGATTTCAAAGCCCTACTCGCACCGCCGACTATTGGCTGAGAAATGTAATGCTTCCTTCTTATCCCCCGTCCTAACCCTTGCAGCCTTCCTCGTGGTACTAAGGATATATCCCTTCATGTGGCCTCGCCACCTGCTTGGAGTCTATTCAACCCAGGAATTTGATACCTCCGCTTCGATTTCGCCACTCTCTCTGCCATTTTCCTTCTGTTTTAAACGTTATACAACTACGACCGTTCAGGGGTGACTTTTTGCACAGGGTTTCTTGGAGTCTATTTACACGTCTCTTACTGAGTGCCCTTACCTGCTTACAGGGGCAGTGGCATGATAGCCCGCGGTTCTCTCTTTCTGTTTTCAAATCCGGTACTGCGCAAGTCGAGGTGGGGTGTTGTATGACACTCCACGATTGTGACTGCGGCCTGAAGCTTAGACCAATTTTTATTTCCAGTTCTGTCACTGTTTCGGTTTACAATAGATTTTGTTTTCTGTGTATTTTATATTTTTTCTGTACACTTTCTTAATTATTTTCTTTCTCCCTTTCAACTCTCCTATAAATGTAGATTCAGGTTGTTTGGAAATGGTATACTTATAGTAGAGTAATAAATCCGTGATTAGGACTTTTACCATCGTCACGATAAGGAATGTTTTAACACGAACTTGTGATATCTAACGGGGTTTCTACGATGCACGATACACTTTGGCTATTTAGATGTTGTCCAATACTGCGGCAGGCCCTAGGGAGATATTTCCTTCTCCGGTGGATAGTATTATCATGCTACCTTCAAATATGTTGCCTCTTTAAACTCGGATTCTGGGCCATGTAGGTCGGGCACTAACTGTATAAGAATAGCAATAGGATGGAAATCACCTGCTAATCCATTGTCCCCCCCTTGCACGCTCGCTCTCTTTTTACAATATATTATTATTACAGAATTTTAGTGGTCTTAATATTTGGTATTTAGTAGCAGATTATCATTAATTTTGTTCTACTGTATGCCAGCCAGTGTGGCTAATACCTAAAAGCGCAGCTCAAAATCCGCATTTGAGCAGGGAACGAATTTGAGGGCGATGCGGATATTACTATTGATTGCACCAAGTCTTCACCCACAGGGCTGGGCAAGGATGATATAATATGCCCCGCTTTTCTCCCACTCTTTAAAAATTCTGTCATCCAACACTACTACTATGCCTCATCAACCTATCCTCTAACAGCATTGGGAAAAGCAAGCGACAGAAAAAATGTTTCACGATCCAAGCTTCATTACCGAGCTGCCTCATGATCCTCCTACTCCCTCGGGATATGAAACCAATTCTTTTAATACCGCCAGTTCGCTAAATAACTCTCTTAACAACAATAACAACTCTTTCAATGTCAACCATAACAGCATTACAGTCACCGGCGACCGGTCTGAAATCCTAACTTTGTTGTCGCCTCTCGAGCCCCGCTTACGCCACTCTGATATTGTATCGCGCCGGGTTGGAAACGTAGGCGACTGGCTTCTGCGCACGGAGGGATTTCGAAGCTGGCAAAGCGGGGGTGATCAGGGTGAATCTCAAAAGGCGGCCATATTTTGCTCCGACAATCCGGGGGTCGGCAAGACTTACATTAGGTAAGAAACGCGATATTGGAGGAAGAAAGAGAAAAGTAGGATCCTTTTTCTGACACGTTATACCTTTAGTTCGCTAGTAATAGATACCTTGTGCGATGAGGCAGGGGAGGCTGGAAAGGATATTGCCGTGGCATGTTTCTATCTAGATTTTGCGGCCCAAAAGGAGCAATCTGCAGCGAGTATATTGGGGGCACTTCTGAAGCAGGTTGTCGCTGGTTTTAAGCCAATTCCTACAGAGATAATGGATGCATTTCGAAAGCATGAAAAGGTCATCGGCGGTCGGGCGTTGCAACTTCCTGAGATCGTGAAGCTGTTAGGGAACCTCTCGTCTATACGGCATACCTTTGTCCGCTTAGACGCTCTAGACAAATGCGCTCCAGCAGAACGAGCGAAGGTCCTTCGTTCACTGAATGACATCATCGAAATATCCCCAACCACTCGCGTGTTTTTAACTGGAAGACCACATATTGGGGGAGAAGTGGGAAGGCACCTCCCTGGGGGAGCGGGGTTTGTATCGATAAGTCCCCGAAAAGCCGATATTATCCGATACATCGGCGCAAAACTTGCGGAAGACACAACTTCGGACGAGATGGACGAGACATTGGAGGCAGAAATTATGAAAAGGATCCCGGAGGCCTTCTCAGAGATATGAGTATGATCTGCTAAATTGGAAATGCTGCCCATCGGCTGACAGGTACGCATCTAGGTTTCTGTTAGTCTCTCTGAATCTCGATGCAATTCTACAAGAGACCACGATTCATCAGCGGCGAGAAAGGCTCCGAATGATAACGGGTGGGTTGGGCCTGGGGGATGCCTACGGTGCGACATTAGAACGGATCAAGGCGCAGGGCGGCCAGAAATCAAGGCTCGGGATGGCTGCTTTGATGTGGATATGTCATTCGAGGCGGCCGCTGGGAGCAGAGGAGCTATGTCAGGCTTTGGCGGTGGAAATAGGATCGGCAGATTACAATGCGGACAATGCTCCCTCGATACGGACAGTGTTAAGCTGCTGCCAAGGGCTTGTCGTGGTGGATAAGGAAGGGTCGATGGTTCGACTGATCCACTACACGCTCCTAGAGTATTTGACAAGTCATCGTAGCACTTTCCAGAGCCCTCACTCGACAATTGCAGAGACCTGCTTGACATATCTGAATTCGCACCAGGTAATGGCCCTTTCGAACTCTCAAGTGTGGAGCACTCAACACCCACCCTTCTTAAAATATTCATCTTTATACTGGGGAGACCACATGAAAAAGGAATCCACAGATTGTGGGAAGGCGCTAGCACTGGAACTCTTTAGCCGCTATGAATGCCATATATCGGTTAGGCTACTCTTGCAATACAGGCTCGGTCGATATGCTCATCCTCCAATTGTAAGCCTTGACAAGTTCACAGGACTACATTATGCGTCCATATTTGGAATTGTTGAGGTTGCGAGGGTTCTGATAGAGATGGATGGTGTCGATATAAATTGCATGGATGATACTCATGCTACACCCCTCATATGGGCTGCTAGGAATGGCCATGAGGGGGTGGTGCAGCTGCTACTTGGACGGGAAGACATCAACCCTGATAGGCCAGACTACTGGGGCCAAACACCAATCTCGTGGGCTGCTGAGAATGGAAATGAGGTACTGGCGCAGCTGCTACTAGGACGGGGAGACGTCAACCCTGATAAGTCAGACTGCAGAGACCGAAGTGCTATCTTTTGGGCTGCCGAGAATGGGAATGAGGCAGTGGTGAAGCTATTGTTGGGCCGGGAGGACGTCAATCCTGACAGGCTAAGTAAATGTGAAGAGACGCCAATCTCCCTGGCTGCTCTCGAAGGACACGGGGCAGTGGTTAGGCTGCTACTAGGACGCAAAGACCTCAACCCCGATAGGTCAGACACGTGGAACCGGACACCAATCTCGTTGGCTGCCGAGAATGGACATGAGGCAGTAGTGAAGCTGTTGCTTGGACAGGATGGTGTCAACCCTGATAGGCCAAACGAGGATGACCTAACACCAATCTCGTTGGCTGCCGAAAATGGACATGAGGCCGTGGTGAAGCTATTGCTTGGACGGAAGGACGTCAACCCCGATAGGGTATGTAACGCGGGTAGAACACCAATCGTGTGGGCTGCCGGGAATGGACATGAGGCAGTGGTTAAGCTGTTACTGGACCGAGAAGATGTAGACCCCGATAGGCCAGACAGCGAGGAACGAACACCAATCTCGTGGGCTGCTGAGGATGGACATGAGGCAGTGGTGAAGCTATTACTGGGCCGAGAAGACGTAGACCCTGATAGGCCAGACAACGATGACCGAACCCCAATCTCGTGGGCTGTCGAGAGAGGACATGAGGCAGTGGTGAAGCTATTACTTAGATAGAAAAACGTCAACCCTATCATTCCTAACCCATGAGGCCTGCCGCATTCTCGCATCCTATAAGAGGAGGGGTTCGGGTGTCACAAAGTCGCCAACAGATTCCCAAACCTTATCGGTATCGCCAACTAATACCGAAGCGATATAATACTTCCTTGTCATCCCCGTGCCTTAACCTTCACAGCATTCCCGATGCCGCCGAGGATATATCCCTTTCGGTAGTCTCATCGCCTCCCTTGCTCCTTCGACTCCCAAGCATCCGACACTATCCCGTTGATTTTACCGCTCTTTTTCCCCTTCCTCTCATGTCCTAAAAATTATACGACTGCCATCTAATGGGGTTTCTCTCCGCCCTGTGTCCTTGACGAATTTGTTTCTACGCTTTCTCTCGGAAGCCCCTTCGTTCTCTACGTCAGTACTTTGAAAATAGCCCTTGATTTTCTCTTTCTATTTTCAAACTCTGTGTAATATGAGTGGAAGTCGGGTATCGCACTTCAGGATTGCCGTTGCGCCGTGCGGCATAGCCTAACTTTTCATGATTTCTTACTCTATCATGGTTTCCATTTGACAATAGATTCTACTTTCTATGTATTTTATCTCCCTTCTACACCTCGACACTCCCTTTCTTTTATTTCTTTCCATGGATATAGATGTAGGCTAGATACCAAGTTACTCAGAAATCGTATACTTATAACAGAATAACAAGCCTGAGTTAGGACGTTTACCAGCGTTCTAGCCGGCAGATGTACATTCCGGCCAGGCTAGGTCAGAGTGAAACAGGCCTGCGCTTTGTAAGCCAGGCTTTCGACATATCCCGTCTAGTTAGTACATATTTTATTTATAGGCAACAAAAATCTTCAGATGCCCGCAAATATCATCAGATGCGCATAGATATCGGATGATAGTCGCAGATATTTGCTCGTCATCCAAGCTTAAGCCACACTAAGAGAGATAAATAATGTTACGACAAGTTTATCATATACGAGTACAGATGGATGGAGTGGTTTCTTGTTCTTCCCTTATCACTCAATTTGCTATCGAAATGATGAACATAAAATATTCACAAATATCCCCTATGTATGCGGCCAAAATACTAGTTTATATTATAAGAATCTATGATATACCATTAAATAGCCTCCTCTCCGCCCCATAGTAATCCTAGTACTGTACTCTTCGCCTTGATGGCTCCGCATCGTAAACTCTTGCTTTCTTTGGTTCTTGCTACTAGCTCGGACATAGCCCTACCAAAGACAACACAACAGAACAATATAACCCAACCTTGAGTTCCGCACCTAGTGGACTTTTAACTTGATATCGTTAATTTCTTATTACTCACATTAAATGCGTATGGTACTCAAACCCAAAATCCCAGGATATTGTAATAATCACACTTTATCACTCGAAAGCTTGCAGATATTTACAGTCCGGCCCGGCCCGGTAAGATGGGCCCTTAAAGCCAGAATGTGACCCACAGTCCTGCCAGGCCAGCCATAAACAAAAGGTCGGACTGGCCGCGTGCGAAAACTACCCTTACCATCATTGAGAGGGAATGTTTTTTAACTTGTGATATCTAACCGGACAACCGCAATGAATGAGAATCCACAAGTGGGGGCAGTACAAATGGGAGTGTCTGGTCCGCAGGATTTCTACTTGTACAAGACTATTAAATATTCCATTGTACTCTACTTCCTATTTACGCGAATAGCAGCCTCCGCCCTCTCCCGAGGTATCCCCTGCAGTGTTGATAGTGCCGAATTTCCCTACATCACGCTAAAATGTAAACTAAAAAACTAGCTTCGCACTTTTCCAGAAATGTCAATCAAGTGATATCAAAAACACTTCAGGTCAAGTTTTGGTACAGAT
>Ga0307507_10012583_pt1 | contig 10431 bp, 4 predicted proteins | sample 7_EM_MG_FD_207223 | JGI IMG/M metagenome (GOLD analysis project Ga0307507, IMG submission 207223) | Populus trichocarpa ectomycorrhiza microbial communities from riparian zone in the Pacific Northwest, United States - 7_EM | ecosystem: Host-associated > Plants > Roots > Unclassified | place... | reverse complement strand
GATTGAGACTTTATTTCTCGCAAGCGATGGGACTCTTGCACTATAAATATAGATTTCAGTGTATGCAGAAGAGGAGGTAGAGGAAACCCTAGGAGAAGGCCATTACTAGAATCCCTACAAAAAAAAAAGATATTTACAAAAACAAAGAGGGGGCGTGGCCGAATCCTAGACTAGCCGCCAGTGCCCCCTCCCCCCTCCCCCCAGCTTTTGCCTCTCTTCTTCCCTGGTCTCAAACCAGCCATTAAACGCCCCCCTCAGTTTTTTTCTTCTTCCCTGGCCTCAAGAACCACTCCCTCCCTCCTACTTTTAAAAGAATACCCTTCGGTCTCTCTCTCTTGAACCAGCCACCCCCTTCAACATGTTCTCTGTTTTCTCTTCACCACCTTCTTCAGCCTCACTTCCTTCCCTCCCCGCCAACCGAAGCCTCAACCACTGTGAGTATGCACCAACCATAGTAGCAGCATCATCTTTGGTGTAGGCAGCATGACCACTCCATTGTAGCGGCACACCCTGGTAAATGGCACACCCTCAACCTAGTTATCAGAAGTTCCTTTCCACTGTGAACGACTTCCTTATATCTTGACCGATGTTATTCCATCTCTCTTATCCTCCCGTGACAACAACTAACTAGCATGCAGCCCCATCGTGATCTCCTGTTCCAGCCATGAATGATAGCGACAACACTATGAGCAGCAACAACACAGCAACCACACACTCTCCCAGCCTCCATTGAAGCAACATTTAGAAGCTCTATTTCGCACCAACAGCCATGAACGAGCTCAATCCAGCAGTAGTGGAAGAGCTCCAGCGACTCCAGCAAGTCTGGCAGACTACAAGCTCTAACAGGCACTCATCTCTCCCCACCGTGCTCTCCCGGCCAGCATCCACTAGTTCTTCGATCGGGAGAAGATCTTGCTCCACCATGGTCACCTTCCTCTTTTCTCTTCCAGCCGCGGCTTCAGCCATCGTTAGTAAGTCGCTTCCCCTCCTGCATTATAATTCACGTAGTTGTGAGTTATAATTCACTTGCTACTATAGCAGGTGAATTATAATTCACTTGTTTCTGTAGTAGGCGTGCATTGTCATGCACGCCTGCTACTCAACCAGGTCACTGGCTTAGGCCAGTGACCTGACCGAGGAGGTTGGGTCTACCCAGCCATGCAGGTTGGGTCAGACCCACCCAAAATAAAAAAAACATAATAAAAAATAGTTTTTTTATCCAGATTTTTTGTGGGTTTATTCAGTGGCGCCAAAGTCAGGAATACCGTATTTTGTGGATTGTGCAATATTTACCAACGCCAGAGTTGGAAATATTCATAGGTTTACAAGCAAAGTGAATATTATAGTATGACCATAAGAACAGAACACAAATAAACCTTTAGCAATTTTAGACAAAATCAGCAATGCAGCTTGCCTCAGGTAGGACGCTTAAGGGGTGATAGTATCTTTCTTTTCGCGTAACCAGTCCCGTACCATGAAATCTTTGTTGACCGGTTAGGGTTCCTAGTGACCATAATACTAGGTGACGACTCCTTGAAACAAGACATTTTCCCCTAAAACAACAAGATACCAGATATCTATTCTTTTTCCAATGCGATATGATTTTTTTTAAACGGTCGCCGTGATGTTCGGGTGTGACAAGTGATTAGTACTTAAAAGTGCATTTTTATCAAGGTTTTATATCATCATTTTGCACTTGAAGTATCAACTACTCCTTAACTAAAGCATGTTTTATAATAACATATCTAATAATATAAGATACCTTTAATTTATAGTAAATGTTCAACTTAAATGCAGGCCTATCACATAAATAAAAGAATTGATTGATGAGTTGAAGTACTGAAATTGAAAGGACAAAGAGATGGCCAAACTTAGAAAAGAGATGTTGGTGCAGTCCAAACTAGAACATTGTTCGGTAATCAGGTCATATCTGGAGCTGTAGATCTCGGATTTAGGTCTACTTTATATAGATGGAAAGGTAAGACATAGGCCTACAACTTTCATGAGGAGCCCAAGATTTAACAAGGCCGTTTTCAAGTCCAAATTGTAGCAACAACAAAGAAGTTCGAATCTGTCCTGCAGCCCAGACATTGTTCAGTGTTCAGCCCATATCTCGAGTTCTACAAGTCCAAATGATCTCACATGTTTACCCTGGAAAGATGAGACAATTTACTAGAACTTTCATGATTTAAGTCTGTTCAAATTATGACGTTATCAATGACGTTTTCGGCAGACAAGAAGATAAGAATTGTCACTAAGTCAAGATGTGGCCACCCATTCATCAATTAGTCAACAAATCAATAGTTCCGAATTTTGGCCTATAAAAGGAGGCATTTGCCATATATTTAGGCATCTTGGTGTTCAGATCAAGATCATGCTCTTGCTCTCTCTTTTGTAATACTTAAGTTTTGTTTATATTAATCTCTTGTTTATGCCTTTCATTTCCTTTTCGTTACTTAGTTAACTTCTTTCTCATTTATGTTCTTATCTTGTTTATTTATGTTTCTTTCTTTCATTATGTTTAGCTAAGTTAATTATGTCAAGGTGAAAAGAGTACACTAATGGTATAAGAATAAGTATATTATAAACTTAACATGGACCTTAATGTTGGATACTAACATGCTTTATATTTGTTATCTTGTTCACTTTTAATACTGTGCTTGTTAAATGGTTAATCTAGATTTATGTTGTATAACACTTGGTACAACAAATACTTGGCACTTTCATAGCCCATACTGTATGGTATAACCAACACCTGAGCTATGAAAGGAACTTGATTTGTTGTTAACATAAGTTATAATCATGAATGCCTGACAACATTTACAAGTATTAGCATTATTCGAATAAGATAACTAATGTAATCATGTTAACAATTTATAATCTGATTGGAACCTCCTTTGTGTGTGGTTTCCAATTGAATAATAAGAGTTTATACTATACTTGTTTGAAATACCATTAGTGGATCCTCTAACATTGACATTTGTTGTTATCATTGTTTAATCCTTACGTTAATCTTTCATCTCAAAGTTCTCATCAACTTCTTCTTCTTCTTCATCTTTATTATTATCATTATTAATAGTATTATTGGTATTATTATTATTATTACTACTACTACTAGTATTATTATTATTATTGTTGTTGTTGTTGTTACTATTGTTGTTGTATTATTGTTGTTTATAATTTATACAATTAACCTCCATGTGGTTCGACCCCGATCTTGCCGGGTTATTTATTACTTCGACACTCCTGCACTTGGGAGAAGACATCAATCTTTTGGTCGTGTCAACAAGTGCATCCCATATTCCCTTTAGCAATAAATCACAATAAGCCAATGGAATTAGTGTTTGTATAAACACGTGGCGATCATGGCTCTTCATTCCATACAATCCGCAATCCTCCAAATTAACCAACCTTGATATGTTCGAGGCATGTCCATCAAGAAAACGCAGACTTTTAAGCCATTGATAGACAAGTAACTATGCATTGTCTAAGACGAAGCTGGGTTTGGGCTTTATGACCTATGAACTAATATAAACCAACTCCATATTTTTACTGTGACAAAACAAAGCTATATCCATTCTAGCCTTGATGTTGTCTTTTTTCTTCCATTTCATGTCCATAATCATGTTGAAAATGTTCTCAAAAATGTTTTTTTATGTGCATGACATCAAGGTTATAGTAGGGGGTATTAGTCTTCCAATAAGGAAGCTTATAGAAAATACTTCGATTTATCCAATTATGGATCAAACAAAAACCAGTAAATGTTTTCTTACCAAATTGAAAACCAAACACAATGTTACTGTACTCCAAAACCATGTCGTATAATTCTTCACTTGAAAGAAACGGTGGTGCAACATCCCTTTCAACAAAGAAGTCTTTCTATACTTGTGATCTGTTGACAAGAACTGCCGGTAGCAGTAAAAAAATGATGCTTTACCACTGTTTGTTAGCATGAATGCCTTATTATTTTCCATACAATATGGACATGTTAGTTTTCCATGCGTGCTCCAATCAGAAACTATTCCATAAGCTGGAAAATCATTGATAGTCCACATTAAAGTTACTTTCATCTGAAAATTTTGTTTCCTCGATACATCATAAGTTAAAGTCCTAGATGACCACAACTGTGTCAACTCATAACTTAATGGTTGAAGACAAACATCTATATTTTGACCCGGACTATTAGGACCGAGTATGGCCGTAGATAAAAACATGAAATTCGGTCTCATACACATCCCCGGTGGCAAGTTTTAAACTGTGAGTATCATTGGCCAAAAAGAATAAGAAGCAATAAATGACCCGAATGGATTGAGTCCGTCTGTACATAACCCAAGATGCATCTACCTTGATTCAACTGAAAACTGAGGATATACACTATTAAAGTGTTTTCAGGCTTCACCATTGGAAGGGTGCACCATTCCTCTATCCATCGCATCATGTGCGACAAGAGTCCTTCCCCTGCTAGTTCTAGGTTTATAACGAGAATGCCCACATGAACTACACTCGACTAACTCTGCATTTTCAAGGTAGTACATCATGCAAAAGTTTGGACACTTGTTAATTTTTTGGTATCCTAGACCTAGGGGTTTCATCATGGAGTTAACAGCATAAAAGTTCTCTTTCAACCTGTTCTCTTCAGGTAAAATGCTTCTTGCCCATACGACAATTCTCTCATAACTGACCTCACTCAACCTCTGATCCGACTTGATGGTAAACACCTGTACAACGACTGATATTACTGTGATTTATGTAACCATCCCATAATGGTTTGTTAGAATCTTTCAAAAGATCAAAAAACCTGGCCGCGTCTACATTATTCTCTTCATCTAGAATTGGACATTGACCGGCATGACCCTGATTCATTCTTATCCCATCCATAACCATATTCCTATAAAGATTACTATTGTCATCTACAACTCTATGCACGTTGCTAGCACTAGAAGTTGACCCAACCATCCTTTCTACCATGAAAGTGAGGAACATATGGTTCTCCGTATGCATACCAACACAAGTATTTCTCCATGAACCTTTTTTTTGTAGAAGATGCATCGTTACAACATTTGTATCAATAAAATTTTTTATTTTTACACCACTTGCATGGACATCTAATACCGTCTCCATTAATATTTCACGGATTAGATAGTGCGTAATTAATAAAACCCTGAACCCCATTACAATAATCCATCCTCCACAACCATTGAGGTGAATCTCGATACATCCATGAACGACCATCCATTACTTATATTAAACCTATATAAAATAATGATGACAACATACATTAACTAACAACGTTAACTAAATAAATTTGCAAAAATATTGATTTAGCTCAAACTTATTCAATCTATTATAATAGTTCTCTTAATTCATTATCAATTATCTATATAAATTCAAATTTGTACACATTTACTAGAAATTACAACTCAGAAATAAAATTGACAAAATATAAAACAAACTTGTTAAATAAGTCATTATTTATTTCATCACAAAACACCTAAGTTAGAAATTTGACATAAGTTTTATCAATTTATAAACAAATACAATTTTATAAAATCTCAAACAAACCCTTACATGTATAAATCATAAATATCAACAAATTTGTTTGAGAAAAAAAAATATAAAACAAGTAAACACCCAAACAAAATACATATACTACAAAAACATGCAAAAAAAAAATTAACATTTTAAAATTGTGTTCAAATAAAAAAAAAGGGTAGATTTGCTTACTTAAGGTGGAGAATCGTTAATAAAATTTGAATCAAAACACGGATGTTGACAAATTGAATGTTGTGGTGGCTAGATTTGTTGTGAGATGTTGAATTGTGTTGAGATTGCGGGGGAGGGGGTAACTGTTTGTTGCAGAAAAAATTGCATAAGGAAAAAGTAGAAATGGGGGAGGAGGAGAGGAGATTTGAGAGCCACGTCATAAATTAAATATTATCGATGGACTGATCGAGAAAATTATTTTGATGGTAATGCTGGCAGCCATTATATCAATAGAAATGCCATGTCACCGTATGATTTTCCTTTTTGAATTTCACTGTAATACTTTTTGTAATGTCTTCAGTATATACCGACAAAAGTTTTTTATCGGCATATTCATGGATGAATTTTACCATCGAGTTAATTTCATCGGTAACTAAGTTTGTAAAACTTACACGTTATCGTATTGTTTGCCTTTTTTCCCCCACTGCAATTTCCTTGGTAAATACCATGAGAAAATTCTTGTTGGTATTTACCGATAGATTTAACGACAAATAATTCCATCGGTAAATATCACCGTAATATACCGACGACATATCAACGAAAATTAACATGTAAGATCTGATTTGGGTCACAGTGATGGGTCGAGGAAAAGAGTAATATATATATAATCATCATCAACAATTTTCATATGCAAGTTGATGCGAACCTCGTGAACCTGGATCGTATCACAAGTTCTACATAATTTCCTTTACAATAATGTCAAAAACATGATAATTTTTTTTATATTGTGACCATACACTATTAGTTTATCGATTGATCAAAATAATTTGGACCAATAATTCGGTTGACCAGTTTCTCCAATTGGTCAACCAATTCTTAACTTCTCTTATTGGTTGATAAATTGGTTGACTGGTTTCATCGAGCAATGACAATTTTTGTTGTTCATTCCATCAAGCAGTCGACTAGATCAATTTGTAAACTAAATTGGTCGACTTGTATAAGAAGAATCATACAATTTCAATATTTGTCCTTGGATTCATCTAAATAAATCTAATGTAGCATTTATCATTACTTATTTTTGTGAATTGACAATATTTTTGCCGGATCTTCAATAGAATTTCCTTTACTTTTGTATCGTACCCTTCTAATTCACATCATCATAATTAATAAATTAAATATGATAGAAATGAATATTTGTAATTATATTAAACTATCATGCATCATTATGTAATTAAAAGAAACGTAATAAATAAAGAAAATACATTTAATAACTAAAGACTTACTAATGTTCCTAAAATTTCCAACTTAATCAAATACAATAATAATTTATATTACAAAAAGTTTCCTACATGCATTAACCCTAACTCAACAAAAGGTCACTATACATATCTATTGGTCCATTCTAGTTTGTGAATGACCTAACAAATTAAATCATTCATTACATTATAAAACTTAAATAATATTTCAAATAAATTCAAATACAAATCCATTATTAACTTCTCGCCAAAACAACTTTGAAAATCTTACAAATCATATACTTATTCTTGAAAGTACCTAAAGATGCAATAATCTGTCATCAGGTACTCTAATGCCACTATCCTGATGCAACCATATTATTGGATAGTTTTACCCATATTTACCTAGTATTTTATCTATTTTTATATATAAAATGCCTTGATATTCATTGTTTTATGTTTTGAAGGCACTTTTGGATATAAGATTAAAAAAGAAGTAAATTTGAGATAATTAACAGATTTGACCTCCAATCATTGTTTTGTGCAGAGCTTTAGCTCTAGAAGTGAAAACAAAGTGATTCCAGTGGAAATAGAAAGCTAGCATCCATACATTTCTATAAATATATGGCAAGAAAAATAAAAAAAAGAAAGAGCATGGAAATCGCAGCCTTCAAAGACAAATCTCGCTTTCTGGTGGTGTTGACCTTCGGCCATTCCTACTTGAATATCTTGAGCTAGAGAAGTTCATTTGATGCAAACTTAATTTTGTTGGATTCCTGACTCGAAAACCTATCAGCCTACCAAATGTCAGTAAACAAAGAGCTTATATGAGAGAGATATGAGTTTTCTTAGATGACACATGAATTCTGTCAGCAAACAGGTTTTGTGAAGAAACAAGTCCAAAGTACTTCTCAAAGAATCCAAACCGACATCCAAGTCTTTATTTCGGCAATTTAGCTCCTCTAAGTCAAAAGTCAAAGCTTGAAGATTTTATGCAAGGCTATTTCTTCTTTTTTAGGAAAATAGTTATTGAAATATTTACATGTAAATTGTCTATTTAGGAAAGGACTATTTTGTAGGAAAGAGGAATTAGGGTTTCCTATCAAATAAAAAGAAATAGAGAAAGGAAGGGAGGCAACGACTATAAAAGAAGAAAAACACACCCTTTCCTTCACAAACCTGAAATCATGCTGACTAAACTCTTTTTCTTGGTTGTAAGGACATAGAAACCTTCGGATTTCAAGAACTGTGAGATTTATTTTATCTTTTCTTTTCAGTTTATATGATGAATATGTTTGTTTTTCTATGCTTATATCTTATGATTGTTTATTTTAATTACTAGAGTAGACTCTAAATTATTATTGTGAACTATTGCTAAGTTTGATATCAAAACCAGAGTTGTAGTATATAAACTAGTGAAGCAACTGAATATAATAATTATAGCGGATCTACGTTATTAACCTTAGGAAGAACATTCGAACAAATCAAACATGAACTGCGGACAATTATGTTATCTAGATTAATCAATTTATCTAGTTCTTAAGGGTGCCATTGAATTAAATTACTAGTGCAGACACTGTGAATGTTTGTTGATTAGGGTTAGTTATACGACGGATATGTTAACTACCGATATTAAGAAAAGATAAAGAGTCATAATATAAATTGATGTTTCGTTTCAATGATGGGTTCTGATTTCCATAGGTGGATGTCTACTTGAAACCAAGGTTTGTTCTCTTGATAGTTTTCTGATTTGTTTAATTTAGCTTGATTGATTTATTCTGCTACAGCCTTGATAATCTCAAAATCCCCCCCATTGCATATCGTATAGCATAAAAATCTGAACTAAACCTTCCTCGTGGAATTTACCTCTTGCTTGATCTATACTATCTTGTTTACTTAAGCTAAGGTAATTAATTTGTATGACCGCGATATCGCAACAAATTTTTGTTTTCTTTGTTGTTTTTTTTTTAAAAAAAGAAACAGAAACAATGTTGTTTTTGGTGGTACTGTACAATTACGATACCGGTATTGTTCAAAATAGATTTTTTTTGGTGGAATTAGACCTTGGCCTTTTGTTTCCTGAAGGGAAATGACGTTCTGAACAAGACTAGTGGCCTTTGGCCAATAGCCTCATCCTATCAAGGCCAAAATCCGTTGTTTTCTAGGGTTTTAAGGCAGGTTTGGTGTTCTAGCGTAGGATTTTCATTCAATTTGCACTACTCTAAATCTTTTTTGTGGTTGATTTCTTTTGAGTTTTCTTGACGATTTATGCCCGTAACCCGTTCTACTAATCAAAGACAAGTCCAGGTAGATCTCGAAATAGAAAACACTTTACGCAGGTTACGAAAGGAAACTCGCTTTAATACCATGGCTGTTGCATGACAATAGACACTCAAGGAGCTCGCTGCTCTTAACGCGGAGAATCAACCATTGTGCATAAACATCGACAACAATAGGAAACTATTGAGAGGAAGCCATTCATGGAAATACGAAGGCAAGATGTTTTCAAAAGAAGGCACAGAGCTAGAGCTCTTGGAAACCGGGGCTTATGAATCTTTCCCAGTCCTGAGAAAAAAATGGATTACAGAAACAACCAACAAATCCCAACATGTACAGTTGTGCCTCTAATTTTAATTGTGGCCCTTCAATAACTTTTATGATTTTGTGTTGTACTGCCAGTGCATCCAGAGCATCCTTTTGAGTTATTGGAGCTCAATAGTTTTCTGGGTGATCAAGATTTGTTGAATGTGCCTTGGGCTTCATGTTGGCTTAACAGGAAGTGGATTAGAAACTGGTAAAGAATATCCTCAAAAACGAAGTCTTTTCCTTTTTATCTTTTTTATTTCTTGTGGAAAAAGTTTCTCCTTCTGATATTAAAATGTGATTTAGCTAGCTTGGTGAAACTATGACAAATTACAAACAAGTTTTCCTCATCTGTGTATGAAACGTTCTTCCGCCCCCTTATTTGCTTCCTTTTTTTTTGTGACCTTTTTTCCTTTTTGGAATTTCTGCATATTCATTTGATTCAAAAGATCCATCTCTTCAAATCATTTCATGCTTGAATACTCTGCATCTGTTTGTTGGTTTTGTTGACCCTTATGGGAGTCTACTAGCACTGCACATGGCTGCCACCAATATACAAGGTCAAATTTGTGGTCCATTATAAGGTTTCAGTTTTTCGTAGGGGATTGAACATATCCTCTCTGGGTTTTCTTCAGCCTTTCCACTTCATGCATCATGCTTTCTTTCCAACAGTGAAATGTCAACTAGTACTGCTATCTGCTGATGCCAGTGGAGTATACAATTTATTCATGCCGTGGTGGAATCAAGTCTTTTAACATTTTCAGTACAAGACTCCGTAGTATTTTCTTTTGCTTATGAAATGGAAAGGAACTGAAAATAATATCATATGACTGCAGTGGAGAAGCTATAATTTTTTAAATAAAAAGATAAATTATTAATAAATACTTGATATTATATATTATATAGGTAT